>Ga0307507_10002971_pt1 | contig 34027 bp, 27 predicted proteins | sample 7_EM_MG_FD_207223 | JGI IMG/M metagenome (GOLD analysis project Ga0307507, IMG submission 207223) | Populus trichocarpa ectomycorrhiza microbial communities from riparian zone in the Pacific Northwest, United States - 7_EM | ecosystem: Host-associated > Plants > Roots > Unclassified | place...
GAGAGAGAGAGAGAGAGAGAGAGAGAGAGAGAGAGAGAGATAGAGAAGAAAACCACACCAGACAGACATTTAGTTGTATCAATCAATCAATCAAAGAATGATATACTATCATACATACAATAAATTAGCCCCCCACCTACACCGTCAAACAACAAACAGACGGAAGAAAAAAAGAAGGGAGGGGAAAAAAAAAAAGAAGCAGAAAAAATCACGAAATGCAAACCTCAATCAACCTATCCGTCAACCCAGCACACCTCTTCTCAAACTCCTTGGTGCCTCTAAAACTCGTTGCAGTCCAAATCCCACCCAGGCCCCACCGGGTGAGACGAGACGCGAGCGTCTCCTTCCCTGTAGAGCCGCGATTCGCGAATCTAGAGTCCATACTGACGACGCACATGAGCGCGTTCGCCTCCTTTAGTAGCATGGGATTATGTGAGCTATTGAGCACCTCGTCCAGATATTCCAGCAAATGGTCGTAGAGTAGCAGGAGCACCTCCGGACGGCGCTCGGCCATGCGGGTGAAGAGGGCGAGCGTGAGCTTCTGTATGCTCTCCTCGCATGAGCGAAAGTCGACGACAGCGAGGGCGCCAATGAGCAGGAGGTTTTGCTCCGACATAGAGTCTATCATTGGCGTCAACTTTGTGCACATGTCGCTATTGCCACCACCGCCGCCACCGCTGCTGCTGTCCATGGTGGTTTCCTCCTCTGCTAGGGCAATGCCGACTATCCAGAGGACTTCTTTTATCTCTGATATGCTGGTTGCGCGGGTTAGCACCACGGAAAGGTAGGGTGGCACGGGCACGTCGATGCCCCAGTGTGAGTTTTCTGGGGTGTTGGCTGAGACCACTTCTAGGAAGGCGGTGAGCGTGCGCAGGGCTGAGGGCTTTGTGGATGGATCTTGGAGCCCTTTGGTTAGTGTTGCGCAGACGGCAAAGTGGAAACTATCTGGGTTGAACTTGATGTTGTAAATGTCGTCGATTGCGGCGGTGGCTTCTTCCAGTTGGCTGCGCCCCTGCAGGAGTACCGGGATCATGCGGTTGTCCTTGAATTCGCCGGATGAGGCGATGGTCTTCAGGGTTGCTTCTAGGAGACTTGCGGAACAGGTGAAGACTTGCCCGTGGCCGACGCGGACGAGTGACATTGCTAGCCAGAATAGTTGGTAGAGGTAGCGGGAAGTCGGTTGAAGGTTTTCCATCATCTTAGTCAGACTTGTAACAATGCTGGTTAGCATTTCGTGATCTCCGCTTTCGGAGTATCTGGCTAGGGCCCCGCGCAAAGCTACGAGTACCTGGTAGAGTAGATCGTCGTCGACGTCTTCCCGGGCAAGACATCCCATGACCGCGAATGCACGAGATTGGATTGCTGGGTTGCTTTGGAAAGCCGTGCTTGCGACGAGACTCATCCAACGGGCCCGCCATATGTTTGCCATATCGGTTGACGGTGCGGCGACGGATACAATCTCCAATAGCAGGTTGGTAATCAACTCCATAGATGTGGCGGTGGTAGTTTCTGAGCCTCTTTGCTCTTGGATTGCTAGGGCATCCCTACTAGTGGGCCTATTCAAGCTAAATAGCAAACAAAGCTTTGGTTCCGACAGGCTCGCCAGTATCCCCTTCAACTGTGTCAATTTCGCATCCTCCAACGGGAACGAAACACATATCGAGTGAACCGTGTTAACCAGTAAGCTATGCACCGTAGACCTTACAAGGATGGATCCGCAGTTGACGACCATCGTAATGATATGGAAGAGCTCGGGAAGATACATTTGCGCTTGAACCCGGCTATCAAAAGAGATGGCAAGGCAGAGCCTCAGCAACACGCAAATCTCATTCCAAACGATATTGTCCACTAGATGTCTCATTGGCCTTAGTGACGATCTATTAAGGACCTTCCGAATCCTAGCAATAATCTTCCCTCTGATGGTTAGAGTTCCGAAACTCGCTGCGATAGAACCGATCGTTTCCGCCCCCTCCGATCCAAACCCAAAGTTCATTGCCGATTTAACCAATTCATCCAAGAAGACGTCCAATAGTCCCTCATCCTTGCTAATAATGCACCAGGCATGCTGCTGGAAAGAAGTATAAAGCCTTGGCTCCCGCACGGTGATGTCGATCATCTTCCTTGCTATGGCTGCCAGGCGTTCTTTCCCGCGCTCAGAATCCTCCCCGCCCATAAGCACCTGTGGATGAAGATTTGCCAACCATGGCGCCATATACAAGATATTCAACGGTCGCTGTTGAGGGTGTGACTTCTCCCAACCAACGAAAAATTCGGACAAGAAATCGAATGTAAGTTGTGGCTCTGCTGCCGCCAACTTCTCACTCACACCCACAATCAGGGCCACCGAGTCCATCGGGATACTCAAGCCTTTCGCGCTGACAAATTGTCTGTCCAGGTTGAACCGGAAAGCTTGGCACAGCGCGCAGAGGAGGTTGTATGCTGCCAACCTCAGATACTGGTCATGGCTGGCAATGTTCATTAGAGAGATGTTTAACAAAGTTCCAGGAACATCCTCCGGCCTTATTGTCCTCTCATTGAGCTTGGAAGGCCTGTTGTCCTTGGAGTACTTCGACTTTGAGTTCTTGAGAGTTTGAACAATCTCATTCTTCTTTAAACTAGAGAAGAACATGGTAAGCTTTCCATTATCGGTCTTAATTCCGAAGGCATTCTCCTCATCGGTATGGAAAGACGCGTTGGCTTCCTCTACATCATTCAATCGGAAGATATCGTTTATGGTAGCAGACATCTTCAACCCGGCGACAATTTCCTGCTTCTTTGTCGGCGTGATCTGGATATACTGAGTGCCAATTTTGAATACCACCTCTATTTTGCCCTTGGTCTTTGATAGCCGAGTGATATGATGGTACATATACCGGGGATCACTTAGAAAGCTCATTGTTTCCTTGGGAAGGTGTAGAGAGCCAAGATTAAAATGTTGCTGTAATTCCGCGAGACTACCCAACATAATAAAGTCGATATTGTTCGGATTCCAGGCATTAGACTCGTCGCGAACGGCATAGCGCAATTGCCGGCGGAAGAACTTGCGAAAAGCAGTGTTCATGTTGTAAATGTATAACCTGCTGTAGTTCTTGACCATCTCTGGGGGCATAAGGCTGTCAATCTTCTTGTAGAGTTCGTCTGGCATCTCATTGTTCAGACTGTAGCAAGTAGCGTCAATGAGCACTGCGAAGGGCTTGTGCCACATCCTACTAGCAATCTATACCATCGAGCATCAGCACCAGCTAGGAAAAGATAGTGAGTGGAATAAAGAACCTTCAAATAGCAGTATATTAGTAGATCAGGATCTATAGTTCCAATATTGATATTCCTCAGCACGAAGCAGATAACCGGCATGTTATCTTTAGTCTCTCCGCCATCGTAAACAATTCTAGCTGCAAGAATACTCTCCACACTTCTACCAGAGTTCCTCAGCATGAAATGTTGATATCTGCTGTAAGCCGGTTGAATGTTCCCCGTGAGTGTCGGCCTCCCCAAACTGATGTCTAATGGCGGAGCTCCCAGAGTGCTGATCAGGCCAGAGAATTTCGTAATGGACAGCTGCAAATTTGACGGCCCAGCATCCGCACAAAAGCTCTTCTCCCCATTCAATCTTGCCTTGTGCTTCTCTTGGAAAATGAGCTTCTGTCGTACAATTTCCCAATGATCATACAAGAACCTATGAAGGGCAACACTACTGCCAAAATCGAAGGACTCCTGTGCAACAACCGGCTCCTGCTTCTTCGGTAGGCTAGAAATCTCACGGAGGAACGCCGTGACCACACAAATATTTGCCGTGAGAAAGTCGTTAAGCGGGATCATGTAAGGCTCTTTAGCCCCGAACAAGACATTGTTGGCAAGGTTCTGCACGATTTTAGCAATCAACAGCAGCCCTCTTCGCATCTCCTTGTTCGGGATGTTATTAACGAGGCCCTCCGAGTCGGGTGCGACAATTGCCGGGCAAAAGAATCGAAGAAATATGAACGCGCCAACAGCAGTGAACTTTGCTTCCGGGAACCGTGACGTTACACAAGTAGTGATAGTGTGACAGATCCATCGGAAAGAATTTGGGGCGATGTTCCCAGATTTACAGATCTCGTCGATAAAAACCTTGGTGACGTATCGTAGTTGCAACTCATTCCGGTGTAGCTCTTCTATCGAAGGAGTCCTCGCTGGATCGAGTTCTAGACCGAGCTTATCAGACGAAATGATCACTCGCTGGAGGACCTTCTGGAGAACATTGCGCAAATATTCCGATCCCTTCCATTTGGCAAAGACGGAAAGCATTTTTGTTGCCACGCAATTCCTTCGGAGAAGCTCTGATTCACTCTCTGTTACAGTATCAATTACAACCATCCCAAACAACTCCTAGAAGATATGGAGTGAAACTGACCTGTATTTGCAACCTCTTGTTCGATGAGTTCCTTCAACAGGGTCAGCCCCAGACCCCGGGAATCAAAGATGTTAAGCAACGCAATGCTCATCTCGTCAACCTCACTGCTGGGACAACTGTCACAAAGGGCCAAGGCAAACTGGAGGTCATTCACTAGTAGCTAAATTTCTCTAATTAGCATTTTTCTTTGTACTGGTCGGTCACGAGAAGGGAGAACTCACATCAATTAGCTTCTCATACTTCTCGCCAATCGCCGAATCACCTAAGGCCCCAAATTCAGTCCCCTGGGTTAAGATGTTAGTGAGCACGTGCATGAAGGCTGTCCTTGTCTGCAAATCGTCATGGTAGCCGATCTCCAAACTGAACTTCAAGCCGACATCTACGTTCGCGCTGAGCAAGTTACTCAATGCTTGAATTGCAAGGTCTTGGAAGCTGCTAGCATCATCCTTAGCTAATGAGACAGCCTGCAATTCACGTCTTCTATCGCCTTCAAGCTGGCTAGAATCCAGCAAGGAAAGAAACAGGGTAAAATAGCTGCAGAACATCTGTGAGCGGGCATCAACTACATCCGCATTATCATGCGCTGTCTCTGGGGGCTGTAATGGGAGGCGGTGAAGCAAATTTACAAGGGCTTTGAGACAAGCACGGTCGAGGTCACGTTGTGGGCGTAAAAGCTCGTCCCTGCGAGGATTGATTGGATAGTTCGTCTCCTGTAAAAAATAATATTAGGAGTCAGAAAATTATCCTAGGAGAACAAATGAAAGGCTTACTTTTGCAGGACGAGGCATCCACTCGCTGAGAATCTGTAGCAGATTATTTCGTACTCTAATGTCCTGCCTGAGATTCACCAGTTCCTTTTTCCTAGCGACAAGTTCCACCAACTGACACATCCTAATCTTGACCCTCAATGTAGTATAATCCTCCTTAAGCGTGCTCAAGTATCTCGCAAGACTCAACGTCAGTGCCCCCAAGTCGACTGTAAGAAACATATCCTGAGCGTCCTCCAATCTCTCCACAATGGTCTTCAACAGGCTGCAGGCTTGTTCCGCAAACAGTGTCCGACTCTCACTTTGAGGGTCTTTGAAACCAGGGTCAAACAGAACACCAAATTCCGTCTCTAAGCTCCTGAATAACTGGAGGTAAAGCCGAGGATTTAACTCAGTCCCGAGAACCTCTCTGATGTTCTCCCGCACATTGACAAGCTTGCACACCAATAACTGTAAGCACTGCTTCATAAACCGTTCCAACAGGCTCATTTGGTCACCGTCACTGGCAAGGCGATCGATCCAGCGCAGACCTGACGTCGTTGGGTCGTCTGCACGGAGTTGGTGTGGCAAATCTGCAATGCAGCATCCCGCAACTGATGCCAAGAAGCCTGAATAATTTCTCCATTCCGCGAATAGCCCATCGTCAATCCCACCAGCACTTGCTACGCCAGGTGAAAGGATATGTCTTGAAAGAGTCCGCCATCTCGTGAAAACTGCTTCCCAAGCTGTCAGTATTCCCGGACCAGGCATGCTCATTCTTGTCAGTAGTCTCCTCAATCGCTTTTGGAACGCCACGGGGCCTGTGATCCTAAACGTTTGTAAAGATAATTCAGAATATACAGGAAAGTTGCGCATGACTGTCAGATTACTCCTTGCCAGATCGTCGGGATTCTCGGTTAAACGCCCCTCTTCGCAAAGAAGGGCAATAGCATGTGTTGTGATCGAGCATATATCGAGATCACTAGAGCATAGCAAGACCAAGAATGACACCTCGAGCGATACATTGGCGATGGTGCGTTCAGGAATATCTGTGATACCTTCTGTGATGTCCTTTTCCAAAAAATTCAGCCTTTGTTGGTAAAGATAATTGTGTCAGAAGCAAAAGTCACCTTTCTAGAAGAAATGATGCTGACTCTGGTTTCTAGATATCCGTGAACCAGCTCCAACATGCCCTTCAATGCTAGATCTTGGAAATCAAAATCAAGAAGCTTCTTTGACAAAGTAGCTACAATCGCAGATCTAGACGCCCCATTTTTTTCTTAGCCTCGTCAACTTCAAGCGGTAATTTGGGGAAACTAACGTCGCCTTCCAAAAGAAGTTTAGCACACTGATTGCGCCTTGGCCTAACCGCATGTCTGTAGTCATCTGAAAGGCTTCTGGACTCAAGAGCCTTCTCGCAAACACTACAGCTGAATGCCTAACAAATTCGTCATCGTCATATATAAGTCTTAGAAGACTGCTGATCATCCTATCTCCTAATCTATCCCATTCTTCGGCGCCTGCATCCAAATTCTCGTACATCAACAATGGACGGATTTTAAGAAGCTCTAACAGCTGATATAGTAATTCAGATGATCCAATGCTATCGGTTGACAGATTTTTATGCCGGGTCTGCGAATTTAGAGTACTCCCGGCCAAAGAGGAGGCACCTGTACTGCTGGTATTGGCATGTCGAGTAGAAGCGATGCTCTAGTTGGCTGTCAGATCGCAATGCATAACTAGTGAGACAGGGGCAACATACAATAAAGAGTTCTCGGACTTCGGGCGCAATCGCATGATATAATGCATCAAAATTTTCCGCATTGTTCTAGAGAAGCCAGATCAGAATTAGCAGCTAGGACTGAAACTCGTCGCTAACTTATTATATTCGTGGAACCCCCATACCTGCGAGGCCAACACGGCAACTCCAGCGAAAACTGTAATCTTGAATGTGATTGGCGAATTTTTATCCAGGCATCTTGGTAACAGGTTCTCGACAACGCCGTCCACACCTAATCTTGCTGAGCTCACAAATGCCTTTATCATGATGTCTCTATCAACATTGGGATCTTCGCCAAATTGTTGTCGTCGGAATATTTCCTCCGTCACCTCATTCTGCACGTCTAAGGCAAAGCCCAGAAGAGCGCTCTCCGATTCAGCTGGGAAAAGGCTCCCGGCACGGCACATGATGATAAGACATGATGCGGCAATGTCTGAGCTCTTTGGAAGCCGCAGAGAACGCCGGAGATCATTTAAGAACGCAACCTTCTTAGACAGACTTCCCCGCTGCTCACTCCGCAGTTCCAGGGTCCAGAAGACGTCCGGTAAAAGAAGTATGAGAGCTGTCTGAAGCGGCCAGATGATAGTTCGTCGCTTGGCACCATCCGCCAGCGATGTCGCTATGTCGAATAAGTTATCTACACCCTTTTCCAGTCGCCTATTGTTTACATGTAAGTCAACGAAGTCTTGCGGATGGGCTTCAATCCACCGATGAATGGTCTCTGGTAATAATGCCGCTAGCATGTTTTGTGCAGGCTTCCTTAATGGGAGGAAACTACCGCTAATTTCCTTAATAATAAGCGACAGCTTTTCCTGATTGATCCACATGTGAGCAATGAACTGCAGGCCGCTAGCATCACTATCGTCGGAGGCGGTCGTTCGCAAGAACTTCAATCTTTGAGACATTGTGTGGAACACCAAGGCCCAATTTGAAGCGCTAATATACTCGATTACTTTGAACGACGCACGTTCGAGATCGCTAGCCTTCTTGGGAAGCCCGTCAAGACTACGCTCCTCTGACTGGGAGTTATTATTATTCTCCTTTCTCCCCATAGACGAACCATGCCCATCGTCCAGCGGGATTGCCGTTAATCGTAAAAGTAATTCCAGAACATATTTAGCTTGTATGTCGTCTAGTGGCGGCGGTTCCCTTTCCCTTCTCCGTGTCCTCCTCGTCGAAATTCCTGGTTGTCGTAATGGTTCTGCGGCCGGGGCTTCCTCCATCATCCCTCGATGCGCAGCGTCAATAGAGTCCCAATGAGCGCCCGTGCAGTCGGCAAGAACTTCAACCAAGTAGGTCTGGGTGAGGAGTACAGAAGGCCTACCCCTGGGAGCAGGGTCGCCAGGGCCCTACACCGCAAATGACGCCTATCTCAGCATACCCATAACTGTTGAACGCACAGAAAGAGCTTGATTATAGTAGACATACCCGTGAAATGGACTCCAGGTGTTTGGCGATGCTGTCAACGACAATGTCGATCTGCGCCCTTGCTAGCTCAATCAGCGAGCCCCGAGCCAAGGCAATGACTTCATCGCGTCTAACATCACTCAAGTCATCTCCAGTGCGAAAGGGAAGCTGCGCAGCAAATGATCAGTTGAATAACTCTCTCTTCAATGAACCCAGTGTATCGGGTCCACGGGTAGGGGTTAAAGACACACCCTCGCTGAAAGCCTCTCCAACAAAGTCTGCACTAGCCTCCTGTCCCCATCCATGTGACGTTGCAAGTGGATAAATTTGGGGGATATGTGAAGCGGGTTGTTCGTCGTAGCGTATGATAGCCCGGTGGAGGCGATGGGGATTGGTCGTGGTTGCAGTCGTAGCCCAGCACCCAGAAGCAGAGTGGAGGCTCACGAGTGACGGGTTTTCGGTGGGCTAGCAGGGGAAGAGAAATAATGCGCCAGGGCTCATGTACGGTGTACCGGTATTGTATCCTATTGAGAATCCCTTGAGGTTAAGAATGGGGAAAGACTAAGTTCAGTGGGTGCGATTTAATGAACGGCAGTAGGCTAATTGAAAGTAATAATCTAAATTTGACGAGAGCCGCGTCAAGTTGCAGTAACCAGCAAAAAAGTCTGGGGAGGGCGTGAGGGCGTGAGGGCGTGAGGATTGGCGTTGGGAAGTTCAAGTGAGGGAAGGAGGGAGCGCAGGTACCTTACGAGATAGAGGGAGGGGGTGAGTGTGTGTGAAGGAGGAGCAGTGAGCCCGTTGCAGGATGGAAAACGGAGAAGGCGAAATCCGCCGATGCCCTGGACACTCAATTCTGGACTGTATCACTAGCACTAGTACTGTACCTGTCTGGTGCCTTTCATTTTTTTTCTTCTTTTCTACCCTACCATGTCTCTCCTTATTCTCTCTTTCCCTTGCTTGCTTCAGCTTTCTCAACTACTCGAGTACAGAGTGGGGTGTATAATACAGACCAGTATAGCAAAATTTTCACCTACTGTAATCCCCAGTTCTCTCTCAACCTCTGGCTGTCTTTCCCTCGGTCTTTTACCCTAGGTTGGGATTAAAGGGTCTAAACGTTGCGATATGATATGCCATGCTATTTGCCGAGCCGCCCCAGTGGAGCAAGTCCGATGGCGCACTTTCCTTCCCTCATCCAATCCACTAACCCTAACCCCACCCTCCACGACCCCCGAATTATTATTAATTATTAATTATGAATAAACCTGTCATCCGGTACTATAATGGAAGAAAGCAGCGAACATCACTCGAGTTTAGCCCATTCGCGTTCTCGTCCTACACCGGAAATACCTTTTCATTTTACCAAGCCTTCCCTAATCACAATCAATATCATAAGAAGGAAAGTACCGAAGCTGACCCCCTCAAATATTGTCATCTCGCAAAAGTTTTCACCACCTCATGCTTGGTAGACAATTTGGTTTCTCATAGGCCTTTTTTCTTCCTGCTTTTCACGGTATGATATGAGGTGCTCTAAAATTTCAGAGTGCAGACACGAGTAGGCACAATACAGGCACAATACCGGTACGGTACCTACATATACTTAATTATAGTAGCCGCGCTACATACAGGAATTAGGCCCGTTCACACAGCACATCGTGCATCGTGCTCCTATGACCGAAGCTTAAAGGGGAATTGATCGGGGCCTTAGAGAAATCCTCTGCGCGATACAGCTGCCGGCAGCAAGAGCGGAGGATTTTCGAGACCATGTCCTTGATTCGTCCCCGACCTATGCCCTCTATTGATTACCGTACACGCCTCCCACTGCATTCTTTGCTTAGGTATGACACAGTATTGTACTGTGCGATGGCTTTCTCTCCAAATTCTCATCTCAATCTCCCAATGCCTGTATGTCTCTCTTTGCGGTACATCTTTGGGGGTGAAGGCACAGCCTACATTTTATTCTGTTATTTCTCATATCACCTTACGGCTAGTGATTCGCACCACTGGGCGAACCGGTAGGATTTTAGACCTTCTGTTGTCGTACCGAAGCAGCCGACGATTTAGGCGGGATGATCCAAACCCTAGGGGAGAAAAATAAAATGGTCAAAAGGATGCTCGGACCTGCCACTAGAAAACGACGGAAGACGCAATGTCTCACTCTGACATCTAAGTAGCCATACGGTAAGTTAGAGCTTGCCCCACATCCTGAGCGTCCATCCAGTAACTAGCAAATCACCAACTTCCCGAATACAAGAACTACCGGTATAAGGCAATAGTACGTGAGAGGTACCACCAACATCTCAGGCTACATGAAACGATGGACTGGAAGCACTGTCTTTACTCGGACAATTCATCTCCGCTAGGTCTCTAACCACTATAGTTAGGGCAAAACACTACGAGAAGGAATAGCGTTCAAGTTTACCTCACCCAGTATAGCTTGAGCGAGCTGGCTTGCTATCTCCTTTAAATTTATTGGTGTTTGTAACTTTTGTTAACTTTCTAGGCTAAGCCTAGTATAGTTTAAATCGGTTGCTTATCTGAGAGTTGATTGTCCAAGTCAATCCAGTACCGAGTACCGAGGGCGTGAGCACTGGTCTGTTACCGGTAGACATATTTCGGCTCTGATACCGATACCCCACTTAAAAGTTTTATCGCTTGTCATACAGCCCCTTATTTGGGTTTCTGACCAATGCCACTGGCATCTTATGTCCATGACACGCTTCGTGCTATCTTCCCACTTAATTAACAAGTATCTCCGTAGGAGAGCAGTGTGTAGGGGAGCAAGGTTAAGGTGATAGAAGAGCCAACTAGGGAAGCGGAGGTGAAAAACGCTAAGGTGGATCAAAAGTGTGCAAGGGGGTTTCGCCGATATAGCAACTGAAGGGTAGGTAATAAGGAAGATTTTTTTTGGAAAGATTTTTTTAAGTATCATGCGTACTAATTACTAGTGATAGGTCAGTGAAGACTTGGTTCAAGTTGAGTTTCTCTCTTATGCAATGAAATTGATTATGATACTCCTTGTATTATTTTCAACAGGTTTCACAGCAGACATTGAGCTCCATTCTCGCCTCTTCTGGGAGCTGCACAAGGTACGTGGCCCTGTTGCACGGTATTCCAATTTCGTCAGATCCTGGTAATAATATTATTTCTATTGGAGTTACAGACAAGTTCATAGGAAATCTTGGGTGTTGGACAAAGATTGTAATAGCTCGTGCTAGAGGAAACCCATGTCAAGAATGACTCTTTTCTGTAAATATTATAAGTCGAACCATGGCTTATGTATCTCTTGTTGGCACCAATAATCTACTAGCATCTCTAGCTTTCTGCATACTGTGGAGTATCGGTGGTTCCCGGCGCTGTTGTTGGCTCCCCTTTACGGACATTTAATCTCACCCCAAGCCTCCACAGATGTTACCGGACACTATTGTGCTATGTGCCGCTTGATAATACCAAAACACATGACAACACCACCCCTTTCAACCCCCTCGAGTCTCACCAGAGTCACCACCCTCCCAGATATATTGCCCGCACCAAGGCACGAAAACAGTACTCGTACTTATAAGTACTCGAGCACTTTACTGCCGGTATGGTAATAAAGTTCCTCTCTCTCGTCCCCTCCTCTTTCGCCCCGACTGAGTGATCACCCCCTCCCCTGTCAAGCTTCGATATCAAAGCTATCAGTATTCTCATCACGTGGAAACCGCCCTAACATATTATGATCCCTTCCAAACATGTGCTGGTGCTTTATTTTTCCCACTTATTCCCGTATTAAGCTATGGCAGATCCTCCATCAGCGTTCTAGAAGTCCAAACGACCTTTTTGCCTTCCTCCCTTTCCAGTTTTCTTAATCAGACGGCTGCAAGGAACCGGAAACCAACATCGTTTAACATTGTTCAAACACCCCTTATATACTCCCGTTCAAAAATCCCTTCACAGTGTTGAAAGCTCATCTGAAACTACGTCGGAAACGATGGGTAATGATTATGTCAACTGGGGATACCAATTATAGTATAAACTTTGTCAAGCTCGAGATGAACAACGACAGTACCGTAGTTTCCCGTGTATCCACAACAGGGTTGAAGATGGGCTACAATTACGACAATCATTGGACGAACTTGGGTTTTTCCGGGCTCTTCAACCACTCGATACGTTAGTGAAACCATTGTCACAGCTCAATCATACTCGAGTAACAATGCTGGAAATATTTACCAAGGTTCCGGGGCAGACTCTTGCCTGACGGGCAACCCCACTGCCTCCCGTGAGCATCGCTTGACACTCCATTAGCAGCACACGAGCAGGGTGCCGCCGGCGAAGCCGACCATGGGTGGGCTGCCATACCACAGCAACAGAGCCTTTGGGAAATTGGACCCTGAAGGGCTGGGCAGAGAGTCGGGCGACGTCTGGCCTTCTAATCATTTACTTACCTGAACGTTAAAACCCACCCCTGTTCTAGTGCCCCCGCAAAACATCCTTCAAACCCGTCACGCGAGACCCCAGTTTCGGCATCTTCGATCGCTTACTGAACCGAGCCGACAAGCGAATACCAAACCGGAGACCAACCTCGTCTGGCGCCCTGCCCAGGTTCTACCTAGTTTTCCAAAAACGACAAGTTTGGACTTGTTGAGGATTAGTCACGTGCTCAACTTTATCTTGACTTGAAGAGCCAGCTGGGTATCGAATAAACGATAGATAGATGAGCACAAAATTGCTCGGACACTATTACGGTACTGCTTGGGGTGAGATTAAATTTCCGGAACTAGTAACCGTTAACTACGGTGCTGTACAGTACTAGTGCCAACTCAACAACACAAAAACGACCCCGAAAATACCAAAAAATTACAAAGAGGTTTCTGGTATTATAGCAAAGGAGGTCCAAATACACTCAGTAGAAAGGTTTTATAGTTCTATTCCGGTGTTTAGTCTGCTGTTGCCAGCCTAGCCGTCGGTCCCCGGTTCCGGACACTTATTCTCACCCCAAGTAGATATCGAGCAGAAGTACCTCCACACACAAACCGCGAGAGACAAGAGGATCAGCCCATTGCTGGTGGCAGGCAGGCGAGTAGATGGACGGACAATACATAGACTACAAGTATATCATGATCGTAATCGCAATCATCACGAACTTACCACTTTTTTATACTCCACCAATTCAAAGTTCCCAATTCCCACTGACGATCCATCAAGTTAGCCAATTCATCACATCCCCTCCTTCCCTCCCTTCCCCAAGCCTCCACCTCCCCGACATGATAGCCATGAGAAAAGAAAGAAAGAAGAAAAAACTGCACAAAACATAAAAAATCATTGGATTGGGTTTATTCAAAAAGCGGAGTTCTCTTCATTTGATAAAGTTGATTTTTTTGCCACTTGTTCGTTCTCTCTCCTCTCTCTCTCTCTCTCTCATCCACTCACTCACACCCAAGCTAGAGCACTAGTACCGGTATATCATGTATGCATGGTGCACGAACCTTCCCTTGGTAAAAAATTAAAACAAATTCACCAAAACTAAATTAGGTATATTAAATTAAGCCTAAATAGAACTCGTCAGTTCCTTATGATATTTTACAGGCATGATGTCAGTAGATTACGAACTGGCCTTAATAACTTCCTCTGTACTCGAGTACTGTACAGTACTAGTACAAGCATAACCTCCCGCACGAACTATTTCCTCTACCGGTATTATCTACTATTATTATCATTATCATTATCTTATCATCGAGAATACAAACCATGTAACCATCCCCATACCAACTCTCACCGGACATAAAGATCAGTTAAGTCGAACCTCAATACGTTCCCCCCCATTCATGTTATGGTTGCAGTGGTGGGGAAAGAAAGTCGTCGCCAGCAAGTGATCTGTCGCACACCACCAAACATGCAAAACATATATTATAGACCATCAGGGTTTCCGGAAAGTCCTCCATTCTATTCCCTACTGGTTACCAAGGATTTATTGTAAGTAAGTGTTAATTTTGCATTAAATCCTCACGAACCCCTCACGAGACGAGACGAGCACATCCAGTTAAGAGGGAAGAGGAAAGAGGAGAGGAGAGGAAAGGGGGGGGAATCACAAAGTTGTTTTTTTTTTTCTTCTTCTCCTATTCTATCTATCTATCGTATTATATTCTTTCATTCTTTCTACACTACTGTAAACTACATATTTAAATGCGAAAGCGAAATGGCAAAGACCAACTTATCGGATGCGGGGGAATCAGAACGTGTGTGTGTGTGTAAAAGTGAAGTGAAGTGAAGTGAAAGTGATGGCGGGGAACTCGGGTTGGTGGGTTTTGCTTGCTTGCTTACTTGGTTACACTTTATGGTCTGTATGTATGATATGATAGCTGGTCATGCGGTTGAATATTTTTTTTTGCTTGTGATAACTATTGTTGATGTTGATGGCCTAACTTTTGTATTGATTATGATAACCGGTAACTGTGGTAGACTACAAGTACTTACAGTACTAGTAGATGCTTGCGCGGCTGTGGATTAGTGTTCTTTCTGAGGTTTGCGCCTTACGGCCGATGTAATAGCAGCTTCAACTACTCGGCCGGGTGAGTTTATTGCACTTTGTACTGTATTGTTCCGAATACGGTATTGCGGAGGGGCCGGTATTTCCTTTAATGGTTAGTAGGGAGGTTAGTCTCATATAATATCATACGACAGCTTAAGTACCGTTAGCGGACTGTTGTAGATGAAATGAAAAATGAAAAATGAAAAAAGGATTTTTAGATATTGGTAGTCTACAGTATCCTCGGGCAGGGCAGCTTGAAAGAGATATAGACTATGGCGCTGACATAAGTTAAGGTCAAATTAGGATCATGAATTCTATTTCAATTCAGTAAAATAAAATTTAAAAAAAGTCGTCTTTAGGCTACAGTATTATAGTAGGCTAGGGAGTATAATATAATATGAATGAACCCTTGGCATTGAGGAAATTCCCAAGATAATACCCCTCCTCCACCGAGAATCATCGTTTGTCAGAGTAATTGTATTATTGGGGGAAATGGTAAGTTAAGCTGCAGGGTAGATTCTATAATTATATAACGAAATGCAATTGGGAAGAAACCTTGTCATCGGTATATCTTGAACCTCCGAGTGGCTGGTATTATCACTGCCTGTAACATTCGTCACTCGTTCCAAATCCATTTTCGGATAGTCGGTCAGTTATTTACTGCAGCAAGTTTCTTTATCTTAAAGAAACCTTGTTCCCTTCAGGCCACCACCACCACCACCACCACCATTATCATCATTGCCGTACTGCTCTTATCACCCTCACCTCCCCCCCCCCCTCCTTCTCTCACTCTCTTCCTCCCATACCCCAATTCCTTCAACTTTAAACTCCCACCTTTAACTTCCAACCTTTCACTCCGAACCTCTTCAAAAACCTCCAATCGAATCGAAAAATCAAGAAGAAATGCTCTCCTTCCTAGCAAACGCACCTAAACGCACCCACACCGCCTACCTCGACCCCCTCCCTCTCGGCGGGCACTACACATCCTCCTTCCCCAACTCTCCGAAATCCCCTATCATCACCAACCGCCAACTCCTACCACCATACTCAGGGCCACACGTCAACACCTTCGGCGAACCACCCTACCACTACCACATCCGCCAATACGAGACCTTCACCGTGGAGTCCGGCAGCCTACTGGCCACGGTCGATGACGAAAAGTCCGTTGTCAAGACTGGCGAGAGCGTGACCGTGAAGCCGGGGCAGTACCATACCTTCCGCAATGCGAGCGAGAGTGAGGATGTGCAGGTTCTGATCGAGCTGCCGAGGCTGGGGGGCAACGTTGGCATGTTTGAGGAGAGGTTTTTGAGGAATAGCTTTAGTTATGGGATGGATTGTAAGAGGGATGGGAATGTGGGGGAGCCCAGTCCTTGGCAGATGCTACTGTTTATGTGGGATGCGGATAGTTTCCTAGCACTTCCGTGAGTGTCCTTCGGTTTTTCATATTGGTTGGGTGGAGATAGAGGGGCTAATTGAGCTGTGGGGGAGATAGGATCAAAGGCGTTCCTAGGACAATCCAGAAAGGAATCTCTTGGATCGTGATGTTTGTTGGCGGTGTCATAATTGGGGAACGGTTACTAGGGTATAAGAGGACATATCCGGAGTACTACAGTGAGCCTTCGGAAGTTGAAGAGTCCGCGAAGGGCGAGGGTGATAGGGTGAAGGTTGAGAAGGAAGACTGAGCCCCTCCTTTGCTCTGGTTTTTTTCTTTTTTTTGTTTCTTTTATCGCATACCTTGACTTTTTGCCCCCCCGCATTAGCCTTTCTGCTCAGCGGCGGGGGAGGAAGCACGAGATACCATTCTAGCACATACTTTTTCTTTCCCCTTCCAAGTACGATACGACATAAATCTCACGAAGTGACGTCTCAAGATTGATACAAATCACTCCCCCAATAAATATTCCGAGTGTCTTACCCTTCCTTCCTTCAATTCCATCCCCTATCTACCATACATACCATACCATACCATACCATACATGACAAAAAAACGAAAAGGAAAAAAAAAGAAAAAAAAGAAAACGTCAGCCCAGCGACACCCGTGTGCGAAACAGGAATAGAGTAGTATGATAAGTGAGTAAATAAATAAGTATGGCGAGTAGTAATACCAATGACGAAGTGGAAAAACAATAAAAGGAAATGGCAGATGAGACAGCAGTTTTTGTAAAGCAAATAGTGAAAGGAAACTTTTCAGAGAGTGTAGGGAGGAGATAAATGGGAGAAGGATTCTAACACCTAGCTTTCAAATAGACTGAAGTGATGAGTTCGCAAAATACCAAGTGTTTGGCGGAAAAGGCCGGGTGAACAGGAGAAAGGCAGTGGCACTCCAAAAGGATATAGGAAAAAGGAAGAAAACCAGCGACACCTTTTGCATAAGGGGAAAAAAGCGAAAAAGAGGAAAAACTATGATAATGGTAATGACCACAACAGCAATAATAAAGAATTAGGAAGAAACTACTTCAGACAGCAACATACTTCCCCCCCATTACCTTCCTAGCGGTATTCACCGCCCTCCAGATCCCCTCCTCCTCCGGGCCCGCAACACTCTTAGCCTCCCCGCCCTCATCTGCGAACGGGTCCGCCTCCTCAGCTTCCACTGCTGCCGCCGCGGCCTCCGACTTCTCCGGCTTCTCAAAGAATGACAGGGTCAGTCCGCTACCAGCGGTGTTCGCGTCTTCGCCGCTAATCTCCCACCGCATGTCCACGGGTGTAGCCCTTGCCTGGCCCTCCGTCAGGAATCTCGCGACGAGCTTCCTAGCACCTTCGTCGCCGGCCGCAGGGTCGATGAGGACGTCCCCGAGCTTCCACGCCAGGCGGCCTCTCTCACGGGAGAATGCTCCGACGGGCTTGCTCTGGCAGGTGGTCGCCGGTGCACCTTCAATTCCAGTGGTGAATATAACGTTCTTCATAGTGAAGGGCCCCGTAGCACCGTTCAGGCGGCGGAAGCTTGGATTGGGTTTCCAGTGGATAATGACGGATGATTGGTGCGGCTCTAGGCGCCAGACAGGCGTAGCGATTATGGGCGCAAAGATTGCGACGTTGACTTCATCGATATGCACTTGGTACTTGAAGGCTACGGAAGTTTTGTGGATGTTTGTTAGTGACATTGTGTACTCCCCTGCATGGTCTGGGACTGATGAGATGAAGGCAGGGTTCGGCGCCACTTTTTCAAGAACGGAGAAGTTATCCATGCGCACGAGCTCCGTAGGGAGTGGCTGGTCTGAGGATACTGGTTCGGTAGGGTTGTAAGCCACGGCTATTTCTCCAGTGATGAGCGTCTTTGTTGGTGTTCCAGCCTCGAACGACATGCTAACAGATTCTATTAAAGAAGCAGATAAACCTGTTTCCATCAGTTCAGGATGTCTGACCGGCGAGCTGGCAAGACTGGTCACGGATCGCGAGGATCTGATTGATTGAGTATCGGACCCGGCCTCGGACGCCACGGCCGAGCTCTTGGGTGTGAATTTTATTGGCGTAAGCGGCGGTGATGAGGGAAGGCCTTCTGTTGGCTCAGGTGTCGGACTCGGGATAAACATGGTGTTCCTAACATCGCGAGCATCCCGCCGTCCCCTGTTCCTCCTAGAAACAGTATTTTGCTAATGAAAGATGTCAGCAAGAGATACTCGATGACTATATAAGAAAGACATACAGCTCGTAAAGTTGTCGCTACTTTGGAAAGCGCAGCATCAGCTTCCTCTTCTTCCTCTTGAATAACGTCGTTTTTAATTTCGACCTTGAACTGAGGTTGGGATGGCTCACTAATTCTCTATTAGCCTAGAACGTGAACCCAACTCAGAAGCCTTACTCTGCAGTTTCATCGTCTGGTAGTGCTCTTCCACCAATATCGTGCACTGGTGGGGGAATAGTATATCCTTCGGCATCCTTTTGCGGCTATAAATTGTTAGCGAATAATTAATCACATTACCAGCATGTAAAACCCACCTCCTCTGATGTTACTAATACAGATGGTGTAGGAAGTGCGTGTGAGGGGCCGGCAGTTGAAGCTGTAGGGGAAGCCGGAGGATGAGCATCTCCGTTCTGCGTTGGCGAAGGTGGTCTGCTCCGTGCTGTCGATGGCCTAGGAGGCGACCCTCCTGGCGGTACCGCCAAGGAGCTATTCTCTCCTCTAGGCGGGCCAAGGCCATTGTTTACAGGCGTTGGGAGTGAGGGCAGAGGGGGATGGCCTTTGCCGCTCCCTATTCTCTCTGAAGATCGCTTGTCGGGAGATGCCGATCTATTAAAGTAAGGTATCGTGCTATTCCGGTTATTACGCCCTCTAAACACAGTCCCTAGCCGTTTAAGCCCCAGACCACCACCTCCAGAAGCTTCACAATGTTAGCATGTTGCTATACCAAAACCCGATTGAGACAAGAGGACTCCTGTACGAACCTCCCCCTGAACCTCCACCGGAACCGGAGGACTGTACACTGACAGAGTCATCCGTAACAATAGATGGAGTTGAGGACGGCATACCCGTTGTTGCGCCGCTACTAGCCGTTCTACTTCTCTCCCTCTCAATCCTTTGCTTCCCAATAGTAGCCTTATTCGCGAATCCCCTTATCTCATCCTCCGTACTGATATCCAATATGATGTTCAGAGTGGATTCCGCAGATTGCATACTCCGTTGCGACTGATCCACCTCCAATGTTTGCCAAGTTGTCAAAACATCCCGGAGTTGATTGACCCGACTCTCATCTGCAGCTTGGAATTTCTCAAACACAAACGGCGCCTGACTGTCCCATTCGGCCAATGCATTAGAGGCGGCCGAAGCTGCCTCGGCAACTTGATGCGCCTTCGCTTTTGGGCCCCGATTCTTCAATTTCTCAACCTTCCCCTCTGCCGAATCGACCGCTTTGGCTACAGCGGCCATGTTCACCTCTAAATTTTTCATTCCAGCCCATTCCTGATTTCGTACCGTAAAATCGCGTAGCGGACGTTCGACCTCCACTTCGATTCTCTGTGCGAACTCTTGGTGGGAGGATGCGACGGATTGCGTGGATTGTACGATTCGAGTCCATGGACCCTGAAACACCCTGAAAATGAGGAAACGTGAGGAGTTGAAGTCAATTGACATGCCATTGGTGATGTCTTACCCCAAATCTGACCCATCACTCGACAGCGTTCTTTTGGCTAGCTTGTTCAAGCCTTGAGCATACAATTCCTCGACTCGTCGTCGTTCCTGTTGGAACAATGTAAATATGAAATCCCCACACCCGGCAAGGTTCGTATAATGATTTTAAGTGAAGTAGAAAAACAATAAGGTACCTGAAGCCAATCCGCGATTTCCGTATTTAAAATCTGGACCCGGTGTAGGCGATCCTTCAGGATCTTGACCGCCGGAGTAGGGTGGACAGAGCCCTATTCCGAGAAAAACAACCTCTAGTCAGTAAAGTGTATGCAAAACACGACGGATGACACTGCCGGCGAACAATGGGGAGCTGCGTCATGTAAAATTTCGCCGTACCCCGTGAGAAAACAAAGTTACCAGGGGGGGGGGATACCAACCAAGATACCCGGATATTCTGAACGAGACAGCTCCATATTCAAGTAGACCAACGATGGATAGTACTAAGTCTCCGAAGCAGCGACTCACAAGAGGGGCGCCAGCCGTGATAGATTTTCCCCAAGGGGGTACGGATAGGCTAACCAAGAAGGAGGTGATGGAGTGTTACAGATGTTATTGGGTCGTGGAGAGATGACGGGCCAACTGGATGATGCCTGGTCTAGTGTGTTATGCTGCCGCTGCCTCTGCGTGCGTGTGGACAGAGGAAAGAGGCAATGGACTTCGGGGCCGTTGTTGTCGTGGTTTATGCCCGTGATCGGGAGAATGGATAGGAGGGAGGGAGGGTAGGCGGGCAAAGAAAGATTTTAAAAGAGTGCGAGAAGGAAGAAATAGTAAGGAAGAAATAGAGTTAACTTTTTCTCCCTTTATGATTTTTCCGCCCCTTACCAAACAGACAGCCAGTGTATCGTCACTTTTTGAGAGGGTCTGCTGTCCCTCGTGATTACTGTGGCTCCTGACTGCTGGGGTTGGTGAGAGTTTCAAGAAATTATATTCTTTTTATTTTTTCCTCGGAGGGGGGAGAAAGGTGAGAGAAATCGAACTGAAGGAAAGCAGCATTGCAGCCGGAAGCGTAGCCATGCAGCCGCGTTGTGGCGTACCGTACAGCCCGGAGCTGCCAGCACAGTCGCTTTATTGCCCAGGCTCTCCCTACCATCGGTCTCTTTGAGAGCTCAGAGAGGACAAAAAAGCGGGCGTGAGACAACTCTTGCTCTACCGGCGCGTTGCTGGATGTTCTTTTTTCTCGCATCCACAGACCAGAGACGAGCACAGTCAATGGAATTTTGAAGAATTCCGTCCGTACTACAGGCATTATGCCAAAGTATCTACCCGATGCAAGGGCACCCCTTAGAAATATGCACACCGTGTATCAATTCTCGCGAACCCGCCAAATGGGCCAGAGTTATTTTTCACGGGGATCACGTCAATTGTCGCCGCATCTCTGCAGGTGTCAGGCCCTCCTATGCCACTTAGGTTACGCGCGGTTCGCCATCATACCCAACCTCACTCAATCCAATCCAACACCTAGCAATCAACGGTGTATGATTTTCACAGATGCATTGGATAGCATTGAATCCACGCTCCCTCTCTCTCTCTCTCTCTCTCGAGTTAAGCTTGGTCCATGCTATCATTGCTGATCCTCAATAATTTCGAGGGATCGTGGGGGATGAGGTGGTCTTGGCAACGCAAGGTCCATTCGTAAAATTCTCGGCAGTCGACCCCTAATTTTGTGTCCGTAAAGGCCGGGCTTTGATTAGTCGTTAATCCGCCCGCTATTGATGTGATAAGGGGTAATTCAAGTTCTGGAGTTGCATTGTTAGAGATCGGTTAGATGATAATTGACTCACCTTGTATTATATGCTGGCATTGAGCTTGTCAAGTCATGACATTTCAACATACGGTGTAGCACCGGGAGCTCTAATTGCCATACTCGAGTACCGATAATCTTGGCCTACAATACCTGGACGAGGTTGTAGCATGTTTTCTACACGGGAACCCCTAACGGCCAGTTCGCCGCCATACAGTGGCGCGATCCGCAGTGATGTACGAGTGACATCCGGTGCTCAGAAGGGTGTTTAAGTATCTTGGATCAGTCATATCGCTGGTATCTTGCACGTCATACCTTTTGTAAAAAAATGACAGGAAACGGATTTCACGTCAGCCATCCACCTAGAAGCTATCCTGTCAAGTTGACAACGGAGCAATTATCCCCCAGTTGACCTCCCACTGCAGACTTCAATTGCCCCTTTTTAGTTGACAAAATCCTAGAAGAATCAAATCATGACAGCTCTGGGACAACCAGTCTTTGGACGGAGGGGTTGATATTCCTGGTTCTGCGAGTTTCTCGAGGCCTTTCAGACGGGCGGGGGAGATGAGTTAAAGGCACTATCGCAGTGGGTTACCAGATTTTGCCGCCCCCTCCCCCCTTTTCTCTCTCTTTTTCCTCCGTTCCTCTCAATTCCGTTGTTCTCGAGGTGGCTGCCACGTAACAAGATCCGCGATGAGATAACTTAAGTCTGCATACCAAATATTTCTCGAGTGCTGCATTGTATCGGTATCATACCGGGAAGCTTTCCTTTCCTCCTAATAGGGGTTCTATAAAAAAGAAAAAGAAAAAGAGGAGATAGAAATCTTGATATAACAGCATTATGGCAAACTGCCGGTACTCTCTCGCTTCGCACAAAAGGAGTTCTTAAAAAATCTATTTCTTCTTCCCTCTCTCCTGGCTGCTGACAACTCAGGCTTCTCAAGCGTTGCCCTGGTAACCAATTTCTGGTTCTCATCTCTTCCTCATGAGCAAACCTGGAGCCATCGCCTGATAAGATTCTTCAGGCAACCCGGTTGGTGACCCTTTTACGACCTTTCGGTTTTATTGCCTGCCTTTACTCCATTATATTTTACTCGCTCTTGCCCTGCTAAAGTCACGATACTCCCCCGCTACAACCCTTTCCCCCGCATCTACCACAGTAAGAGAAGGATTCTCTTCCCGTATCATACATAAAATCTGGGCGAAAGAAATTAATTCATAAATCCACCATATATTCTATTTTTTGCGCTTACTCATCATGGCACCCTCACCGTCGCAAGCATGGAAAACCGCTCTCTCCTTTAGAGAGAGGGTTACCATCGTCGAGCATATGTTTGTTCTCCTTTTCCCCCCATCTCACATCTCACCCCACCAACCAACCAGCCAACTAGAGTAACATCACTTTGCAATCATGCGTGGTTTCATCTCAAATCATTTTTCCTAGGAGGGAGAGTTTTTTGGCTCACATGGCCACCGTAGAGCCTCATTGCTGGAGTTGTCCGATCCGAGCATCGAGTACTCTAGTGCTCTATCCTCAGCCCGAGCCGCCGAAGTCGAGTCCTATGAGGGATCTTTCTCACAGGTAATTCTACTCCTATTCCTGTTTAGCAAGCCCGTTTCGTGTCAGGGTCTATTTGATATTTGGCTATCAATTATCTACAATCATATGGTGGCAACCAGATACATAGATTCTCACTCGTTAAATCCATAGGAGGAATACACCCGTACTTGGGAGGCCAAACTACAAGAACTCAAGGCGAAATACGCAGAGAAGCAGCTGGAGGCTCGGAACCTCTCTGCTGCTTCCGAATCTGATAACGCTTCCAATGATTCTACTTCCCAAGACATCCCGCACGCCACAGATAGGGGAATCACTATTGGTCGCTTCACCGGCTGCAGACATCACAACTCGGGGGTCTTCTCGGACGTCTATAAGGCTCTATTAAAGCCCATGACTCTCATGTCGCCCGCTCAGTTCGTCGCCTTGAAGGTCACTATCCCTTCCAGAATGGCCCCACCGCATGACTCCCACCGTGAGGCTAGAATTCTCCAAAAATCCGAGCACAAATGCGTTGTCAAACTCCTTGAGAAATTCACACTACCGACATCACAATTCGTCATGGTGTTTCCCTTTTACAACCATAGCCTCGACACACTCCTCAAATCAAATGCCAAGATTACCGGTGACCAGATGACTGGTATTTTTCAAGACGTCCTCTGTGCTCTTGAGCATATTCACTCATTGGGGATAATCCATCGCGACGTCAAACCCTCCAATATTCTACTCAAAGACGCAGATGGCCCTGCTGTCCTTGCGGATTTCGGAATCGCCTGGTCACCTAATGATCCCGAGTCTGAGCCTGCCGAGCACAAGATTACGGATGTGGGGACTACCTGCTATCGACCCCCTGAGATTCTTTTTGGAAACACAGCCTATAGCGCATCACTGGATATGTGGGCTTTTGGGTGCGTCGTGGCAGAGTGCTATACAGATGGCCACGAGTCGCTGTTCGACGCTGGTGATTTGGGCAGCGAGCTACAACTTATAGGATCCATTTTTAGGAAACTTGGAACTCCCACGTTGGAGACCTGGCCTGTGGGTATCTCTATCCCTTTAAAAAACATCTACTTACTTTGCCTCGCGTTACAGGAAGCATCGAGCTTCTCCGACTTTGGCAAGATATGCTTCAACAACTTTCCGGCCCAGAAATGGGAGGAAATTTTGCCGAAAGCGCCAAGGGTTGTAAGAGAGCTTTTATCTGAATTGGTGGTTTTTGAGAGTGGGAATAGGCTTTCTGCCACTGAGGTACGGCCTTCCCATATATGATGCTGCTGCAATGTATGCTGACCCGCCAAAAATAGGCGTTGGCAACCAATTTGTTTGAGTAAGGGGCCGAATCCGACAAGTACCCGTCTAGTGGATCTAGTTACAGAGCTCCCATAGGGACCATTAAAGAAAATTCGGATTTGTCGATAATGCGTGTCTCCTTCTCTTGCTCTACTGTTACTCAGTTGTACGTAGTCTTAAAAATCACGCTGCAGAGCTCTAGGGCGCAACAAATGAATCACGGATCCACTGCAAGATGACGGGGGTTGTAAATGTTAGTCTCACGACCTCATGAGGATTGCCAAAACATCAGATTGGGGTTCCTCTTCGGGTACACTTAGCCACCTATCCCACGAGCAGAGTACTTTGCGGGAGAAAAAAGAAAAAAAAACTGACTTGGTGGGGAGCCCAGCGGGAGCGTATAACTCTATCCTACCCTCCTTTCCAATTGCATACCTAAAGTATCCGAAGTACCCAACATAGGAACGCATAAACCCTCTTACGAATACGAATGCCAGTGCCCAGGTAGACGGGTCATCCATCCCATCCATCTCTAATACCCAGTATGATAGATGCAAGTTACTCTAGCCATTGGAGTCACCCCTACCTACCTACCGTACCAAAGAGGTTTCCCCATATACCGACTCAAGTCACTCCCTGCCAAAGCCCATTCACCACCATCACCTATGTGTGTTTATACAGTTTTTCTTTTTCTTTCATTCCCGCAGATAGACACTCGGTAGGCCGGTGGTGGTGATGTTAGTTTACGCAGTAGTCTAACGTGATAGCTTAGAGATAGGTGGAGGGAGGGAGCGTGCTTGATAAACTGGAGTATGTATGATATTATAGGTATGATGGGTAGGTAGGTAGGTAACTAATTACTGTAAGTAGGATACCCAATACCTTTCTTCTTCCCCGCACCCCTGGTGCCTTCCGTATGTAATCGTCGTGTCATAGTATAACGATTATATCTTCAGATTATTGGCCAGGGGTTTTTTTGCGTGTATATAGTATAGATAGATGGATAGATAAATGTTGGATTTAATTAATTTATGTTTTTTTTATATATATCCTTCCTTAACTTAATAGCGTCGTTTTTTGCTGGTTCTTGTGTTATAATGACATTGTTATTATATATATTATTTAGATCCCAACCTAAATGAACGAATACCGTAGGCGGATAGATGGTACATAAAGGCGAGGCGAATTCTATAATAATATTATACTATAGAAATGGGGAAGAAGAAGAAAAAAAAGGAAGACAGGAAATTATCCCTCCCTCCCTGCCTCCCTCCCATCACGATTTCACAGAATTTAGTTTGTGTGCCTATGGAGGGATGGATGGATGGATGGGAGAAGATAAGTTAGTACTGTAAGTAAGTAAGTAAGTTAAACTCCATCCTCCTCCTCTTATCATACCAATCTAAATTATCAATCTATGATATGATACCACTTCGAGTACTTGTACCTATTATACCAACCTACCTACCTGCCTTAATTTTTAACAGTGGTTGTATTTCTTTATTTCCTTCCTTCCTTCCTTCCTTCCTTCCTTCAGGAATGCTGGGGCTTATCGTGGGGCAGAGTAGAGTACAGTGCAGTTGACTTTGAACATGGGGATGATATTTGTCTGGTGCTTATGCTTTCACGGGGGCTTTGTGTTATGGTATAATACTGTGCTGTGCTTTACCTACTGGCTTGTCCGTTGGCTGGTGTCGGCCGTCTGGCGAGCGAGGCATTGTACTGTACATAGTGGTGCAAGTACCTTCCGGTTCATGGAGTAGCGTAAGCTACTAGAAGGTATGAAAAGTGCATATATCATACGAGGTGGAGCACGGCGGCGGTTTCCCGCTATAACATACGATACCATTCTTTGAAATTGAAATCGACGTCGCCCATGCCGCGAAGCCGGGGCTAGCACGAGTGAGGCGTTATGACCCCATACACTAGTATTATGATATACCACTATTATCAACACAATGCATATTTATACCATAAGATATCGTAGCAGAAAAGGTATCGTGTTAAGCACCGCCAGACTATTCACACCCAATCTATCCATCCCATCCATCCATCCCACCTGTGGTAGTTACAATCCATCCCATCCTACCTTACTTCATTCATCCCCCCCATCAATCAATACACTCCCTTACATCCCTCCAAAGCCAACCAACTTTTCCCATCCCACCCACCAACCATGACCACGGATAAAACTTTAAAGAAGAAAAAGAACAAGAGCCAAAAAAAAAGACGAAATACCGATCAATAGAATCAATCCCCAATCCAAATCCCATCCATTAAACCCTAAAACCCATTCCGCATCCCATGCACGTTTCCGCCGCTCGGCGCACATTCCATCCAGCCATAGTGGAAGTAAAGTGAAAGAAGAAATAAAAAGTGAAAGTGTAAGAAAAGAAAGAAGAAAAAAAGGTACAAGAATTGAATGGGGTGTTATTTTAGCGTTTTAGGTGTCGGTATATTGAAAGGCATATGTAGTAGTAAGGATGCAAGAAAATTAGGAGAAAGGGAGGAGAAATTAGAAATAGGAGATAACAATATATGGCTCATTCCCACTCCAGGTATTGATTTAACGCCTACCCCACCCCGGGCACGAATTACTGCTACTGCTAACCAGCTGCACATAAAGAGCGGACTACAAGTAGTTCGCACACGTCAAGACGCGAAGAAGACGGAAAAGAAAGGTGAAAAGACAGGGAAGAAAAAAAAAGGCGCACAAAAGCGAGAGCGCCACCGACCGAACACCAATTGCTTGAGGCTTTTCCCCCAATTGAAGATGACAAGGGGAACGACAAAAAAGTGCACACATCAAGACGCGTGAACCCCTTCTCTTCTTTCCCCTCGCAACCGATTCTCCCCAGTGAATCATTTCCTAAGAAGTAGATATACCTTGATTTTTTTTTTTGATTTTTAGGTTTAAGGTTTTTTGATATTTATCCAAGGACGTTAGCCATAGCCAATTTACATGGCGTGGAAGACTGGCTGCGCAGGCTCTGGCTCGTGATTGCTAGTCTGCTCGTTTGACAAGGGAGAAGGGCGGACCGGGGCCACAGCGGGACGAGGCGGGGATCCAGAGGGACTCTGAGGCTCGTTTACAGGTGAAACCGGAGTGGGCGGTGCGACCTCAGAAATAACTGCGGGAGTCGTGGTAGTCACGGTGATCTGAGAAGGCCCAGCTCTAAGAGCAACAGGAGACTGGGAAACAGGAGACTGAGTGATAGGAGACTGCGGACGCTGAACCGGGCCTGCTGGAATAATCCTAAGCTGAGCCTGCTGGGTCGGGGTAGCTGGACGGTAAACTTGTTTAACATAGCCCCCTGGTGACTGAGGGGGAACCTGAGCAGGTGATTGTGGACGCATTTGGGCCGGAGACTGAGAGAACTGGCCCCCATTAAGACCCGGAGATTGGGCACGAGGGCCACCGACAGGGGAAAAAGGGCGATGAGGACCCTGACTTCCAGCCGGGCTCTGAGGGCGGCCGTTGGGAGAATTACTTGGGCGAGGGGATCCTTGAGGGCGTGGCTTCACAGGTCTTTGGGATAGACAAGTGCGAGGACAGACACCCTGTTGCGAACGATCGAGGCGAATACAGAGAGCCTACAAAAAGTCAGTAAACATAAAAACAACATGAAATCGCGAAACAACAAACATACCCATCCATCATCATACTCATACAATAGACGAACGAGCTGACCAACACGGAGTCCAAGTTCGTCTTCCATAGAAGGCTTAAAGTCCATTTGAACACGATGCACAGGTGAAGTATTAACAGCACCTACTGGTCCACCAGCGACGGGAGTTCCGGCAACAGAGCCACCATCAGTATACTCGACCGACGAGGAGGAAGATATAGAAGAAGTCTGGGTCTTAGCAAGAAGAGGGGCAACACTATTGGCGGTGGTAGCAGCAGAAACCGGAGCAGACGGAACTTCCTCTTCGCTCTGAGTGAAAACCAAGGCAGGAGGAGGAGCTTTACGCGATTCAGATCTCGTGAGACCTACAGGGGATGCAGCAGCTATGGGAGCCTGTTGCTGTGGCTGGGGCTGGACTTGCGCTTGTGGCTGCTGTTGGGAAACAGGCTCAGCAGCAGGTGGAGTAACAGTCAAATTAGGCAAAAACTGAGTGACAGGTCTAAGAGAAGGAACCCTAGGTGCCTTCTCGCAAGTGATGGTATCGGCACGCGAAAGGTTGTTACTATTGTTCGTATAGGCAGCACCCGCAGCGGCACCACCGGCCTTCTCATCTTCAGGTTTTCCATATGCCTCCCGCCCCTTCTTCTGCGATCTCTTACGATAAATGAGCGCGAAAACGAAACCAAGGACCAAGAAAACTCCAACGCCAGCAACTGCCAACCCAATGGTTGCACCAGTTGACAATCCCCCCGACGCAGGCTCCCCAGTGCTAGATGCAGTTGGAGCAATAGAAGCCGAAGTCTCAGATGAAGTCTCAGATGCAGAAGAAGAAGCCGAAGAAGCTGAAGTCGATGCGGACAAAGAAGCCGAAGTTGATGTCAAAATAGACTCCGAAGTCGACACTGTGGAAGAGGTACTTGTCGCAAAAGTAGAAGTCGAGCTAGAGCTAGCTGCCTTGGTCGATTCTACATAACATCAATAATTTTCCCTTGAAACCAATTAACAAACACAAGAGAAAAAAAATGCTCCATACCACTAGTCGAGCTCGTTATTGGTTGAGTAGTCTTTGCAACCTCAGTAGTTTTAGGCACCTCGCTAGTAGTCGGGGGTTGCGGTCTCTCAGACGATGCGGCCTTGCTAGTAACCTTGGGCTCAACTTTAGTCGGACTAGCAACTTTAGTCGGACTAGGAGTCGTTGCAACAGGTTCATCCAAAGTAGTGAACCCAACAACCTTTCCTCCTGTACTAACGGACGCAGTGACATAGACGATATCAGTAACAACCTCAACCCTCTTGGGGTGCACATGAACGTCCCTGTGCATGACGCGGGAACGGCGGTGATGGTTATGTGGTTCCATCTCGGTTAACTAATAGCGAATCGGATACCGAAGCCAAATAATGGACCTTCAACAGGTAAATCCTGAATTTGTGTGAATACTGCTCTAGTGTTAAGGAATTGACCTAGGCACGCGATGTCTGTGTGGTAGTTTTTATTTTGTGGGTGGAAACAATTGACTCTTTTCCCGAACGTCGCAGTAGCAAAAAAGAGAGACTGAGACGAAAACCGAAAAGAAAAAAGAGGGTAAAACTCGAAGCTTGCTGATAAAGGAAGGACAGCAAAACGTTACGAGAATTCACGAGGCAGGAGGAGGGGAAGGGGGGTAGGCGGAAAATAGAGAAGGGGGAGGGTAAAGGGAAGAAAGGAAGAAACAGAGGGAAGGGAAAGGGAGACTTCGGACTTCACGGGGGAAGCGGCCAAAGAAAAGGAGGCCCACGAGGCAGGCGTTAGGTTAGGTGTGTGTACCACGGCTGGGGGCTGCTAGTATTGTACCGGTACTGTCCGAGGCTCCGACCCTAGACAAGTACCACTCACCCACGGTACTGCAACAGATGTGAGCAACTCAGACATAACAAAAGACCCAGTTATTGTAGGGTCTTAGTCTATTAGCAGCAGATTTAGAGTGTGCCCACATGAACCTTCACTCGCAATGTCTTCTCTCATCCCCCAAGGCGGCCAGCGGATGCAAAAAAAGGCAATGTCTTTTCAGGGGTGCTCGAAACTCAATTCGCCAATTGAGTCTCTCCCATCACCCATTTCCCCATCTCCAGGGATCATGGGAACAATTCACACCAGAGCCAGGAATTCCTTCGCCTAATTCGCTGAAAGAGTAAGGAGCTAAAAGGAAAAATAAACTACTGCTACTGCAATTCAATGAAAAAGAAGCCCATTTGGTGAGGGAAAAGGGAGGAGAAAATAAAAAATACTAACGAAATCTTCCTCAAGTGGGTTACAAGTACCATCGCTAGCCGGGGTAGGGGTATTCGAGTGGTGAGTGGGTAAGTTGAAATTGCTCCAAAGTCTGGAGATATTCCTCATTCAATTGCTCAACTAGTGCAAAGTAGAACCCCCTCTAACTCTAGCACAAGTGTCCTCTTGTAGCACCACGTTCCGATTAGCATTTCTCGTGTTCACCCGGCCGGATATGTGCAGCGAAGTGCGCACAGTACTGTACTGGTACTTCTCCCGTATCATAGAAGGAGGGAAATCCAGAATCTGTTGCTTCCCGTTCACCTCACACTTTGATCATTCGTGCAGCCCATACTGGATACTAGCAGCAGCACGAGATCTAACTGAGGCAACATTGACTGGCTAACTATTATAACCCGTTCGCTCAGCTTCGTCGGTTTCTTTATTTGAGCGCGAAGGGAGATTGGACAGACAGAGTAGCGGTACCGGTACTGCGATCCAGCCAACCACTCGTGTTGGGGCATCGAATCGAAGGAGCAAGACTTGTCCATCCAGAATACCCCTAGCGGTGCCTCACGACACTCGCTGTACTGACTTGTACCTAAACACGACGGTGAAATTCAGTCACTCAAGCAAAAAAAAAAAAAAGAAAGAAAAGGGGGAAGATGCGAGTAGCGCAAAACGTCAACCATTCCCTACCCTGCTCTTTCCTACTCCTCCCCCCCCTCACTACTGCACTGAACTACTCGTTGACCATTCCTCCTCAACTGTGCCGGAATACACCTCCCATCTGCCATGTCAGATTTCTTTCTTTCTTTCTTTCCTTCCTTCCTTTCCTGTCTCTTGTTCCGTCTTGCTTCTCTCTCTTACTCTCACCATCTCGAACGGCCGCCGCGCTAGGTGGGAAAACACCCCTGTTGTCGTCATTTTACGTTTCGTCAACAAATCTCCGCTTTAGCTTTAGCCTAACACAACAGATCCGCGCTAACGCAGGTACTGCACCCTAACGGGCAAAGAAAGTGCCTGATTCGCAGCCACATTCACGCACCAGTCTCTGTGTGCACCGGTACCGCAGGATGGGTGGGTGAAGGGAAATTGAGTGTTCCGGCAGAATCTATTTTGAAAAGATAACAATCCAACATTTATTAGCGGTACTTGGGGGGGCTGAATGACGACGTTGGTCGCTATTTCTAGCACCACACTACGAGTACACTCGAGGGCTCATGAGCGCAGCAAGAGCCCGTGTTCAAGGCCCAAATAGAGCATGTTGCGCATTTCTACCATACAGTACAATACCGGTAGAGTGCTATGCTGGTAGCCTTCTCTGGTATACCCGAGTGCAGCACGGTACCGCATCTTTTCGTAAGGGTCGGGTTGGAGCTAAGGGTAAGAGAGGACAAAAAAGTCCCCCGAATCGCCACACCTTAAGGTACGAACAACAATAGCCGCATTACTAGCAGATTATGGTGTTAATCAACCGAAGGGACGCTGCAGCACACATCGGAAGTGCAACATGTAAAGAAAGAAGGCAGCTATCTGTGGGTGGTCTTATTGAGAAAGGCGTTAAAGTGAAGAAAATCTTTGCATGCCATCGGTACTTGCGCAGTACGAGCACAAAGTTGAACCCTGCCCGCACCGGGATGCTAAATTCACAAGGTGGAAGCAAGTAAAATATACTGCAGAGAGTGATAAAGAGAGAAAAAAATTAAATAAATAACTTCATGAGTTTCCATTGTCTCTGCAAGCTCTTCTGAGTTTTTAGCCCAATTGTCGATGCACTCACGGTCCCGTAGATCTCAGGGGTCGAAATATTTTCGATCCAGCGCCTACTTCTGGAACAAACCGTACCCTGGTACAGCACTCGTACAAGGGGGACTCGCCAATTCGTAAAACTATCCGGATATACTTGGCGCCAGGAGGGATTTATTATCCAGTATAGTCAACACAATTTATGGCTACCAGGAGGCTTCGCTGCCGGGAAGGAAATTGAAAAATACGGTATGACCATCTGGCTTGGTGCTAAGGGACTTTCTCTACATCTGGAAACTTTACTCGAGTACGAATTGGCGAGTACGGTAGGTCGGGAGCATTGCCATGTATTTTTGGCTTGGCATGCCTCTCGCTTGGCCCTCCATATTAATCGCTAGATTTCCGCTGCGGCCGCTGCGGTAGTTCACATCTGCCATCTCTACGATGTTAGTGTTAGCACAGCAGCCCTACCTGCGAGGGCAGAATGCAAGCAAGATGGCCTTATGAGACCATAAATCAAGAATGCAAGTGAGGATATGAACTGCGAGCCTTGGGGGCCTGCCCGTTAGAGAGCAATACTATGAGAGGAAGAAGCTTTACAGCACTAGTATAGTACCGAGTGCGTCCGGTTTTTAGCCATACCCCCGGGCAGAGTGCAAGCACAGGAAGTGGATCAATTAAAATACGCCAAAAGAGTCGAAATCCGGAAATCTTAATTGACGCACAACACCAAGAAGGGGGAGGTTCATATTCAGAAAAGGGCAGGAGATACACATTTCTGATATGATGGCGCAACATTTTAGATTTTTGCCTGTTTTTGAGCTACTGTAGATTCAGTGGCTTTATTTTGTCGAATTTGTGCAGGATTCACGGACAAAAACTGATTCACTTCTACGTCTGATTCACTTCCCCGTACAGGACGTTGCCGTGACTGACTGACTGACTTTTTTTGGGCTCCGGTCCTCGTTACACCCGGCGCACAAAGGAAGATCCAAGCAAGTACTCGCGATGTCGAAGCGTTTTTAAAAAAGACTGCTATTGCATACCACCTAAAATCGAGAAAAAGTACTAAGTACTGTGCCGTACTGGACTCACCCTGGACAACTGGAATAAAAATTCGAGTGAGCGTGCATGATCACAATACCTACAAGCCGGCTGGGGGCAAAATGAGTGATGTCGCATGAACTACTTTGGGGTAAAAAAAAGAAAAAAAAAGAAGGGAGGTGCTATCTCTTTAATATTATGGGGGTATAGGGTTTGCAAGGACTAAGGTGAGTATGTGTTAGGCGGTATCATACGTTTTCTGGGCTGTTCGCTGGTATGCGCTGTACAATACTATACTGTGCTCGACGGTGAGTGATAGTGAGGTTAAGTACTGGTGTGGTAGCATTGATTCTAACAGTATATCCGCCCCTCGATGGGGTTGGTGCGGTGGGGTGCTGGTATCAGATGAGTAAAGCGGTGTATGGGAGAACGTTCCATTGGCATTGCGCCGTATGGTGCACTATCCCCTCCTTCCCCCTGTGGTATAAATACAATTCCCTATAAGGTATGTAGGTGTAATATGTTATAGTACAAGTAGAGTGGACTACACCGAGCGCCGAGTCGAATAGGACAGACCAGACAAGACAGGTAATGGCAGGTGCTACATAAATGAAAGTTACATACTACAGTAGATAATACATTCCTCCATCTTCACAAGGTTAGGTTTTTTTCGGCTTCTTTGGACTTTTTGAGCGTTTGCGCTTGGGTTTCTTCTTCGCTTCCCTTGCTTGCTTTAATTCTTCGATCTTGCCCAAGCGCCAGGTGCAATCTGATTCGAATTCGCATTTTCCGCCTGTTTTTTTTTTTTTGTTGTT
>Ga0307507_10002972_pt1 | contig 34006 bp, 38 predicted proteins | sample 7_EM_MG_FD_207223 | JGI IMG/M metagenome (GOLD analysis project Ga0307507, IMG submission 207223) | Populus trichocarpa ectomycorrhiza microbial communities from riparian zone in the Pacific Northwest, United States - 7_EM | ecosystem: Host-associated > Plants > Roots > Unclassified | place...
GGGGGCTACCCCCTTTTTGGGGGGGTCCTGGGGGGGGGGGGGGGGGGGGGGGGGGGCGGGGGCTAGTGGGGGCTTACGATGACTATGTACAAGTTTTAGAAGATGCGGTGGATGGGACTGTGGAAGGGGTGGGGAAGGGCGAGTTGGAGGCGGTTAAGGAGAAGATTAGGTGGTTGCCCGACAGGATTAAGACTGTTAGGGAGAAGGAAGTTGAGGGGGTTGTCGGAGCGATGGGAGGGTTGAAGGCTTGATGACCTTGTCTCTGATAATTGGGAAGGGAAGAGTTTCCTTTGGGGTTTGGGGAGTTTTGTGTTTTATGGAATTCGTTTGTTCCAAGATTTTGGATCGAATTTTTCTTTTCCCCCGGAGGCTGGCTCTGTCATTTATCGTGTTTTTAGTTTAGTATTTAAGCCCCAATATCTTGAGAATTGCACATGTTCTGACCTCTTGGGATTTATCATATGATAAGAAGCTTCCCTCGAGCGACCATAGACCATGACTGAAAGACCCCATCTCCGGGGAAACGTTATTGCGCATCTGTCATCCCCCGCCCAGCCAAGCTGACAGCCCCCGGCTTTTTACCCGGACACCCGGGTACCTGCTTGGCTGTCCATCTATCCCAAACAAACCACGCTTACAGTTCCCTGCTCCACTGGTATTGCCCCCTACCGGTACTATCTTACACCCACAAGCCAGTCCATCACCACCACCACAGAAGCACAAATGGACCTACTCCGCACCGCGATTCACTCGACCTTCAACTCAAAATCCCGCTTTCCGCTATGGCTGCTCCCACCCCTCCTACTAATAGACGCCGTCTTCTGCGTAATAATTATTTTAAAAGTCCCCTGTAAGTATCAACTATTGTTGGCCTATATGTGGCCTCCGCTCTGGCAGGGCAGGACAAGCAAGCTGACAAATTGGGGGCTAGATACCGAAATCGACTGGAATGCCTATATGGAACAAGTCTCGCAATACCGTGCCGGGGAACGAGATTACGCCATGATCAAGGGCGGGACGGGGCCGTTGGTGTACCCTGCTGGACACGTTTACATATACAATTACCTATACGGGGTCACACGGGGTGGAGCGGATGTGGGTTTGGGGCAGTGGGTGTTTATGGGGGTCTATTTGGTGACAGTGGGGGTTGTGGGGTTGTGTTATCGGGAGGCTAGGGTATCGTATCTTCCCCCCTTGGTTATGGTTTTAAAGGTGTGTTAAATGGTAGTGTGCTAATGGGGGTGAGTAGGCTCCTCCGTATTTACTGCCGTTCTTGATACTTTCGAAACGATTACATAGCATTTACATGCTCCGGCTGTTCAATGATCCGTTTTCGATATTGCTTCTGTTTTTGGCAGTGTTCGCATGGCAAAAGAAGATGTGGACGTTAGGTGGTTTGGCATATTCTTTGAGTGTGGGGGTTAAGATGAATACGCTGCTAGCATTGCCAGCTATCGGGAGTTTGTATTTGTTGGCCCTTGGAAGGGATAAGGCTCTCCGGCAGGCGGGAATTATGCTTCAGGTTCAGGTACGTTTGTCTCCTCATCCGGAGGCGGGAATAATGCTGATCGCCAGAAAGCTTCTACTCGCTACGCCGTTCCTTACAGAGTTTCCAAAAAATTACTTTATCCGGGCATTCGAATTCACCCGACAATTCTTTTTTCAATGGACTGTAAACTGGAGATTTGTTGGCGAGGGGGTATTTCTCTCAAAGGGGTTCTCCTTGGGGCTCCTGGGATTACACACCTGCCTCTTGCTATTCTTTCTAGCCACTCGATGGTCAAAGTTTGTCTCCGTTCCCCTCGCTCCGACTAAACCACGGCTAACATAACTAGACCCTCGGACCGCTCCTTCCCCAGTTTCCTGAACCTCCTGATAAACCCCCAAGAAGGTCTCTCAGAGTATCAAATGAACCAGCGCGTAACCCCCAGGTTTGTCCTCACCACCATTCTTGGTGCGAACGCAATCGGCATGCTCTGCGCTCGCAGCCTGCACTACCAGTTCTACTCATGGGTAGCCTGGGGTACCCCCTACCTTCTCTGGCGCAGCGGGTTTGGGCCTGGGTGGGTTACGGGGCTATGGGCTGCGCAGGAGTGGGCGTGGAACGTATACCCTAGCACAAACGCCAGTTCAGGCACCGTGGTAGGTGTTCTCGCGGCGATGATATTGGGGGTTTGGTGGGGGAGTAGGAATAAGGATGAGGAAGAATTGTTTGTGGGTGAACCCCGGGGAGGGAAGAAGGGTGAGAAGAAGAGGAATCAGAAGAAGGTTATCTGAATGTATTATGGTACCTTTTTTGAGTTTAAGCGTTTAAACATGGTGGGACTTGTAATGTATTATATTAGTACTGTACACGAGGATGATAAATGACATTGAACTAAACACTAACTTTTTTGAGAACTAAGGAAATTGGTATGTAGGTATCACTTTGACTCCTCATCATCATCTGAACCCGGTGGCATCTTCCCAATAACCGATTCCTCCTGCCCCTCATATATCTCGTCCTCGCCTTCATACCCGATAGTAAAGTGCTGCGGCCTATCCAGTCATCCCCCCACATTAGCCCCTTCCCTCCCCGTCAACCCCTAGACGAAGATGAAAAACCTACCAATACCCCATTCTCATCCACCCCTTCTCCTCCCTAACCACAACCTTAATCTCCCCCCCAACCTTGCCTCCCTCTCCGCCATCGAACCCCTCCGTATCAACCAAGACGAAGCGATTCCTACGAACCCACACCACGCTGCGGTACATCTTTGGCAACTCGACGAGGAGCTCCTGCCCGTTCGGGGACTCCACGCGGTACAAGTGCTTGCCGGTGTTTTCGAGGACGCGCGCTATGAACTGTGTTGATGGGAGCGGGGCTGGAGGGGGAGTTGTGGTTAGGGTGTCGAGGGTGGTTAGCAGGGTGGACGGGGGACGGTGGCGGCGGCGGGGCATTGTGGTTCGGTGATTGGGGGCTGTTGGTGTTTGAGTTGGTTACAGTATTATAGGTGCAGGAGGTTTGGCGGGGTTGTCGTTGGGTTGGTTAATTTTTTACATGCGGGATCTCCCGAAGTGGGTCGCCTTAGCGATAGGGCTGTCTACCATACCGGTACTTGTAGCATCTGTCATGTCGATTTTTCCCTGGCATGACACCATCATGTAGGCAATAATTACTCGTACTGTGCTATCTTGAATTAGGGGGATCACACAAGACGCAGTCAGTCCTGGTTTATAAAAAGCTCTATAAGAGCCAAAAAAACCCTGAGTGCGAAGTGTTTTACCTTTGTAGATCATCATGCAAAACCAACGGGCCGAACACAAAGCCTCTCTTTTTTTCTTGAACCCCGGGGATAGTCAAATAGTTCTATTGCAATATCGCAATGAGAATGGTTTTTGCATGAGGTGCATGGAGAGTACGGTAGTGAGTGCTTTTTCTGTGAGTGGCATAGATTCTCACTCGGAGCTTTGGTTTCCGTTGGCGGGTGGGGCTTGTATTAATATTTTGGTGCTCGGTATTATGGCAAGGATGGGATGGCTGATTATCCTAAGCTACCGATCACTAGGATTTAATACTTCCGAATCTATCTTTTGATGGATCCTGTATCATACAGTGGAGGGCGTACTATAACTATTATACTCCTGGCACTTTAGTTTGATGCTTATCAACACTGCTACTTACTAACCCATTACCTTACCAAAAAATTATAACACCCACCCACAATTTTCGTAGTCTACCGTATAAGCTAACTTACATTGAAGCGGGTAAAGGAAGGAGAGGAAGGAGAGGACATGACCGGCGTGCCGGGATACAGGTATACAATCACTACTCAGGAGAAAGATAGAAAAAAGGAACCTACGATAGATGTCTTTATTGGCTCTTGAGGGTAAGACAATGTTGGGGGTATTATATATTATATATTCCTATACTGCCATTCCTTCCCCTATCTTTATGGAAAATCGGACCTTTCTTTCTGGCTAGACACATGCTATCCTAAGGTTTGTTGTTTTCGAAACTAAGGCTTGAGTGAGTATGTTACTTAGTCTTTACCGACACTATATCTCGTGCGGAGGACTATTTAGCCAGCAGGTGGCTATTTTGGTGGATACCCTGGGGCTTGAAATGGAGGGGGGCATTTAAGGTTGTGGCGGTTTTAGACTAGTTGAGTCTGGTTTTGTGTGTCTATTTGTTTCTGGTTGTATGAATTGTCACTCGGAATTCGGGTTTTTTAGTATGTTGCAAATTGAGATAAATACTAGTAGAGACAGGGGTATACTAGTTGCCTAGTTTTCCAGAAGGGATGAGCGGGTCCCGTAGGTACATCAAAGCTCTCTTGTCATAATTTAGTACTAAACACCAGGATAAATATTTTTTAAAAAAGGCAAAGGAAGTCGTACTAACGGTCGACTTGTTTGATCAGCTTTGTCATTAGTTGGCATATGAGAGTGGTGTTCCGGCTGATCTGGGCTATGTCTTGCTTAACCTGCGCAATGACCTGAGTGTTCTGCGTGATAGTTGTATTCGCCGTGCCAATATGTCCAAAAACCAGGTTCATGGTGTTCTGTATTTGATCGAGGCGGCCCGCAATATTGGCTGGTGCCAGGTGCTCGTTTTCATTATTCTCGCTCACTATAGCCTCCATTGAGTGAGCTGCCTGCCTAGCTCCATTTGTGAGATTATTTGGAGAGGTCACAGAGTCTGGGTGGGCCACTGGTGGTGCTGACATTCTGGGGTGACGAGTGCGGGTTGAGGTGTATTTGGGCAGTAAGTCTTGAAGTGAAGTGAAGTGGTAGATATGGGAGGGAGGAATAGCGAAAGCGAATGGATTTAAGACTCTTACCCGGACGTACTGTGATTAATAAGCCGGTTATGGAGTAAATTCGACCTACCGCTAGAGGCAACTAACCCAGAATAGAGTTAATTTACAGGTCAGACAGGCTAGCAAAAATCGGCTATAACGTAGAATGTTCATACCTCATTCACAATGACGAGGGGAGAAAGGTTGCGATTTCAGTAAAACCAAGATTGTTGTTCAACAGGAGTATTATTCATGAATAAACCTATTCTTTTTTTCCACCTGTAATACATAAGTTATTAACAAATTGTGCAAAGCATGATTGTATCTGGAACTGCTAACTTGACACGGATTAGCTGTTACTAGCGGCGGGTCGAATTTACCAAGGAGATGCGGTAGTTGGAGTGGGACAAACCGGAAAACGTTGAGCGCTCACCCGGTCTACTAGTAGATATCGTACTATCATACGAAATATAGACATCTCTTTGGTGCAACTTGGGTAGGCTAAATTGGGATATGCAACATCGTAAGTTAGTATTATGGATCTAGGTATCTATAGTGGGGGGCTCTTTCTTTTAGGGGGAAACCTATTGGGCCCCCACCTCCATTGTGGACAGTCTAGGGCCCTGGGGTATATACAAGGAGATCGCCTTTCTTCGGTGTAATCTGTTCTAGCCTGGTAACAGGACTTGTAGAGCATCATGGGAACAAGTTTCTTCATAGTATATCACTCGTATGGGACCAATCAATGATATTGGTGCAATTATCAGTGGTAATACGCATAGAAATGTGCTCACAACATCTAGTAGTGCCCTCTCAAAGGCCTACAGCAGATAGAAGGTGATAAGACCAAAAACCACAGCTCACACCTATAGTACTAGAACTATCATAGTAAATCTTACGGGAACTTAACCAAAGTTGCATCCTATCCTATAGACGATGACGTAAGCCCAAACTAAGCGCAAGCCACTCCCTAATTTTTAGCCTCAACTTCAAAGCCGGAGAACTCGAACTCTATGTCGCAACATCGGATCCACCCCGCATCACCCACACCTACGATCCACCCCCCAACTCCCCCGCCAAAAAATGGAGTCGCTCTCCCGAATTTCCTCAATTCTTGAGACAGCGCGGGACCTAACCCTCGAGGCAGCGCAAGCTGCATCAGCCTCCGGCCGGACCATTCGTAAAGATGGGAAACAGGGAACGTTAGCAGAGACGAAGAAGCTGCTGAATAGCAGAATGGACAAAGAAGTTCTGGATGGGCTACGGATGGTTATAGGTGTAGGGCTCCTGAACTTACTGAGTAGCCGGTGAAATTTTCGTTAACGGGGTTTATTGACAGATGATTTCTAGAGGGGTTGACTGCTCCGAATTCTTCGCGGACGTAGTCAAGAATGTCGCTTCTCCGACTCTAGAAATCAAGAAACTGGTATACATCTACCTACTCCGGTACGCCGAGTCCGAGCCAGACTTAGCTCTGCTATCGATAAACACTATCCAGAAAGCCCTCAACGATCAAAATCAGTTAGTGAGAGCTATGGCTATTCGCGTCATGTCCGGAATCCGCGTCCCCGTGATTTCCCAGATCGTAGCGTTAGGCATAAAACGCTGCGTGGCAGATATGTCAGCCTACGTACGCAAATCCGCAGCGTTGGCGATTCCGAAATGCTACCGGTTGGATCCTACCACCTTACCACAATTGACGGAGTATCTAGGTACGCTGTTGGGAGACCGGAGCTTCTACGTTGTTGGTGCGGCGGTGATGGCGCATTTAGAAGTGTGTCCAGATAAGTGGGGGTTGGTGCATCCGCATTACAGGTCTTTGGTGAAGATGTTGATCGATATGGATGAGTGGGGTCAGTTAGCATTGCTACGGCTTCTAACCGAGTACTCCAGGAAGCACTTTCCTGCGAGGAGGACGAAGAAGAAGGTCAAGAATAGGGATGCGGGAGGCGTTGGGGATTTCTATTCTGATGAGGAGGTGGGGGGGAATACTAGAGGGAAGGAGGTTGAGGTGGCTACCGTGATGGATCCGGATTTGGAGCTGCTGTTGAAGGCTTGTGTGCCTTTAACGCAGAGCAGGAATAGTGCTGTATGGCCATCTCATATCTTCTCTTTCACACTTGAGCTGATGAAATACAGGTTATCGTGGCTGTGGCTAGGGTATATCGGCACCTAGCACCACCAGATTGCTTGCCGACTGTTGCTGGTCCCTTGGTTAGTCTTCTAAGGGCTGCAGTTGATGTACAGCACATGGCTCTCGTAAACATAGTTTCCATCGCTCTAGAGCATCCCCAACCATTCACCCAATTCGCCACGCATTTCCTTGTACACGCCTCAGATCCAGCTCATATTTGGCGCTTAAAGCTCGAAGTCCTTACACTCATATTTCCGCATACAAATATCCATACAAAGAACCTAATACTATCTGAGCTGGAGTACTTTGCTAAAGGCTACGATAAAGAGTTGGTAAAAGAAGCTGTCAGGGCAATTGGCCGGTGTGCACAGAGTCAGACAAAGAATGCGGCGAGATGTCTGTGGTTGCTGCTTCGCCAAGTTGAGTCCTCTGATGGAACTCTAGTGGCAGAGTCGTTAACTGTCATACGTCATATCATCCAACAAGACCCCCAAAACCACGCGAAAACAGTAGTTCGGCTGGCAAAGGCTCTAGATACGGCAACTAATCCAAGTGCCAGAGCAAGTATAGTGTGGCTTGTAGGAGAGTTCGCCGGAATCAACGACGGGAATAACGTCGCTGCCGACACACTTCGGATACTAGCAAAAGGCTTCCACTCCGAGTCTGAACAAGCGAAGTTACAGATCGTACTGCTGGCCGCAAAAGTCTACGCCCACCACCTGAACTGCACTCCGCCCGCTGCCCCCACAGAGGAAAACCAAGGCGACGAGGACAAACACCCCATTTCGCTCTTATTCTCCTACATCCTCCTGCTAGCCAGATACGACCTATCCTACGACCTCCGCGACCGAGCAAGACTCTACAAATCCATACTTTCCGTCCCCTCATCCACACAACTTGCGACTCTCCTCCTCCTAGCACCCAAGCCAACCCCCCAAGCACCAAGCCCTTCCTCGGGAAGAGAGTCGTTCACGCTAGGCTCCGCAGCAATGGTCATAGGTAAAGACGAGGACATCCGCGGCTACGAGGCATTACCAGAGTGGACCACCCCGAGTAGAGCTCCGAGCCCCAGTCTACGCGAACCTCCCCCCTCGGCAACTTCGGGTACAGATACACACCGAGGGGGAAGCACCACGTCTATGTCTGCTGTTGCTAGAGGTGCTGGGGTCCGGAGCGCCAGTCCACGGATTGGAAGTCCACATATGGGAAGTCCTAGGGTTGGGAGTCCAGCGCTACCACCAACCGCGAGGGCGAATGGGGTACCAGAGAGCTTAGAGGACTTTTTAGCGAGTGAGGAGGAGGAGGAAGAAAGCGATGAGGATGGTGATGATGACGAAGAGGAGGAAGAAAGTGAAGGAGAAGAAGAGAGTGAAGAGGAGGAAAGCGAAGAGGACGAGGAAGGGGAGAGCGCGGGACTTCTGGGGACTAAATGAATACCACAAAGTATATAAACGGCTCCATAATTATTCTCAGTCTTTTTTGCTACTGCAGTTTGGGTGCGATAGTTTAGATTAGAGGAAGTGTACATTTCTAGCATGATTCTAGGGTGGCAATTAAGGGAGGCCTGGAGGTGCACTGTTTACCTAAGGCCCTGTTTGTTTGTGATGGTTCCATTCCGTTGGGCGACCATTTCTGCTGTGAAAATGGCCCTTGAAACGGTCATTTGTATGGGGCAACGGGATGGGACCATCGCAACCAAACAGGGCCTAAAGGAGAGCTGGGCCAGTGGTATGGGGGTTCCGAAGGTTCCGCCCTCTGGATAATACTATACCCGGAAGTGGGACCTCCTCACTTGGTTCTGGGAAGGCTCGCAGTGGTCAGGATACTATAGTGTTAGGGCACCTAGCCGTATATCACTTGCCAACAGCGGCGGTTTAGTACAATGTAGAATACTCAACACCTTCGATTAAGTCTTCTAGTCACCATACCCTACAGCCAAGAGTTGATGGGCATATTTTGGGATTTATTGTGATGCTTGGAGGCTATCGTGATACGGATCAGAGGGAAGGTTGTGCTGCAGTACTCGAGTATTGCTACAGCTACTTAGCCAAACTGCCCTCATGAAATGGAATTTCTCTTCGCCCGTGGAATGGGTTCTACTTCCATGCCGACTCGAACTGTGCAATCCTCCCCCCGCCTTAGTCCACTGAAATCTCCATCAAAGTAAAATCCCGTTCCTAACTACTTTTGCTAAATGACTACAAATATTAATAGTGCTGTGGGTGAGCCCTACTAAGGCCTCCCAAGAAGGGAATTGGAGAAATAGATATATAAATGAGTAGTAATTTGTGTGGCAAACAGGTCTAACTATACTGTTAGAATAGAAAGATCAAACTATCAATTACAGGAGAAAACAAAACAATCGGTGATCTAAAAGGCCGAACAAATGAAAATAACAAAAGCGACCATACATGAAATAGGGAATCTACAATGGAGGGCAGAGACAAGGATCAATGACATGCAGCGAAAGTTGCAAGGACGAAAATAAAACAGAAAAATACCCTCCGCCTCTTTATCCCGACTACTTGCGACAGAAACTCGAAATTCCTCATCCGATTGTGGCATTAAAATCCGGGGTAGCACCTTGCCGGTACAAAAGTTGCTTCACCACTGGCTCGTGTCTTTTACTCGTAGCCCAGGAAAGTGGTTTCTTGCCCTCGTTGTCTGGTTTGTCAGGGCCGACGTCTTGCCGGTCTAAAAGTTGCTTCACCACTAACTCGTGTCCTTTACACGCAGCCCAGGAAAGCGGTGTCCTGCCCTCGTTGTCTGGTTTGTCGGGGTTGACGTCTTTCCGGTCTAAAAGTTGCTTCACCACTAACTCGTGTCCCTGACCTGCAGCTAAGGAAAGCGGTGTCCAGCCCTCGTTGTCTGGTTTGTCGGGGTTGACGTCTTTCCGGTCTAAAAGTTGCTTCACCACTAACTCGTGTCCTTCACTCGTAGCCCAGGAAAGTGGTGTCGAGCCCTCGTTGTCTGGTTTGTCGGGGTTGACGTCTTTCCGGTCTAAAAGTTGCTTCAACACTGATTCGTGCCCTTTGTAGGCAGCCCACCAAAGTGGTGTACTACCGCGATTGTCAGACTTGTCAGGGCTGACGGATTCCTGTCTCAGCAATAGCTCCGTCGCCTCCTCATGTCCGCCCCTCGCGGCCCAGGCGAGTGGCGTGATGCCAGCTGAATCTCCCCGGTTGGCATCACCCCCACTCATTCCTAACAGATCAGTCATAGTATCAACAATCCCGAAGAAAGATGCACAGTGGAGTCCAGTGAACTGTGAAGGAGCATTGGCTTCCGGGGAATCTTCCAAATCCAATATTTGCTCAAAGAGTGAGTTTGCGGTTACGTGGCTCTCGTACCGATCCAAGAGCTCCATTGCAAGAAATCTCGCGCGCTCTGAAAGTTCTCTCTTCCCGTGGACACCCCAGTATAGCGAACGATATTTAAGGAAGGGCATGCTTGCAAGGTCAGGTTGCGGCTTTGCTGGAAGGGTCTTGACCTGGTCTGAGTTCAGATAAGTCAAGCAGGTTTCCGCCATCTCCAAGTGAGCTTGGGGGAAAAGGTTGCGATGAGTAGAGAGGTACTCGCGGAGTGTGTGGTGGATCAACCGAGGGGTTGAGGCTTCCTTATTGACTGTGACTAGTCCTTGGCAGCACGCGAGCAGTGTCTCTATCGCAGGTACATTGTCGCTATTGAAGTCTGTGGATCCAATTTCCACAGCGAGTGCATGACACAGTTCGTCTACCTGTAATGGCCTTTCCGAATGACATATCCACATTAACGTAGTAATGGCAAGTTTTGCTTTTTCCCCATCCTGAGCTCTTATCCGCTCCAGTGTTGCCTCATATGCATCTCCCAAACCTAACCCATCTCCCATCGCATTAACCCTGTTTCGCCTTCGATGGATTGTCGTTTCTCTTAGGATTGTTTCGGTCTGAAGCGAAACCAGTAGGAATCTAGACTCGCCCGTATCAGTATATGTTACAAAGGTTTCCCATATCCAATGCTGCTACGTACGATTCCGAGATCTCTTTGGAGAGGCTTTTCAGGATATGGTCCTCCAACCCACTATCCATCACCTCCGGAGTCGTGTCCTTCCTTAGTCTCGCACGTAGATATGTGACTATATCGTCGTCCCTCGGCTTAATCGATACACTAGTTGCTCTTCCACCCAGTCCCCTCTCGACAGCCCCCCGTATATGTGACCTCCCCGTCATGAACACTCGAGTTTTTGGCGATCTCTGGAGAATTTGTCCTAATGCACCAAGAACCTCCAGTTGGTGCTCCGGAACGCATTCGTCAAGAGCGTCAACACATACGAATGTGCGCTATGGAGCTGGCAGGGTCGCGAACATTTTCACAATTTCAGGGAGCTGTAGTCTTCGACCACCAATCGCCTTCTTCTGGCTCCGAAATTTGTGCACAATTTCCCCCGGAATTGCTTCAAACCCATTCAGGAGCTGTTTGAGCAGAGAGCCCAATATATTTGTTGGAGACTGGGCCTCCCGGGAAGCGAAGTCATAGTAAAAACAAGCGACGGTAAGATCTTGGTCTGTGACCTGATCGCACAAATAGTCTACAACCACGGAACCACCGTCGCTACCTGTCAGCATAGGGTGCTTCACTTCTCCCTCACCGGTGGTCTCGTGTACCTGATGTAGCTCTTGCCAACCCCTGGATCGCCATAGCAAAACAAAGCCCCATGATCAGATCCCTCCTTCTCGCTACCGTGATACCAGTCTCTGAACTCTTTCGTTTCCAGTAACCAGTCCCCTATACTATCCACGCGCTGATTACGAATGTCATGATGTCGCATCTGGGGGTCTAAGGGAGATAACCAGGCCAGGATTTTGGACTCCTCATCGGGGGCGGTAAAGAAAATGGTATTCGATACATTGAAACAGTTGACGTTATCTGCAAAAGCTCGAGACATCCTTTGTTCTTTCCTTGCGTTAAAGCCTGTAGAGTGTAGGATGCTGGAGGGCTTTGGATCGGTCGACAAAGTTCCATTAAGTTGAGGAAAAGCGGGGTTAGTCGCCCGGTCCCCCAACCATCCAATCAATTGACCAGGAATTTGTGAAACCAAAACCCGTAGGCTTGTGGTTCTGCTTGGGCACCGCTCGAAACAAGGCTCTTGAAGAAGCACACTTCGCTTCCAGCTAGCCAGGTTGTGTTGTTTAGCTAGCGGACGCCGGATAGGTTTAGCTAGGATAAATTTATGGAATTTACAGCCGGCCAGCCAAGTACCGGTATCTCAAAGGACAAACAGGTAGTATCCCAAACTCTGGCTGGTACTTGTATGACTTCAAGTACCAGAGCGATAAGTCAGCCAATAGGTTATGGAATGAATATTAGGGTTATAATCGAAGGCTTCATGATGGAAATAGTAGAATAGATGTAAAGCCTTGGATAAGAGGCATCTCGGGGATTGGCTGGCGGAGTGTTTGCTGTAACCTCTGCTTGTCGCGAGGTTGGTTAGGGGAGGTAGCGCCGTTTACCACACCAGCAGAATTCACGATCCCTTACTCAGTAGCTTAACCAACATAATTCCAAGCGTAACTTACTCGGGCAGGAGGCCAAAAAAAGTGTCGCGAAATGCACGAGCTCCTTTGAGTAGAAAGTGGCCTTTAGGGGAAGGATTTTCCAAATACAGGTTACAGACAAGAAGTATCAAACACAAAGACCATCACCGTTATATCAAATTCACTCACTCTTCTCAAACACCGCTTCTCGAGCACCATCAGCCCCTTATCTATTTCTATGTAGCCCGCACAGTGACTAACCCGACGACAGGAAAATAACTAAGTGACGAGTGATAAACTATGACTGCTTCTCCACCCGATTTCTTATTTAGTTTCTGTATCAACACTGGGGTAATAATTATGGACATCACTCCTTATGGTTACCCTTAGGAAGTTATGAAACCAGTTTTCTACTATGGCCCGATCTACGTTTTACCATGCGGAGCGGAGCTAAATTTTACTAGATTCTGAGTATGATACTTGAAAGTCCACTATCTGAGTACCCTACTTTGGGGAAAGGAGGCAAAAAGCACTACAAAAATTAAGAGCTGCTCAGCCCCTCTGAAAAACATACAAAAGCAAAAGTTTTAGACCTTAACTACCGATAGTGGAGGCAAGCCCAACGACATAGAACATTGCTCGATTATTTCGGTTTTTATGGTATCATAAATTTATTGTGGAAGGATCTTGCCATTAGCGTTCATGCCCCCAGACCATCGCCACAAACACCGCCGACTTCCCGATTAATGCTTTATAAGTTACTTGATATCACTCACGACAAACTTCAGAGATAGTTGAACAGCAGGATTTCCACCTCGTATTCATGGATAAATCGGGGAAGGGGGAGAAAAAACAACCAAATCTACAATCAGCATAGGAGGCACTGAATTTTTGTCCAATTGGTTTTCTCAGGTTTTCTCCCCTCTGAAGGCCCCCGGGTTGCGGCCCTCACCCCTATGATATGCAGTATGTACAGTACAGTAGGGATCTTTATGGTGATTAGTGTTCGGTAAGTGAGGAAGTCGACTCGATAAGAGCTTTCGGTCGATCCATCGTCCTCCGACCTACAGCCTTGGAAAGAGGGGCACCCCACCGAGCCACCATAAAAGTGAACTAATCCTAGTATGCATTCACGAGTGTAGAGCAAGTTCTCCCATTGCTCGCTGAAGGCCCTTAGTTATCCCTAGTGGGTAACAATGTGCTACAGTCTTTCGTGATAAGATTATCAGTGCGAGGCCTTGGGTGGCATTCCGGGACTCTTCCCTGCCTCATATGGTGTCATACCCGCCCAAGTATTTACTATAATTCGAAAGCAAGGCTTTGCAACGGCATTTTCAAGGCATTGCTGCATCAGTGTAGAGTTCCAGCTAAACGGTTACTATAAACTTAGAAGGTCTTTTCAGTAGTTTTAAGATTTCAAATACTAGGAAATAGAGACAGCACAGAACGAGTGATAGCCCAAGCCCAAAGGGGGGAGAAAATCTCTTCACTACCCTGATCTCCTCTGCCGAGTTATGATATATGATCTGGCATAAATATGATACTAGATTCAATAGGGCTTTAGCCCACCTCAACACCTAAACCAGCAAAAAGTGGTCACCGGGCATTTTTTAATGCCCGACTACGTCCACTCAACCGCGATTCGAACTCGAGGTGCTCCCTGTTTCCAATTAGTACGGACCAGTTCCTTAGGCCCCGTCTAGTTGTGCTAGTTCCATTCCGTTAGGCAACCATTTCTACTGTAAAAATAGCCTTCTCTCCATTTTAAAACAGTCATTTATATGAGACAACAGAATAAAATCACCACAACCCAACAGGGCCTTAGCCATTAGACCATCGAAAATAGTCGATAGTCACATCTACTTTTGATATGTTGAGAGTAACACTCCTTTAGGAGGAGTTTCCTGAACATTTAATAGTAGTGCAAAGCACTATAATAAGACACCCCAATGATATTAATGCCTTACCCGGTTAGTGTCATTTCCCTCAATAATTGAAGGAAACTGGCCCCCATCTCGTGTTTGCTTCGCCAGCTTTCCTGCTTGTAGTATTTATCCTCCCGCGGTGCCGTTATACGTACAGCTAATTGCCCCAACTACAAATCTCAGAGCACCAACCCTCGCCCAACACCACACAAGCCCACCAAAAAAAAACGAAATAAGAAAACCATTCTGCTAAACTTTCTCCACAGCAGGAGCCCACAGGCAGTGAGAGGGAAAGCAACATCTCACATCTCGAGAAGGCTTATGCATCGTGGTCCATTAGTCTCCGAAAAATGTGTTTCATGGTGGTTATCCCAGTTTCATCTTCAGCAAACCTAGCGAGTTCCTCAGGAGAGGCATTTTGGGTCCAGGTTATTATTACGACAAACTCCTTTTCTTTGGTCCACGCGGCTTCAGCATTGGCCAGGATGCTTGCCCTCCGGTTCATGGCCGCAACAATATGTGTGTGGCCTAAAGGAACTTTCTGTTAGGAAGACTAGTACCCAAGGGAGTCCTAGAGAAGATTAATTGGCCTAACTATGAGCTCAATTGCAGCTCTCCAACTGAGACCATATAAAAGGGTAAAGGTTCGATGGTACTCGATCAAACCATTTTTTAATAGGCAAATATCGGTGATCACATCACCAGAGTGAGCGATATCATTGCCTTCCCGGATAGTCGTACTAGTACCAATCGCCCCCGTCTGCTCCCTTCGTAGGTATATTGCAAAAAAATCTCTTCCTAATACCCACCGCCGTTGCCTGCAAGGGACGCAGCACAGTGACCTCCTCCTGTAACTTGCTGATATCCTTTTCCATTCTTCGTAACGAGCTTAGGATGGAGCCGCCAGCCTCATTGGGATAGGCCGTTTCTGGCCTGCTATAGGACCCGATTTGAACGCGGGATATGGATGGGATCGCCTCCGTCAAACTCCCCTTGACCATTTCCAGCTCTTCCTTCGAATCGCCATTCTTGGGAACCTCGCAGTATACCAACCCCGACACCACCATCTATAAGACGATACTATTAGTGAGTAACACAAATATCAGGGATTTGACCTCGTTACTGAGTCTTGGTATGATGGGTTACTCTGGTTGGTAATATGCTCGCGTGTTCAGCATGACAGGTTGTGGTGGTGGTGGTTGTAGCGGGGATGTGTACGACGGGGTACAAGTTATGCTATGTGATGCGAGGTGCCAATATCTTATTAGCCCATTCACGTTATCTTTCCTTTAGCGATTGTTAACTCCAATCAAACTCATACAAGAATTTAGGGTAGTGAATGTTAAATAAGAGAAGAAGGGAGATAAAAAAAGTCGAGCAGAGTAAATGGCCGCCGTGGCAGGAGGGGCAGAGGTTTGATGAAAAGTAGTTCTTTGGAAGATGGATGTTTGGGGTGGGGAGGAGGGGAGAAGGGAAAAGAAGAGTGAAGGGTCCTTCGTTCCACTTTGGAAGGGGAGGTTGACAAAGTATCGTAATAAAGGTAGGTGTAAGTAAGTGGACTAGCACGCTTCAAAAGTATTCGGATGCCATTGCGCCAAGATGTTCGAATTTACGCCTTAAAGCTCCAATATTGGCACCAAGGCATCCGGATACTTTTGAAAAGAGCCAGGGGCCTGTTTGGATAGAATGGTTCCGCTCCGTTGGCCCATACAAATGACCTCCCCCCGTCTCGAAAAGGTGTGAACCGAACAGCCGTTTGGCATAACATATCTAAATTCCCAATTCGTACTAAATACAGGAAGCATATCAACCTTTCCGTTTCCAACCAGCGGCAACGGAATGGTTGCCTTGTAGAAATGGTTAACTTAACCACAATGGAACAGTTGCCACTTCTTCCTTTTTTACCAAACAGGCCCTACCGGTAGTATTGTTGCAACAGGTGGTATGTCGCTTCAGCAGGTAAATTATGTTAGGACACTAGGAAGTCTGAACTACGATACATAAGCTTTGCGCAGCAGGCGAGTACACAGTATGATACTATAAGCGGTACCTAGGCCTTACAAAATAAATCTCTTTTAGGACATCAAGCCCAGCCCCCCGTCGCTCCTCACTACTAAGTACGATCGTACAAAACCCCCCAGCCCTCCAACCAATAGCAACCATCGAGTGATACCCCATGCATCCCCACTTCACACCCTTACCAGCACGGCAGTGAAACTTCCTTGGCGCCCACCACCACCACCAAAAAAAAAACAAAGCCCCACGTAGAGCCTCCCTCGGGATTATCCTCAACCTACAGCTTGGCTCAATTCAACCCAACCACCACCACCGCCTACCTCACCAATTGCTTAGAATAGGAAGAAAAGAAGAGAGAAAAAATGCAGCATCCAATCCAGCGCCTGCTCTACGTCCCCGAAACTGGCAGATTATACACCTGCACGGGGCCACACATCCACTCTTTCAATGCGCGCACAGGCGAGTTGTTGGCGAAATGGACCGCGCCTACGGCTGTGCAACAAGTAAAGAAGAAAAAGAAGGGGAAGAGTGGTAACATTGTTGGGAGGAAGCGGAAGAGTGGGGATGAAGGTGGGGAGGAGGGGGAGGAGGAGGAGGAAATGAAAGAGGCAGGGGAGGAGGGAGAGGGGGAAGTAGAGGGGGAAGGAGGGAAAGCGAACGATAATAGCATCAGCAAAATCATTTCCGCCCAGGCTGGGAAGTACATCCTCACTGTTACGAACGAGGATAAGACGGTGAGGGTTCTGGACGGTGGTGGGTTGTGGGAATTAAGTTCTAGGTATGTCTACCACCGCTCCACCCCCCCCCCGACTACCATATATATACTCCTTTCTACAAGCTCCATAATGGCTAATTCACAAAACCGAATAGAACAATGCCTAAAAGACCCTGCGCTCTCGTGCTCACAGACTCCGACGAGACAATCCTTGTGGCTGATAAATTCGGCGACGTATACTCCCTCCCACTCCTCATCCTTCCCGAAACCATCACCCCCTCCGCCACCCCCGCCGTGCCTCCCACCGCCACACTCAAAGATTCGGAATCGAAACGCCACCGCACGGAAATCACCCACGACCTACCATTCGCGCACAAACTTCTCTTGGGACACGTATCTATGCTGACGGACTTGCTGTCCGTCACTACCACCACACAGGAGGGACAGAAGAGGAAGTACATAATAACGGCCGATAGGGATGAACACATACGGGTCTCAAGGTACCCGCAGAGTTGGGTGATTGAGGGGTTCTGTCTGGGACATACAGCGTTCGTATCGAGACTTTTGGTACCGGGGTGGGCGCCGCAGGAGGTGCTTTCTGGTGGGGGGGATAGTTGGCTGGGGAGGTGGAGATGGGCGGATGGGAAGTGTCTGCAGAGGATTGAGGTTGCGGGGGTGTTGGAGGGGATTGTTGGGCGGAGGGTTGTGGGCGGGAAGGAAGGGGACGGCAGCAGCAGGGAAGGTGAGGAAGGGCGGGAGGGAGGAGAAAAGGACAAGGAAGAGGTGGTCAAACCAGCAGTTGTGGGGATTTGGGAAGTGCTGGAGAGCAGGATCATTATCGTGGCATTTGAAAGGTATACCGGTTTTTCCTTGCTTCCTTCCTTCCCTTTGAAGAATGGGGTGGGCACCAGCACCCAAATTTCGAAAAACAACTTTATTTGCTTTTCTAGTACCACTTGCACATTTTGTCTCTCCTCTCCCCTGCCCTACAAATACCCAATACCGTATCATCTCCGCCATCCTATACATCGGGCACCTATATTGCACCACATCAGCGATCCACTACACATGCTAACCTCCCCCTTCCCCCTCACAAAAAAAAAAACAGAATCCCAGCCCTCCTCCTCTTCACTTCCACCACTGCATCAGACCAAGCCTTAACCCACCACACCACAATCCCACTACCCGGAAGCCCCCTGGACCTAACCGTCGACCCTACCTCAAGCTCGTTCTGGGTCTCCCTCGCCCCCCCTTCCACCTCCCCTGCCTCCGACTGTCCACTAATACAACACATAACACTCACTGCGAACAACGAGTGGGAAAACACTACAAAGGACAACCAGACCGCCCATGCGGTCTCAGAGGAGATTTCCAAGGTTTGTTATGTGGGAGATGTAAAAATCCTTAACGAGGGACTGTTGTACACGACGGGGCTGTTAAGGAAGGGGTTTGGCAGGGATAGGGAGGAGTAATGGCAGAGTAAAGTATTGCCAGGGCGCTATCTCCTTTTTTTCTTCTTTTTTTCGCACGCCGCTTGTATTCTAGGTTTTCATATTATTCGGAAAAGTTCTTTTTTTTTCCACCACCCGGCTATAGTTGCTATAGTTCTATTAGAATTGGTGGGGGTGGGTTTTTTCTGGACACATCTGGTCAATTTGGCAACCAACCCGCCGACTCATTATACTGACACAGTACCGGTATAGTAAAAGCGCTCGTTCATCGCTGAACCCATGATGGAAGGGACAGGTCATGATATGATTTCCTTCCTCTTCAGCACCGTTAGCCGGCCTGCCATACTTGTCCGAGCATGATATCAACCTAATACTAGTACAAATACCATCCCTTTACCTACCTGCCCCAGCCCAACTGCCCCAAAATCTCTACAGTATCCCGCCTTCGACCCCTCCAACTGCAAGAGGAAGGAAAGGGGAAACACGGCATGCAGGGCCAGCCAGTGAGTCAGTCAGTTGGGTACCTTGAGTGGTCGCACTCAAAGAGCAAGAGGGAGGATAATTGCAGAGCCCAAGCGTCATTTATCCTCCCCCATTTGATCCCTCACGCTCTAAAATGTTACAGGAAGGATGGGGCAACATACTTCATGGCAATTCCGGGTGCGATGCGCGTGCGTCGCATTCATTCCCGGAACCATTCCTTGCTGCAATAGGTCGTCGGACTATGGAACTAGGGGAGTTTCCTCATGATAAGGAAGGGAGGGGGGAAGGGTGTTGCACCAAGTTATTGTGCAAGTATGAGTAGTGCACATGTCCGAACCAAGATTGCTTTTTAAGCAGAAAACTAAACAAGAGAAAGAATAGACCCGCTTCTCATTTTTCATTCTTCCTCCCATTCTTTTTGTTTTTCTCATCCTCGGCTTTATCCCAGGTAAGTGAATAAGTGGGGGTGGAAATTGCTCGAGCCAAAATTCCAGACCCGCTCGCGGGCACTTATATTAAGCTCGGACGGAAGCTAGTAGCTAGCTTTCATTCAGTACCGCAAGGGAGAGGAAAAATCAAAGGAACAGTATTAGGCACAACTTGCCCCTTTAACAGACGAACACGCGATGAGCTATCACTATCGTACCGTATACCGGTTGTATGTTTTTTTTGCTTTTCGTTGACACATACCTGATACCTCGGAGTCCTTTTTTCCTTCATGTGGCATTTTGGTGGTGGTGGTCTGTCCCCTGGTGCCTGGCTATTGGAAATGTTTATCTCAGCGAAAGTTCTGTGGCCTTCGGTCATTTTTCTTCCTCTTTCTGCCACTCTTCCCATTTCTCATATTTCGATAATGATAATAATGGGATGCATCTGAGCATCTCAAAGGGGCTTGTGACAACTACTGTGGCACAGTATGGGCGCCACAGGTGGCCCAATCCCTTCCATGAAGCTTCGTTGCGGAAAAAAACGTGGGGAGCGCACAAAATAAACAGTTTGTCAGGTTTCTTTACCGCTATGCTAGCACTTGGTTGTGCGTGCGTGGGCTTTTGTGCGTAGCCTGGAGGAGGGAGGGAGGGAGGGAGGGATGTTGGGCGTTAGCCATGTCAGCAGAGCAGGCCGTACATAAGATACCTATCACACCTGCCTGTACCCTTTCTTATCCAAAATCCTAGTTCCTGGTAATAAAGGTTGATCTGAAGGCTAGCATATACGAGCATGGATTATTGCTAATCTCAAAGAGCGAGGTCTTCCTCCCCCAAGTCTCTGAACTTGAAAGGCTAAGAAGTTGGTTGAGAGATCGGAGAACAGGCTACGTTTGTAACAGGAAGCCTTTTTCACCTGTATTTGTATAGATGCCTGACCTCTGGCGAGTGAAGAGTCTAAAAGGTAACCCGAGTTCCCTCCCTCCGGATGGGCCCCCAGCTCCTATCGACCCGCTAGAGTATAGGGCCCAATGAGATCAACATGTATCCCAGCTAAACTTTGGCGCGGATGCCCCAACTACCTCGTGATAGGCTAGACAAGATCTGCCGGCGCGCTCTCTCAAGCGGGAGGGAGGGCATCACTAATGCACATACCCATAAGCGAGGATATTCAATTCGATCCCCATCGGCATACCATGGAGTATTAGTACTCGAGTACAGCACTCCAGTCTGGCGGATTGACAGTACCGGCAATGTACGGTACTTCGAAGTTTCTTTGGGGCAAATTTCCAATACCGAAGCTCCATTTAACGATCCCTTTTCCAAATCCAAGTCAAGGAATTTGGCGTAAGAAGTTTGAAACCCCGACCCAACGATAACTTCTTCAGACCAAACCTTCAGCCTTAAACGATGACCAACCCTAGATCATCACCCCGGTTTCCCTTTAGGTAATAGGAACTCTGGCCCCGGGCTGAGAGACTGACAGGCAAGCAGGAGAAATCTATGACCCTGATGTTGGAGAAATCTTCAGGCATCCAACCCAGTAGATGCTTGTATATGTCTAACAATATATTACCGGGCTCGACGGGCCGTTACCTCGAGGAGCATTATGACCGACCCTTTTTATGTGCCCTATTATGGAGATATTCATGTGCCGCCAGATACTCGTACATCATAAGAATCGTGGGCTGCGACGCGCCGCCCGAGGGTCACTATTTGGAAAGAGATGGACCGCAAACAAAGCCATGGATGTATAGCTGTTGTGACTTACACCAGAATGGCAGTCAATGGGTTTGAAGCTGAGCCTTTGTCCTCTATCTCTCCACACAGGTGTCATAAATGCATCAACAAATCCCATACCGCAGAAACCGGAATAATTGAGAGTGGCGCTAGAACGTCCGGAATTTCCTCCTTTGGATTAAGGGAGAAAAGGTTCTCTTTCAGCCCTCGGTTGAGACAAACGAAAAGGAAAATCCAACAGGCTTTACTAGGAGAGGCAACTCCAACGTCCAAGCGAGGCTCCCAGTTCTTACGGTAACCAAATCATTGTCATCGCCGTCAGAGCATAACACAACATTTTGGTTGCTCCGACGGAAAGAGAAAAAGAAAAAGAAAAGAAAAAGAAAAAAAGATGACCGCTTCATATTGCGATCTGGGAAAATCTTTATAAGAAAGTCGACTTTGAGAAAAAAAATCCCACGCCTTGAATACTGGAATGCCAACCTGATGGCTTTCTTTGCAATACCAGGTCTGGAGCGGTCTTGATAGTCCTAGTGTTACCCAAAGGGGGCTCTTTTTTCCTCTCAAGGTCGACTTTAGTAAGGATTTTCGCAAATCACAATAAAAAAATGTGTGTGCGAACGCCGCTTTTGTACCGTACGAGTACATTCCATGTTGCTATGCAGCGAGATTTCGGTGTATCGGAGCTGCTTTCGAGACTACGGCTGGGAGGAAGAGGTAAGAACTGCGGTGGTGATACCGTTTATTTGCATTACATCGACGCCCCACTCTTAAGGTACTGTTACTGTACGAGTGCAAAACTAATTCCGCTGTCTCTATGCTGTAAATTGGCCCCGAGTCTCCGAGGTTTAGTCCTGCAGACGGCAGTTAATGGGGGCCTTCGATTTGAATTCTAAAGGTAACAAGGTTGGGCAAAAGCTAGATTAGTAGCCGAGGCGGAGGAATCTACGAAAACCTGGCGTCAAAGATACTTGTACTCCAGAGGCAGAAGCCACTTTCACCATATCTATGATTGACCTTTATTTTTCTGCAGGTGCTAAGCAAAACGACCACTCGAGTAGGCTAGTGCTTGGTTTTGGATCCTATTTATGGATGAGTGACCAATAGCATGCTAACGCCGCAATACTTCCGGTAGCCAAGCGACACGGATCATCATTACCCGTTTAGCCCGTTCGGAATTATCCGTCCAGCACTCGGAAAATCTGAGAAGTCCGCCAGTCTCTTGTGTCAGTGGACCATCCTTTTTGACAAGGTTCCCAATGTTCCCAAGGTCCCAGGAGAAGATCGCTTCGGAATATTTGCTTTACTCAGCCTCAAAACGCAGGTGTAAAACCTACATGTGGGGGAGGTACTAGTAGAAGGAGGGCACCGTACCGGTACTTTAACGAACGAAACAGAGAAACCATCTCGCTGGATTATACTTGTACTAGACAGGGGAAATATCTGCTGGGGGGTTTCTGCATGAACTGCGTTCATACAACTTCGCTTTTTCATTTGCCTTTTCCCCAGCTCTTCTTTCTTTTGGACGGTAGGAGTTGCTCTGCTTTCAGCGAAAATAACGGCTCGTTGCCGTGGCTCGGCGAGAAAAGGACGGGGATTGGATAGGCTCAAATCGGATGCCCCTGCAATCCCCTTCCTCCGAGGATCAAAAAGCCAAAAAAAACGCACATGTTGCTCAAGCCTCCCTGCAGTCATCACTCAGCATAAGCAATCTTGGCACAATTAGGAAATTCAGGATATACTTATCGTCCAATCTAACTTGCTTCATTCTTCCACTCTGGCTCTGGTTATCGTCCAATAATTTCGAACATGGGGGGATGCTGGGTGGGCAATAACACCTCCTCTCCGTGCTGCACCAAACAATGGCTCGCGCCAGATGTCACAACACCCCACCCCACTGGTTCATGCAGGCGTCATCTCGAAAATGGATTGCCAGTACGGTACTGTACCGGTACTACAAAAGAGCTTGCTAGCAATCGATCGTGTGTTCTGTCAGCCCCAATCTTGCTTGTATGATATTTGAGTACTCGTAATTGCCCGACGTTTGTAAGCGGACTGCGGTTATACCATAAAAGATCCTGAGGCTCTGGCTGTGCAATAGTGGTTCGTTTTACAAACGTCAGGCGACTACGAGTAGCGTTCCCGCCCCAAGCTAAAATCTCTAATGCATGTCTCGAATGGAAAGTTGCACCCATCCCGCCCGGAACCCCGAATCTTAATCGCCAAACTGTTGGACTCGTAGATGTATGGCTGACATCTTGTCCAACATATCTACCGGCAGTAGCGGTAGCTTACTCCTGGTGCAGAAATTAAGAGCCTCCCCTTTATTCTCAGTGTCTCCCCTAATAACGATTCCGGATATTTCTATTATGATTGCGAGAAATAAGTCATATCGGGGAAAATCACCTCGAGAAGAGCACCGTATTTTAAAACAAAAATTTGCGCCCCTAGTATGTGCCGTCCATTGCGCCATCGCTTATGCGTTCGTATGTGGTCACATACGCAGTCAATCAAACAATTTTTGCGAGATCGTACTATCATAGCACCGTATCCCTTGAGTACTCGAGTAGAGAGGGCCCGCCCCCTCCGGAAGGGTTCCCCCCATCCACGGGCCGTAATGAGGCTCTCCGCCGCCAAGAGCGGAAATTTGCAGATAATGACAGCGGCCGGACAGGGGTCTTAAGGTTATGGGAGGGAGGATGGGGAAAAGTCGTGTGTGGTGGGAAGCAATCAGAAGGGCGGGCTGCAGCTAAAGTCAAGGATGATGTTGATTACGGTAGGCGAACACCTTGAAATCTGTGCTAGAGTCGGGAGCCCCCGGGAAGCCAGTAATCGAGCAGTAATGACCAGCGATTACTTCTATCGTATTACTACCGGTAGAATAGAATCTCACCTAAAATACCGAACAAGAAAGCCAACCGCCACGGCAAAAGAGGGGCTATAAAACGGTGTAGATGGACGATAGATGACGGCACAAGTTAGGGTGTTCTACTAGTATATATCTGTTGGGATGAACAAAGTCTTCGAGGATAGTAGCCTACCGGTACGGATAAAGTTAGTGCGCTATATCACAATCGATCACCGAAGTGTATCGCAGAGCGCAGGTGCCGTACCGGTAGCCGAGCTCGATGCTCGGGATAAGGAATACTTGTACGATGCTAGGGGGTAGACTATAGAATAAAGCGTATTGGAGGGTTTTTTAACGGACGCATGTCTGCTGCCCCACAGGGTACCTACGCTCACGTTTGCAAAATTATTGTGCCCGTCATCATTGGAATAAATCAGCTTTAGGTACGGCAAGGTGTACGATAGCTAACCAGATGTTAGGCTCTACCTTACTGTGGACGAACACTCATGGCAAAAACTCACCTAAGCTTCCCCTCTTCAGCCTCTCCGCAGCCGTTAAATCACATCATCCAAGTCAATTCACTTCACCTATGAATCTGTGATACCCTCTCGTTCGCCAAGATGAACATGCAGGTGTTTCTATCTTGGTCAGCCACGCTATTTCTGTCACCCCATAAGAATTCCGGATTTTGGGGGCGTCTTGCTTGCACCGCCTCACCACCCCCCACAGCATTGACAACTGCCAAAAGCATCTCCCACACAGCCTCTCAAGTGACGGGAGACGTGCTAATTGCCCGATCCCAGCTTAATGGCTTTCCGTTCAAGCCTCAAAGAAGCACTTTTGCCACTGGCGTTGGCCGTGTCTCCGGACATGAGCATTGGAAATCCAAGCAAAGGAGAGCCAGGTACAATACTTCATGACACAACATGGTACCGCATTCTATATGCGCAGCTGTTACCGAGTATCGGAAGCCTCCAAAAGATTTAATTGGGGGGAGGCCAGAGGGTGGCAGGGGGGTAAGTGCGTGCCGGTAATCGAAAGACTAAGGGTGGGGGATGAGGATGCTTGGTAGAAGGTACTCTAGGCTATAGTTAGATAGCTGGTAACTCTCATAATAAGCAATTATATTGTGCAGTATCAGGTACATAAACACGATACACATTCGTGCCTTTGCTCGATGGCGTATGGATTGCTTTTTTAGCCCACCACACTGTCAGCATGATTATACAGTAGAGAGGGAGGAAGGGGCAGCGGTGCTGGTGCTGGTGGTGGTGGTGGTGGTGGTGGTGGTGGAGGGGTGTCCCTGTGGAGGGGAGTAAAGCCCACCATACCAGCCCCGAGAGCGCTTACGATTGACAAGGCGTTCGTTAGAGATGTTCTCTGCATAGACGCGCGACCCCTCAATCTAGAATCTTGCATTTGGTGGAAAAGGGATACCGAACGAACAGTGTATTCATGTTCCTTCTCTCTTGTTTTGGCGATCTCCACAAGGAGCCTGCACAAAGCCATGAAATCCGCAGTTTGAAGGGACTAACGTTCAAGCACAGCACAGCTCTGTTCTATTACCTCTTTCATCTATTTCTAAAAGAATCCAGTGGATTTCCCTATCTAGTGCCTACGAAGGGATCCCGCAAATAGAGCAACTGCGAGAAAAAAAGTGACCGGGGGGGGGGGGCGGGGTGGGAGGAAGAGCGAGCAAAGGAATTAGATCAGAAACCTCCCGGTGGATTCTGTCACTCAGCTGGAACCATTAACCATATCTACCCAGCTTGTCCCCTTACTCCTTCCTGCTCCTCAATTTTTTTCTCGCTTCTTTTAGAGAATCCCCCTCCTTCCCCCATTCGTCCCTGCGTCTTTACCCTCGTCGAGGTCCCGAGTCTCTCAAGCTTTCTCGCGTGATCCTCCATAGCAACTATCATCTTCCTTACGCCTATTTTCTCGTTACATTTCCATTTCATCCAACCTCAATTTTATAATATAGCAAATCGCCAAAGCTTCTATTACAACATATTTTTCAAAATTTGAATCATCAATTCACATTTCCTTTCCTTTCCTTCACCCACAAATTGTCGTTGGCTCCCCACAATAAGATTCGTAGCAAGGACAATTTTGCATTCTGAGGTCTGTGCTTTGTGGGGTTGGCACCTGGAGACGACAGTTGGACGGTTGAGATTAGAGACTACGGAAGTACGTGAGAACGAGAGGAAAGGAGGCTTGAACATCTAATACACAAGACAGCTTACTTGACGGCTCGACCCAGCGGACACGACCGTATGACGCCACGTTATTAACGATTCACTGCTATCATATCATTCATATTGGAGAAAGAGGATTAGAAAGGAAATATCTAAAAATCATTGTGACAGATCGTGAAGAGAGCTTAGGAACAGAGGGCACCGGGCCCTGTCAAGGAGAGGGAAGAGAAAAGAAGATCGATAAAAGCCCCAAGCGAGTAGGGGAATAAGAAACAAAGCAAATCAGCTTGCAGCACAGCTCAGGAATCGGATCTGTCGCATCTGAACAAGGTAGTACTTACCTGCATCATCACCACCACCACCATCATCATCATCATTGAATAAGGAAAAAAAGGAAAGGGCACGCGCGGCGCCTTTGTCTCTAAAAGCTCTCCCATCCCCCGCGCCATAGAAACGAACCCCCCCCCAAATAGCTGGTATTTCCATTACCAGCACTGGAACCCGTCACCACGTCGGTCGCTACGCTTTCACAACCTAGACAGAATCTTCTGTCGAAGCCATTCGGCGCCGATTCTTCGCGCCGACTCAGCACGAAGAAGACGAATCGCCTGGCTGAACTGCGTGCCGGGGTGAAGAGAGGGGCAGGATTAATGGCTGCGGATGAGAACGCCGTCGTTAACCGGCCAAAGCGAGTGCGGACAGGTAATCCACCTCTTTTTTACATGATTTTTTGTTGGTCAATCTTTCAATAATTTACTGACCGACCGTCTTCAATTCGTAGGATGGTAAGATCTGCACCTTTGCTCTTAATCCGTGGGCTTCCCAGCTAATGCAGTTTTTTTCCTCACTCATTTAGCCTTACTTGCAGGTATGCTTACTGAGCCCCCACCAATTACCGTATGATAGTTCTTGCTAATATATCTTCACAGGGAACGTCACCTGAAATGTTTGTCTTTCACACTGTTTCTAGTTTTCCGGGTATTATTTGCTAATATTGTTACATAGGCGATGAAGGAACACCAGATTGTCAGGTTCGTTTTGCCCGTGATTCGACCGTTTTGAAACGAAACAACAATTTTGGCTAACACCGGTTCAGAACTGTCGGAAATCCAGCAGGATATGTAAGCGTGGTGTACGCCTTAATTTTATTGACATCCAGACAGAGCAACCTCCTGTGGTTCCGATATCACACGAATGGAAGGGTAGCCTCTATAGCCCCTTCACCGAAATATAACCGGTACGCTGACATTGTCGCATCTACAGTGCATTTTCAGGACGAGTCAAGGGACATTGCTTCTGAGTACGCCGGCGGTATTAGTCGGTATGCAGCCTTCGCTCATATGACTCCGCCAAAACCTACAAGAAACTCACCCCCTACTCCACGACAAACGGCAACTGTTACAACCGTTACATCGGCCCCTGCTTCTCACCCCACTCTCCCACCCATTCTCCCGCTTCTACCAACCCCAATGCACACGGGGGAACCTATCAATAATTTTGAAGAGGTGAAGCCACATCATAGGCAGGGATACCATGCATACGCTCCTCCCCTACCTCCACCTCCACCTCCCCCATCATCTACTATGAACTCGGACCATACAATGTCTCCACCCCCACCACCGAAAGAGGTGCGGAATTACCTAAATAACACTGAGGAAACTCTGTTCATGCAGGTGTTTGTGGAAGAAGTTGGAATATGGATGGATAGCATGGATCCGTACAAACATGTAACCGCTCTTTTCAAAATCTGAAAAATGGAGGTTTCGTACTAATGTTGTTCCTAACCTAGTTTTCACGCTTATTGCCATTTTCTTCTTTGAACGAGCCAATGCTTCTCAATGCCTTCTTGGCATGCGGAGCCCGTCATCTGACGCTTGTCAATCCCGCTTACCATGAAGACAAGGCGCTGAATTATTACGACACAGCTACGCGACTCCTTTTAGCTTCTTTACAAAATCCTAATCGTGATACCGAGATGTGTGCGACCACAGCGGTCATCCTTAATGTTTATGAGATTATGTCTGAACGAGCCCTTCAGCGCATGAACCACATCGCAGGCGCCCGGGCACTTTTGAAGGAGTGTAGGTGGAGCGCAAGGACAGGAGGCGTAGGAGGCGCCTGTTTTTGGTTGAACGTGAGCATGGAATTGCTCAGCTGCCTGCACTTCAATTGGGCGGTGGCTTGGGAGCCAGATGAGTGGGGGGTGGACATGGACTTTAGCCGATACTGTGAACCGGGAAGGGAAGAGCTGTGGGCGTATAGGATTATTTACGTCCTAGCAAAGATTGCCAATTTCAGGGCTGCCCTCCCCAGGCAGCAGCAAGAAGCCAAAACTGTTCCTCAACAGATGTACCTCAATAACGAGACACAAAAACGCTATGAGGAATGGAAGCGTCTTCGGGATCTTTGCATGGCTTGGAATGACCACATACCTCGCAGTATGCACCCTATGGCATACTTACATTCTTACCAGACAACTACAAAGTCGGCCTTTCCTGAGGTTTGGCTTGTCAAGAGGTGTGCCATTGTGGCTCGCTTGTTCTACCATACCGCCATGGTTTTGTTGGCTCAGATGAATCCCTTCATGCCCAGGGAGTCAGATGAGATGCGCGATATGGAAATGACTAATTCTCACTTAATCTGCGGAATTGCAGCCCATGTTAAAGATAGGGGGGTTGCGAGCGTTGCCTTGAGATCGCTTGCAATTGCAGCCGAGTGTCTCACTGTTCGTCGGGAGCAAGAAGAGGTTCTCGAAATTTTCACCAAAATTAAGAAGGAAACTGGATGGAGAGTCAATTTCGTGTATAAAGAACTTAAAGAAAAGTGGGGATGGGAGGCGCCTGATCCTCCACCTCAGCCATCGTCGCTTTTGCAATCGTCGACTATGATGCACCAAAGCCCAACTCCGTCGAATCAGTATGCCCAATATCAGCGACAACACCAGCAGCAACAGCACCAACAGCACCAACAGCATCAACAGCAGCAGCAGCAGCATCACCAGCAGCAAGCTCAACAGCAACAGCAGCAACAGCAGCAGCAACCTCAAGTGCGTCGACTCCCACAGTTGGTCAATCCATTAATGGCCGTTTCAGACTACACGTCCAATTCCCACCCTTATCACCCTCACTATGTATCTGCTCCTCCCCAAGTTGAGCGCCATCATTACATATGACCAGGGCTTGGGCGATGGTGATGACGAATGATATTTCTTTCCAATTTTAGATGGCTTTGCGCTTATTCGTCGCTACACCATTTTGTCTTTCTTTTGCTCTAAAAAAGCAACGCTTAATTGATTCGAACTTATTCTTTTCTTTTTTCTTTTCTAGGGACTACGTTTTTGTAATGTTTATGTGCTTTTTTAGGGGGGATCAGTTACTTTTTGCATTCGGGATCTGTGGATAGGGTTGGCTTTATGGTGTCCTTGATCATCAATTTTCCTTTCCTGGGATCTTTCACTTTTTCCTAGTCCTATTCTGTGCTGCATTATATATTCCTTTCTCCCCGGGGTTTTTCTCTTTTCTTTTTATAGGTATTTTTAAGGCGCTTGTTGCATGGGAGGGTTTGAGTTGAAAACAAAAAGGAGTCTTCTGGCACGCTCAGAAGCTACTAGACATCACTTTGGGTTGGCTTCAGTCATTTTCATATTTTTTTTCATTCCGTTCCATTTCTTTCGTGATTACTATGTACAAGGTATTGTCTGGTTCGTCTCATTTTTTGTCGTGGGGTTTATTCGTCCACTTATATATTCCTTCTTCATTACTTCGGGATTCGGCAAAAAAAGGAAAACCCCACCTTGCTTGTACCGTACAATGAGATGGATGGGCAAATGGGCCGTCCGGTAAGGTATGATAGGAAGGTACGGTAAGCTGGGGTTGGGCGCGCATGTTTTTATTTTTTTTTCAGTTTCGATTCTTCTGTACTTTACATTTGTTTTAGACGCTGTACGCTACGTTCCGGAGATTTTCATGGCTGCGTACCATATTTATCTCTCACCCCCTCTCCCTCCCTTTTATCGGAGGTTGAGATTTCTTAAATGGTACTTGGGGTGAGAGAGAGGAAAGGGGAAGCTTCGGTGTGTATCCTATCTATTTCGTGACATTATTTTGTATTAGTAGCCATTTTTTCGTACCTCACTGTAAGTTAGTCTGGGAACGAAAGATTACCGTGCTGAAATCATACCTAGTACTATGATTGCACAACACTAGGAAGCTTCTAAACTGTATGATTGCTTTTTTCCTCTTTCCATTTCTTTAGGATTTTGTTTCACCGCAGGTCGAGTCGAAACGGGGCCGGGTGAGGTGCCCTGAAGCTGCATAATGGAAGTCTACCGTAAGTTAAAGCAGAATCCATTGCACTGTATGCTACGATACGATACAATACGCTAGAGTTATCCGTTGGAGCATACTACCGTATTCCCTACAGACCCCACGCGCGTACACACTCTGAGACGACGGCGATAGCGTCTCACCTCGCACGTTAGCGTAGGGCGTTTGTATCAGGCTGCCGGTACCTTAGTACCGTGCTTCCACAATATATGCCTAACAGTAACTCGTGCGGCCGCTCGGCGTTCTCCAAAAGTCTCCGGAAAGTGAGTTATGTTTCTGTCGTAGGCTGAAGTTACGGCATCTCCTGAAGCCATCAAATCTACCACATTAGCCATAAGTTAAGCGGATCACTTTTTCTTTTCTCTCTCCCTTACTCCCTCCCCTGTTTCGGAGACTTACTTGTAGAAACGCCGAGCTACCGCACAATACTATACGATACTTCTACCGGTATCATAACCCTCGGCAAGTAGCGTTTCACCCCTCCCTAATCCTCGGCCCCCATCCCGGTGACCCTTGGCGCACATACACACAATTAGAGTTATCTAATCGATCTCGGCTGATTCCGGCGGCGCCACCCATGCCCATGTCAGGTCCAAACCAACGCCAACCGCACCAGCGTTTCGGGTTTGGCACTTTTGTCACGGGTTAGGTTTCAGGGCTCTCATGTGACGTTTCGGCTTCCGAGGTTGGGGGCTGCGGGTAACTGTCTTGGAGCACCGGTGGGGACGGTGCGGTAAGGAGGTTTCGCCAGTGGTGGGGGGAAGGGGAAATGATTTTTTCAGGGGTTTGGGGGGTTGCGTCGTAACCCTAACCCTATCGGGTCGGAAGGTGCTGAGGGGGGGCTTGGGAGGAAGGAAGGATTTGGTTGTCGTGGGTGGCTCGGACCCTCGACTCTACATAAGGGTGTGCTTTGGTTGGGAGAGAGGGGGGAGGGTTGTTGAAGGGGTATGATACAATACCGTAAGGATTTGAATAGTTGGACCTCGCGCTAGGACGTTGGAGCTGCCTTTAAACCTCGCGCTAAGAGGTCCAGAATTCCCTCTCTTGGATGGGGGGACGAATGCGCTCCCAAAGCTGACTGCCTCAGCCTCAGCTTGAGACAAAAAAAAAACCAAAGGGTGCGAGAACCTTACTAGCAATCATTCTGGTTCTTACGGTATACGTATCACAAGTGCTAAGCCGGGAGAGGACGACAAGTTTGGTACTATATAATGCCGATTGTATTGGCTCAACCCGACTCGGATATTACATTTCCGGAGAAATTTCTTCACAAGCGTGACTTTTTGCACGTCAAAGAGAGGGAGAACGATTCCCCCTAAAGGGATCTCATTTAGGAAAAATCATACGCACTCCTACCTTACACCCATATCTCTTCTAAGAAATTATACAATTCGCTCAAAATCCTAGTACCCCCCCCACCGAACGATACGACGGGGGCACAGACGGGGCGCGGTCCCCGCCGATCTACGATTGTTTTCGTAATAATGTCGCGAGTACTATGGCACGTCGGCACCGGCACTCATAGCAGGCGGAAGAAGGGTATATCCGGAAACCGGGCTCATGAGTTTCCATGGGCGCTCGGATACGCACGGATTTTTCTGCCATATATTCTGCCGATCCTCCGTCTTCGGGTATAGTAGCACAGTCGCACCCCGCTCTCCCGAATGGATAAATTTCACGGATTTCATCCGGAGCGACGTGGTATCTTGAATAGCGGAGAAAATAGGGGACCTCCGGATTTGTTGTACTGTATGTTCTATTGTATTTCTCTTCTCTTTTCATAGCCTGGATTTCTGGCCCTGGATTTTTTCCCCTTTCGGTATAGCATTTCTAGTAGTAATCGGGGAATCCGGCCCAGCAGGCCAACTTTTTATAGGGACCGGGGAGGCGTTTCTCAGAGCGTCGTGCGGGCCTGAAACCTGCCCTTTTCCAGTTCAACGAGTGAAGTTGTGTACTATTCAGAGTTGTCAGAGGTTTTGTCAGGCTCGGCGCGGTATTCGGTTCAGCACGACCCGGGGTAGCGAGGTACGACTGTACTAGTACTGTACTTCTTGCCCTTTTACGAGTACGACACCGGTACCTCATGGGACTTTCTACGCTTCATGGATGGTGAGGAGAGGGACCAAAGAAAGCCCCGGGATCATTCGCTGTGCTTTAACCTAGCTTACCCCTACGGGTATACACAAGTTTTCCCTATATTCCACACACATAGCGCCTTCTTATATGATATATTATGTACACAAGTGCTCGTAGCAAGCAAGAAGTATGATACTCGATAACAGGGGTTTATGGAATAATGGCAAAAAAATAAATAATCTGCACATCTGAGCGACTATAAAAATTCACGGCCCCTGATATGGAATACTTCTTGCCTGCTATAATATATTATGCGAGCAGCAACGGCAGTGGCATAAGATAGGCCTACCCGTAATCGCACCCTAACACACCTTCCCTCTCCCAGGTATAGTATCTTATTATATACCGGCCATAACATATACGTACTCGTGAGTAATCCAAACCAATCACAACTCAACTCGATACCCGGCACTCTATCATATCGTACCGGCATCATGCCATGCGAGTGAAATCGTCCCGGCCCAGGGGTACCATACCCGGGAAACAGGAACAGGGATTGGAGAAATAATATGGTAATAATAATAACGGCTATTTGATAGGATGCCCCTGGGTAGGACCGAATTTAACAGAATGTCCTTGTGAAAAAAAGCTTGATATCGTAGAATGCCCCCTACCACATGTCCCCCCAGCAAGTATTTTCATTTGTGTTCACCCCACCTCCTATTATATAGGTGCAGCCCACAGCGGAATGCCTTAAGTGGGAAATGTAAATATGTTATGCTAATACGAAAAGTATTAAAAAACTAGTAGAATGAGTTTAGCCAAGTGCTCCTGAGAGCCTTCTGTACTCATTGCATTTGATGTGTCTATCAATGAGCTTAAAGGTATTGTTCTGTTCTCCTTAGGATTACCAATCATAGGTAGTTTGTATGGTAACATAAGTGAGGTTGGGTCTTCAAGTTCTTTTTTTGGTATTCTGAGTCTCAATCACAGCCCTTATTTCTCCTCTAACTGATCGCAGTCACTAGTTCTAAAGTAGAAGAGTAAAGTAAAAAGGGTAGATGTAAGGAGATGACTAGATTCAAGGCAGTTATTACATTGCATGGGAACGACTATGTAATAGTGTCTGCACCACCTTTCTTCTCTTACCGGTATATGATATCTTGGCCTATAGGGGCATTCTATCAAACTTTTTTGCACAAGGGCATTCTGTTAAATTCTGTGTTATGCATGGGCATTCTATCAAATAACAGTAATGATAATAATGGTAATGTTTATCATGTATTATAGGAAAAAAAATCTAAAGAATTTATGCGTATGATACCAGAATCTGAGCTCCAATACAATACAAAATCTTGGGGGGGGGGGGGGGGGCGGGG
>Ga0307507_10002973_pt1 | contig 34003 bp, 11 predicted proteins | sample 7_EM_MG_FD_207223 | JGI IMG/M metagenome (GOLD analysis project Ga0307507, IMG submission 207223) | Populus trichocarpa ectomycorrhiza microbial communities from riparian zone in the Pacific Northwest, United States - 7_EM | ecosystem: Host-associated > Plants > Roots > Unclassified | place...
GGTGCTAGAGCGCGTCACCTGCCAAATTCTGCCATGCTGCTGCCATATTCTGCCAACCTACGATTGGCTCGCTTACCGCTAGCGCCTTGGCGGCTGCCCTTTTATATATGTTTACTATGGTCCTAGCAACCCCCTTCTTTTCTTCTCCTTAGCTTAGTATCTTTATTAGATAGCAATCCACAAGCTTCGGTTTAGAGGCATTTGTGCAAGCCGTTATATTATACTAAGCTCTCCATACACTGCCTAGGAAGGCCTTAATAATATCCTACCCTATAAGAAACTTTGTCTGCAACAACATGTTAACGCGCTATATTCAGACACTAAAACAACTCTACATTACCTGGGAAGGCCTTAATAATATCCCACCCTATAAACTAGATAGGATTAGACCTATACCCCCAGAATTAAAACCAAATTATACAATTCCAATGAACCCTAGAAAGCCAACGATGGCACCTAAAGCGAGCTTATCTAAAAGAGCTGCCCCGACCCAAGAAGAACACAAGATTTAATTGGGATCCGAAATTGAGGATAATAATAATAGTATAGACATACACAAACAGATTCGTGCCCTAACGGCTAATTAGGAAGCCGACCGTCTCCAAGCTTAAAGCATACAGGAGACCCTATAAGAGATCCTAAACAGCCTTGCAGCCCTATAAAGCTTAGCCCCCCCTTCCAGAAATCCTAGTTATCCTATTCACTTAACCAAATATAACACACCAGGGAGTATAGACACGATAATAAAACAATTAAAGTCCGTTAAGCTCCCTAACCCCTAACCACTGTCTAATAGGATAGACCCTACCTTTAAGAATTGGAGGATTTAAGTATAAGGAAAGCTCCATGTTAACTACAACCATTTTCTTTCTAAAGAAGCCAAAATGCTCTACCTCTTTGGTTAAACCATAGGGGATGCCCAACGGCACCTTTAAGCCAAGTTTAAGGACGATTCCCCTGTCTAATTTACATCTGTTAATAAGATAATACGGCACCTAGCTACTATCTACGTTAACCCAAACAAAGTACGGGATGCCTAGTACAACTATAATTGCCTAATAATAAAACCAAACTAACCCTTTACCGAATTCTAGACTCAATTCCTACACCTTACAAGAGAAGGCTAGGTTCCCCTTAAGAACTACTATTTAGACTTATACAATAAGCTAATAATCCGGCTATAAGAGAAGATTGCTATAACCTTAAATAACCTACTAACCCACGAAAAACTCGCAGCTCGTTACCTATCTTTAGACGCAGAACTAAAGCGGATTAACGCCCACCCTAATTAGTAGAAGTGACCACGTAGCGATTACAACTCGCCAGCCATACCTATAGGAGCTAGAGCAGGAAGATAAGCTACGTCTACTCTTGCACTAAAAGCGGTCACAACTACGCACTGGCGAGCCTTGCCTGACCAGCTACGTACTACGCCCTTAACTAGTACTTATCACAATACCCCAATCAACCCCGCCTCGGCCACGTGCTATAACTGCGATAAGGAGGATCACTTTACCTCATCTTACCCAGAACTAGGGGATATTAAGGAGATAGAGGAAGGAGAAACATCTAACAAGTTAGGAAAAGAAAAACCCTAAGGAAAGACTCCCCCCTAGGGTATCCTATTAATCTTAAAGAGATTAATCTAAGTTAGTTAATAGGTGGAAAATACTTCACGGTTCTATGTACAGTATCTTAAAATGGATATAGAGTTAACTTAACTACCCTTATTAACACTAGAGTAAATGGCTTTGCCTTTATAAATACTGCCTATATAATTAACGTTGCTAAGTTTCTAAATATAAAAGCCACCCTACTAGAGAAGCCTGTCTAGGTAAAAGGCTACAACAGCTAAGCTAGTAAGCCGGTTACCCATGTCTTAAAGTTACATATCTCCCTTAATGGATAACGTTAATATAGTATCCCTTTCTATATCTTAGACCTAGGGTCCCACAATATAATCCTCAGCCGAAAATAGATATCCTACTTTGATATTTAGCTGAATATACAACAAAGACAGTTCGTCTAGCTGGAGGATAGACCGAAATTACCCTCCTTTATTAGAGAAATCCGAACCGACCATAAAACACTAGCCGCGAAGTCTAACCCTATATATTAGCAGAATGTCCGGGCCCATAACCTAGCCTTTGCCCAAGAAGACGCCCGCTACAAAGCTAGAAAGAACTCTGTACCAATAAAGATACTCTCCCGAAGCGCTACATTTAAGGAGGACTCTACATACAGAAGTGGGACAGATAGTGATATAGACGGCGTCCAAATTAAGCAGATCTGACTGGTATAGAAAAGAACATACCAATAAGATATAAGGGATAACCTCCAAAAGATGCAACAGGAGCTAAAAGGAGTAATAACAACACCAATACCCCAGAGGGCCCTAAGGTTACGCACACCCCCATTATCCTACAACCCCCCTACAGTAGACATTGCCGCAATTAGCGCTATAGCATTCCACTTCAATATGTACCAGAAGGAAAATGAGGTCTTTATAATAAGCCTATACAAGATTAACCGGATTATTAATAAGAGGGAAGAAAAGCTAATTAAGGAAACTAATAAGGAACTGGTTAAACGTCTTCTTCCTACTATCTATGCTAAGTACAAGGACGCGTTCTTAAGGGCGGCTTTAGACAAGTTACCCCCTTACCAGACGTATAATTATAAGATTTAATTGGAAGCTAATAACTCGCTAGGCTATAGCCCCCTCTACCAACAATTAATAGATAAGCTAAAAGTAACAAAGTAGTACTTAATTAATAACCTAGATAAAGGGTTTATTAAGCCAAGTTAAGCCCCTTTTACTTCCCCTATCCTATTTGTAAAAAAGCCTAGTAGAGGCCTCCGTTTTTATATTAACTATCAGAAGCTAAATGCTATCACTTAAAAGGATCAGTATTTTATTCCGTTAATTAACGAAACCCTCGCACGTCTAAGCCGGGCAAAGATCTTTACTAAACTTAATATCCACCAAGCTTTCTACCGAATTAGGATAGACCCTGTATCTAAAAATTTAATAACGTTCCGTACCTATTACGGGTCCTATAAATGCAAAGTTCTTCCTTTTGGACTAATAAACGGACCGGCTACGTACCAAAGGTATATAAATAATATTCTTTTTAATTACCTTAACGAATTCTACATAGCATACCTAGACGATATCCTTATATACTTAGACAACGAACTCGAGCACCAAGTTTACATTAAGAAGGTCCTAGAGAGATTACAAAATATAGGTTTGCAAGTTAATATTAAGAAATGTAAATTTGGGGTAAAACGCATAAAGTACCTCAGGTTTATAGTAAGTATAGATAGGATCAAAGTTAACCCTAAGAAGGTCGACGTAATCCGCAACTAAAAGCCCCCTTGCACTATAAAGGGGATTTAGTCCTTCCTAGGTTTTTGTAATTTCTACCACCAATTTATCCGTAACTACGGAGTTATGGCAACGCCTCTTATATAACTTACCCAGAAAGACACGCCTTTTGTCTTTAATAACGACTGTATAGAAGCCTTTAGAGAGTTAAAAAATCGGCTTATCTCTTCTCTAATCCTTTGTCACTATAACCCAGACCTTAAATTAATGCTAGAGATGGACGCTTCTAACAGAGTTATAACGGGAATCCTATTACAGTTATATCTAGACGGCAAATGGTACTCTATTGCCTTTTTCTTAAAAACAATAGACCTAGCCGAGTGTAACTATAAAGTATATAATAAAGAAATGCTAGCTATTATCCAATTACTATCCTAATAGCGCGCAGAGCTTGAAGGCACGAACTCCCGGATTAAGATATATACGGATTATAAAGCCCTAGAGTACTTTATAACTATAAAGCAGCTTACTAGATAACAAGCCTACTAGGCCAAAATACTCTCCAAATTCTTCTTTACGATTATATATCATTCTAGCAAGCAAAACACTAAAGCTAATACACTAACCTAAAGGGAACAAGACGTAGGACCCTAGGATAAGCTAAAGACCTAATACCGGACGCGCGCCCTCCTCTATCCCAAACAGCTTAACCTACAAATTCTTAAAGAACTAAACTCTAAACGGAATGAGCTAGCACCCCTAGAGGGAGCAGTCTTAGATAAACTAATAGGGCTAGTTAACCGCATCCTAACTATAAACCGCACGGCTAACTCCCTAAAAGCCCTCCACAACTAAGCCGTAAAGGAGGACCCTAATTTAGAAATGGAAGAAGGACTGCTTCTATACTAAAGACGGCTTATAGTTCCAAATATCAATAACCTATAGATAGAGTTAATCCGCGAAGCCCACTATTAAGTCTCTACGGTATACCCTAGTTATAATAAGACCCACCAACTACTAGCGCCCCGTTACTACTGGCGAGGACTTCTATCCAATATGGATCAATTTGTTAGAAATTGCCACGCCTATAGACGCGCAAATGCCCCTAGGGATTGAACTCCTAGGTAGCTACGACTACTGCTAGTTCCAGAACGCCTTTGGCAATATATTATTATGGACTTTAAGTCATTTCCAAAGGACGCCTACGGCCACGATGCAGCCTTTATAGTGGTTAACCGACTATGCAAGCAATCCGTCTCCCTCCCTTGTTTTAAGACTATAACTATAAAGGATATGGCCCACCTCTATATTAACAACATCTATTAATTCTACGGCGCCCCCGAATTAATTGTCTCTGACTATAGCCCCTAGTTTATATTAGATTTCTAGAATAAACTCTGCCGTATCTTTAGGATTAAGATTAAGCTCTCTACTGCATTCTACCCTTAGACTGACGGCTAAACCGAGATTATAAACCAGTACCTCGACTAGCAACTACGGCCCTTTATAGACTACTATTAGGACAACTGGTCGGAATTACTACCTATAATAGACTACGCGCAGCTTACACTCCCTTACGATAGTATAGGGATGTCCCCATTTAAACTGCTCTACGGGTATGCACCACAAACGTCCTTTAATTGGGATAGGCCTACTAAACCCACTACGGCCCACAAACGCCTTAGCTATGAGGAGGCCCAGGTATTTGCTAAGAGAATGCATAGAGCCTAGAAGACTGCTTAAACAATTATAAGAAAGGCGCAAGAAAAAAAGGAGTCTAATATAAACCAACATTATCGCGAGGAAGACTTCCAAGTAGGAGATAAGGTATGGGTGTTAATAAAGAACTAGAAAACCCAGAGGCCAAGCCATAAGTTAGACCACCAAATGGCTGGCCTATACAAGACTCTTTAAAAGGTAGGACACTCTTTTAAGGTTAAGCTACCAGAGTTAATAAGGATCCACCCTATTTTCTCCCTGGACTGGCTACGAAAGGCTGCGGATAATCCACTACCTAGATAGTATAATGACCCCCCACCACTAATCCAGATTGCTAAGGACGAAGAATGGGAAGTTAAAGAAATCTTAGCAGTAAAAAAGGTCCGTAATGTCTTAAAATACCGTGCAAGCTAGGTAGGCCATAACGACGACCTAGAGTGGTACCCCGCATCTAATTTTAAGTACTCCCCCTATAAGCTACAAGATTTCCACCTAGCCCACCCTAATCTCCCTAGACCACCACATAAATTAGACAACTAGATTAAATGCTAGGAAGAAGGGTTAGATAATTACAACAATTTAAATAACAATAGGGAGCTCAGACAACGCCTAAGGGCAGGCTTTTTTAGGAGGGGGGGGTGATGTAACGGTGCTAGAGCGCGTCACCTGCCAAATTCTACCATACTGCTGCCATATTCTGCCAACCTACGATTGGCTCGCTTACCGCTAGCGCCTTGGCGGCTGCCCTTTTATATATGTTTACTATGGTCCTGGCGACCCCCTTCTTTTCTTCTCCTTAGCTTAGTATCTTTATTAGATAGCAATCCACAAGCTTCGGTTCAGAGGCATTTGTGCGAGCCGTCACATTAAGCATAATAAAGGGACGCCTTCGTTTCTGGGGAGAGGTGGAAAGATATAGTAAAAACCAACTTGGCCGGAGTTACTAAGAAGCTGTGGCAGCAAGACCAAAAGGGTCTATTGCGCTTTAAGGGTGCTGTATATGTCCTAAAGGACTAAATGGTTTAAGATAAAATTCTAAAGGTCTTCTATAATAACCCTTTTAGGGGTTACTATGGTGCCAACAGGACCCTTAAGGCCGTTTAAAGGAAATACTTTTAGGATAGAATATCTAAAGAAGTTAGGGACTATGTATTGAGATATAATACGTGCCAAAGGGTATAAATATCCAGGTATTACCTATATGGCGAGTTATTAGTGCTTCCTATTCCATAAGGACCTATATTAGAATTAATAATGGATTTTATAATAGGCTTACCCCCTACTAAAATAAGAATAGGAGAGGTTGCTAATGCTATCCTAGTAATTATTAATAGATATATAAAGTTTTTAAGGTATTTTGCTGTTATAATAATAATTACGGCAGCGGAACTGGCAGACCTGTTTTTGGAGCAATAGCTCTTATTTAGTATGCTAAGGGGAATTATATCTAACAGAGGTACTATATTTAACAGCGCATTTTAGGCTTTATTCTGTCTTCTATTGAAAATATAGTAAAAGATAAGCACTGCCTTTTACCTATAAATAGACGGATAAATAGAGCGTCTAAATGCGTTATTAGAATACTACCTCTGCTACTATATTAATTATTAACAGGATAATTGGCTATTGTGGTTGGCTCTAGTATAATATATATATAATATAAGTATCCACAGCAGCACAAAAATAACCCCTTATAAAGCACTATTTGGGGTAAAAGTAAATAACCCCTAAAATGTTAAGGATATTGTTTCTAAAAGAGAGGCCCTGGTAGTGTCTGAGAGAATTAAGTAAATGAGAATTTGCAGAGAAGAACTCAAAAAGCACTTGCTAGACGCCCAGGCTATATAAAAAAGGTACTATAACAAGGGATATATGCCTAAAGAATTTAAAATAGGAGACGAAGTCTTACTGTTTATAAAAAACATCTGGATGAAATATATTAAGAAGAAGCTGGACTATAGGTGGCTTAGACCCTTTAAGATAGTTAGGAAAACTAAAGGAAATTAAGTCTATAAATTAGAATTGCCGAAATTATATTTAATATATCCCACATTTTATGTTTCCTTATTGGAGTTATACTAGAGAAGAGATAGTGTGGAACCACCCCTACCTAGCGAAATTAATGGGGAACTAGAATGGAATGTAGAAGACATTCTAGACTAAAGATAGCGTTAGAAGAAACGCGAATTTTTAGTTTATTAGGAAGGATACTTCTAGGCGTATAATAGTTGGGAACTTAAGGAGCACCTTTAACCAGAATATAAGATAGTAATTAAAACTTTCCTAAAGACCATAAATTAGGATTTAGTAACGGTTCCAGATATACTACAGATAAGATAATAGGAAAGACCCTATAAATTAAAACCATAAGGTTTAGCACAGGCATTAAAAACGGGAACGTTTCGCCATTATAATAAGGATCCTAGAATCCTATAAGAGAAAGATATAGGGATCTATATAAAAACCACTAGGGATGCTGTCCAAAGAGGACGCTGTTTAAGAATAAGTAGTAGTACCAGAAGAAGGGGCCCTAGGGATTTAGAAGGGTTCCTAAGGGATAAAAGGAGAGTATCTGGTCTAACACTAGAGATACGCAATAGAGTTAATAATATAAAGAGGACCAAAAAGACACAGAGTAAAGATTTAGAAATTTTAAGAAATTATAAAGCACCTATAAGAACACCACCCGTTTATTACATACGGAGATTATAGCAGTATGCTGCTTTTACATAGACTATTACCAAAAATAAAAATAGAGGCATCCCTAAAGTATAAAGTTAATTCCCAGTACTAGGGCATTCTGGAAGCACTAGAGAGATACCATATAAAGCTATTCTATAAGAAGAAAGAAAGAATAAGATAACAACTTAAATATTAAAAGTAGCAATAGGAGCCTCCTCCTCTATCTTAACGTTATCGCTAGTAGTATTATCAGCACTTTTATCCCTAGAAGTATTAGTATTCTTGCTAATATTCTTCTTAGAGCGGCGGGAACTAGATAGACCACTATAGCTAGGGGACTAGCGGGGAGAATATTTATCTTTATTACTATCCTTAGTGTTATCCCTAGGCTCCAAATTAGCATCTAGGCTAGGATTAGAAAGTTAATAACTAAAGAGTTAGCACAGTTCCTAAATATATTACTAAAGAGACTCACCTAGCTAGAAAGGCCCGCGTAAGAGTGCGAATGTTATTATTTATGAGAATAAGCTGCTTACATATGCGCTCATAGACACTATGTGTCCGAGATCACTACGTCTCCACAGTAGTAGAAACCCTTATTAAATTAAAAAGGCTGTGAGTAATAAAAGACACCTTCTATCCCCATCTTTTACTATTCTAATGTAGACGGAAATCCCTAATAGCGCGTTAGAGCTAGTGAGCCTTATATATATAGACAGCGGGGATCTAATATAGTAAGTAGAGTCTAGAATAGGATGGAATAGAAAATACTAAAACACAGGTCTTTTTCTAGCTGTAATAGTAAAAACACTTAGATCTATTCTCGCTAGAGCGCAGTATCTTATAGGTATAGGATGGGTCTAACGTAAACGCGTGAACGCAACGACGGCAGCACTTTAGAGAAACTACCGTAGGAGTAATAGAGGTAGTCTGCGGTGCCAATGGAGCAGGGACAACGCCGCCGCTAGCCTGGGGACGCGCAGCACGATTACGAGCCATTGTGAGAGAAAACTATGGGAAGTTAGTATTATTAAAGAGATAAAATAGGGATCCTATTACCCATAGACGCGTTATAAAAAGAGAATAGAGTAGTAGTAGAAAGAATAGCTAGAGATGCGGAAGCTAAAAGCTAAGATATAATAAAAAACAGTCCGCTAAAAGGCGAGATAAATGGTATTGTTAATAGAAAGACGCGTAAGAGACAACAGCTTATAAACTAGAAGAAATTAATATTAAGATATTATTATTAGGACCCATTTTAGGTAAATAAGGATAATAGCTAGTTAACGCGTTATATAGGATAACCTCTAGATTAGCTTATAACAAATTTTTATAATAAGGAAGGTAAATCCTATTTAATTTTTATTATTATTATTAAAGCTCCATTATAAAGGCACTATAAAGAGCTATAGTAGAAGAAGAGCGGAGGAATAAAAGACAAAGTGGGGTTCTACGCTAGTAAAGAACCGGCAATAAGCTATATTATAGAGTACCTTTCCACTGAAGAACTTCCCTAGTGGTTTTAGTTGGAACTCTATAAGAGTTTATTAAGAGGCGAAGTCTTGGAGGACCAAGACCCTAGAAGGGGAGGCAATTATAATAGAACCCTCCAGGAGGTACATATTAGATAAAATAGTAGGAGATTTTATTAATATCCTATCTACGTCCTATATATGTCCCAGAGGAGACATAGTTAGATAGATAGGGGCAAAAGGTTTTACTAGTGTCTTAGAAGGTTTATATAGGAAGCTGGTTCTCCTTTAGAGAAGAACTAGCGATTAGTCTTTAAATAGAAGTGATTAAAAGCATTTGTCCTCTAATATATATAACTTATTCTACCTTTGACTTACCTTCTACTTACCTATAATACTGCTGATTAGATAATCATACGTTCCGGTTAGGCTGGCCTTTTACAGTAAATTGGTTATTAAAAACAGTAATAGTTTATATACTATCTACCTTACTATACTTAGTAAAGTATTAGTTAGGAGAGTAGTCCTTAATTTCTATATCTATAAGGAGCTATTTAGTCTTATTAACCTCACCTTTAAGGTCTTCTACGCCTTTATATTAAACCAGGAAGCTTTAGAAATAGGCTATAGTAATCTTATAATTTCTAATATTTCTTGCACTCTAATAAAACTTATTATATGCCTCCTTTTACTTATTAAGGGAGTATCTAGTTAACTAGTAATTTGGCTTCTTACAAATATAGTACTTCTTCTAGTAATTACTTTAAAATAAACCTCCATAAGGACCTCCATAATTGCCTTATAGTTAACATTAATTGTACCCTTTACTATATTCCCTACCACGGCCACCATATATATAGTCAGTCCAGTTATAATTATATTAGTTAGGAATACTTGGTTGCGTAGGGTTTTTAGTATAGAACTATTAAGATTCTTATATTTATATTATAGTACCTACAGCAGAGCGTAGCTTAGTATATACTCCTTTAAACGTATCTATAGGTTTATATAGCGCCAAGTTACACTTAGGAACGCTATAGCATGCTGAAATAACCTAGTCCCTTAGGCTATTCTTATTTTAGTAAGTTTTAGTAAAACCATATTAGATTTTCTAAAGTTTATTAAAGAGTAGTTAAAGGCACTCTAAATAAGTCTTTATTAAGTTAAAAGCAATAACTCTTTAAAACGTAGTCTTCTACTATTTAGATATATAAAGCTAGCAATTCTTATCAGTCTTAAAGTGGGCTTTGGTAAGCTAAAGCATTATATTAAAGCTATAGTTTCTACCCATAATATAGTTATAATAAAATATTGCCGCCTATCCCTTTAATATAACTAAGAAAGCATAATAAAACTAGTGGCATTAGATTTTAACCTTGCTATAGCAGTTATAAAAGACCTATAGTTTTATTCCAAGTATATTATATAATTCTCCTCTAAACTTCTTCTGTAACAGAACCTTGTAGTAGGAACTACGGTAGGTCCTATTATTAGGCTGGGTATGTAGGTAAGAACAAATCAATAATATAATAATAACTGGTGGAGTGGTTGCCCAATAGATTAACTCTAATTATATTCTAAGATTCACTATAAGGAGAGAACTATCTACGGTAGGGACTGAGGTCCTTTAAATACATAACCATACTCCTAAGAAATCCTCTCTTATATGTGAGGTATGTGTTATACGTATTATATATAGGCGTACACTGCGTACACTTCGTATACTGCGTATAACACTATGTAACTTGCTTACTATTCCTTATTATATGGTTCCACTAGATCTATTCTAGACCGTACCTATATTAACCAACTAGCTTCCTACAACTCTTCCCTAAGTAATTATAATATTATACTTAAAGCGTCCGTAACACTATCTCCCTCCTCTTTATCTTTGTCCTTAAAGATTCCTAATATCTCCAAGTTGTCCACTAGAGGTATAATGTCCGTTTAATTAATCTAGTTAATATCCTTGCTTATTATACCTAAAGCTTCTTCTTCTTTGCAAGCGTAATATTATGCTTACACCATAGCTGCTATACTATTGCTTAGTGAGATAATGTTATTTCCGTATTCTTATTATACAAAAGCGGGGTTAGTATATATTGTAATAGCGAGTCCCTTATCTTAATAACCCTTATTTTGCTTAAAGTGCACTAAAGCAAACATTTAATTGTCCTATAATATTCGCTCTATTTCTAACGCTAAGTATATACATTCTATAACTCTTAACAGTCTTCTAGTTCCCTAAGTAACTTATTATAGGGTCTTATATTTAATCTACCACTATAAAGCTTAAGTCCAAGTTGGCCGCCGCGCGCGCTAAACTCTACCATTCTGCTAAAGAGACCGCTTGGGCCCTTAAGGCTCAACATCGCTCCTTTAAGTCTCAGTAGGTTGCATTTGCTTAATTAACCCATCTTAAGAAGGTTTGCAAGAAGGTTTATTCTAAGAAGTAGAAACTTGTTTAATAGGGTCTTAATAAGCTAGGTAATAAAAGGACTGGTTCTCCTCCTATAAGGGAAACAACTCTAAGTAGCTTAGTAATTGCTCCTCTTAGGTCCCCCTTAGGTAACTTATTCTTTAGCGATCCTTTTTTAACGCTCCCTAACCTACTCTCTTCTAATACTTCTTTACCTTTCCTATAGCGTTCTTTAAGTTGCTTAGTGGTTTCTAAGTAGTCTCACTATAGCCTATCCACTTTACTTTATACTATATTTCATTATCTATATCCCCGTAACTGATAATCTTTAAAACTTACTATTTGTCTTCTTCTTATCCTCTATACGTGTCTACCTTATAGACTAGTAGCTTAATATTCCCATATACTGGCTCTAGTATTGCGATATATTATACAGGGTAGATCCTTATTTTAGCTAGTAGGTTCAACTTATACGTAACTAATAAAATCCTTTACTTAATTTTAAAAGGTCCTAGTCTAACATAGTCCAATTTCTTACTTAGTCGTCAACTTTTAAAGTTTTTGTATAGTAGCTACACTTTATCCCCCTCCTTAAGATCTGGTCCCTTAGATCTCTTAGTATTATAGTACCTTTTTATTTATTCTTGTACTAGTTTAGCTGTTTCCATAAGGTCTATATAAAGATTTATTAACATCTCCATTCTTTATTTAGCTGTGTTACTCATCTTCTTTACTTAATATGGCGATAACAATGTTCTTAGCTCGTATCCGTAATTTGCCTTAAATAGTAATATCCCCATTCCTTCTTATGGTGTTGCATTATATACAAACTATATAACTGGTAATAACGATACCCAATTGTTCTATATGTGGTTAATATAATGCCTTAGATACTGTTCTAGTATCTAGTTTAGTCTTTCCATTTATCCATCCGTCTGCAGGTAATATGCTATAGATATTACTACGCAAACTCCCTATTCTGCCAGAAACACTTCCTAAAATACTGCTATAAACCTTAGATCTCTATCTAATATAATCTTGTCTAGTGCTTTATGTCTTATAAACACTTCCTTTATATAGATTCTAGCGATATCTTCTGCTAATATCTCTTTAGTGCATGCTATAAAGTATCCCTACTTTATTAGCTTATCTACTATTATTAAAATTGCATTATAATCTTATCCTATAATAGGATCTCTTAACTTTAGTAACTTAATAATAAAGTCCTATAATATAACTTCCCATAGTCTTCCTAGTATCTTAACAGGTTATAGCCCTCTATACGGCTTATGCCTTATTAGTTTATTTCTTTAGCAATCTAGACACTTTTTTATAACTTGTCTTACTAGTCCCTAGATTCCTTAAATAATGTACTCCTCTTAAAGTCTTAACACTAAGCCTATAGCTCTGTTATGTCCTTATGTCATTCCCTTATAAAATTCCTTAACAAACTTTTCTGTAATAGACTTAGGCATATACATTACTTCTCTGTTTTCATATTGCTCTAAGTCTAGATCCTCTACCTGTACTTTTTAGATCTTCTATATCTAATTACTCTCTAGTAACTTATGGATCTAACTTTCCTTAGTTACTGCGATTTTTAGATAATTATACCTAATTAATCTATTTTAATCCTTTTGCAATAAAGCTCCTAATAGCTTTTTATTACTTTACAGTTTAGCTTTTTTGCTTAGAGCGTCTGCTTATGCATTATCTATACCCTTGGTATACTAAATTTCAAAATAGTATTCTGTAAGTATTTCCGCCTATTTAACCTATCTTTAGTTAAGTTCCTTTATTATTAGGAATCCTATAAGGTTCTTATAGTCCGTCTTAACCATAAATGGTTTCTCTATGCCTTATAAGAATGCTCTCCATTCCCTAAGTACTATAACTATACCTAATAACTCCTTGTTGTAGATGTCATAGTTTAACTCTAGTAGTGTCATTTTCCAACTATAGTACGCTACTAGATGCTATACGTCCTAGTGCTTCTATAGCAAACATACTCCTAGTGCAAAGTCTAATACATCTATCTTAACAACTATTTCTAACTTTGGTTAATAGATCTTAAGGATCAGTTCTTAGGTAAATAACTCTTTAAGTTCCTAGAATAGCTTCTTTTATTTACTACCTTAAACCTATAGTTCCTCTTTCTTTATTAGCCTTATAAACAGCTTAATGCTTTTTAACCACTATGCTATAAACCTCCTATAGTAGTTACAAAACCCTAAAAACAACCTTAACTATATAACGTTTTCTAGTTCATACCAATTTACTATAGCTTTAACTTTCTTTGGATCTATACTAATTTTTCCTAGTTCAATAATAAATCCTATAAAATTAGTTTTTCTTATAAAGAACTCGCATTTCTTAATTGCTACTAGCATTTGTTCCTTCTGTAGTCTCTTTAAAACCCATTTAATATATCTTCTATATGCTTCCTTATTCTCTAAGTAGATAATAATGTTATTAAGGTATACTATAATAAACTTATTAAGGTATTCTCCTAACACACTATTAATTCGCTTCTAGAACATTACTGGTGCGTTTATAAGCCTAAATTGCATAACTAATGGTTTATATAGTCCTTCCTTTGACCTAAAGGCTGCCTTCTATTTATTACCTTCCTTGATCCTAATCTAATAGTATACCCACCTTAGATCTATCTTTGTAAAGATCTTTACATTACCTATCCTATCTTGGATTTCGCTAATTAAGGGTAAAGGATACCTATCCTTCCTAGTAATACTGTTTAACTATCTATAGTCTATACACATCCTAAGTTTTCTATTTTTCTTTGGGATAAACAGTACTAGATATTCTGCTAATAACTATAACGGTTTAATATATCCTTTACGTAAGTTCTCCTAGATAAACTTCTTAAGCGCTACTAACTCCGTTTTAGTAAGCTTATAGATTAAAAAGAACTTTAGACTTATTCCCTCTTCTAATTCTATCTTATGGTCCCATGCTATATACTCTAACAGCTTTTTACTTTCTAATAACCATAACTTTTTACCATACTTGTGGTATCTCTTTAGTATATAACTTAAGCTGCGCTTAGTCTCTTTATATATTACTTTAACTTAGTACTATACTAACTTGGTTTATTGTCGCACTTTACGCCATTAAGTATCCTTAATATTAACCTAACCTATAACCCAATCAATCTTTAGATTATACTTCTGTAACTAAGGCATTCCTAGTATCGCCTTATTCTATCCCAACGGTAGGATATTAAAAGACATTTTAACTGGTCTTTCTTTAATAGTTAACTAAATAGGTCCTATTTTGAGATTAATAATGCCTCCTTTATAGGCTATTTAATCTCCTAAAATTATTATAAGTGGATATAGGTATTTCTTTTATCTATATAGTAACCCTATCCTTTCTACTACCCTTAGTAATATATGGTTCCTAATTACTCTACTGTCTACTAACGCTTTAAATTGCTAATCTTGCCACTTAGCTTATAAGTTTAGGTATTAACCTTAAATTCCTTTAAGGGTCTAAGGCTCTAATACTAATTCCCTCTGGTCCTATACACCTCCCCTTTTCCTAACTGTTGGCTGCTAGATTCTACCTATACTTAGTCCAACTTAAGCTAATACTTAGTTTATTTCTTTTCCTTTATATACTATAGATAAGTATTCTCTAGGCACTCCTACCACTATTATCCATCTAGGCATTCTTCCATAAGGAATCTTTTTAGTTAAAGCGTTAAGTCTCCTTAACCTTATACTTCTACTAGGTGCTATCTATATATATACTTAGTATTCCTAAACCTTTTTTCCTCTAGTACCTAATATATCCTTGCTAGGTACTTCCAGTTCTTATCTTTTAGTACTCTATATATATTGTATATATCCTCTATATAAGCTATCCACGATAGTATATAATACGCTATATGTTTTAGGTTAACTCTTGGTTTATCTTTATTTTTAAGTTTAAACCTATACCTAGTTAACCTAACTACTGGTATCTCTGCTATAGGTACTAAGACTTATTACTTACTTCTCTAGTCCCTAGATCCTTCTTCTAAGTTCCTTAATGTTATAATTAATGCTCCTTTAATATAACTTATGCGTTTTTCCGTAATGGGTTGGTCTTAGATAACTTTTTTATTTAGCTATATATAAAAGTCTTCCTATTTGTCACTGTGTTATTACCTATACTACTTTCCATATAACTAGTTTAGTGTGTATAGTTTATCTATTAGAAAGTACCTTATTATTACTATATTATAATATTCTTTAGTATATCTTTCTTTAAACCTAGTTAGGATATCTAGATCCTCTTCTTATTCTAGTTTATCCAACTATTTTACCCTAGGTGTTTCTATACTTAGCCTATTAGTAACTCTTTATATAGGTGCTCTGTCCCTTATATGACCTAGTATAGCTAACCTCTTGTCTAGTTTTTGCTCTTATTATATAATAATTCTCATCCTAAACTTATCTATAGTTTCTTATTTTCTGCGTCTTGCAGCTAGATCTTTATAGTCGTTTTACTTTTTAATCCTTATATTAACTGTTTAATCTTTAGGCTAAACACTATGTTCCTCTAGGATTACTAACGTTCTTATTCGTTCTCCAAACTTATAGTTCTTAAACTTGCGTCCTATACTTATTCATTTGTTACTAAACTAAGTAGCTACCCTTTCCTATTGGTTTTCATCTATTATAGGTCCTTAGGTATATCTTATCTTATCTTAAAAATCTTAAGCTTCTCTTATCTCTTTTTAAGGATCTTAAGCCTATAGCCTTTTACCTTTATTAAGTAATAAGCTAGCACTAGCAGTTATCTACTTGCTTAGTTTCTTCTAAACATTACTCCTATTATCTTATAAAGCAATGGAAATTATATCTAATAGTGTTATAATATCCATTACTAAACCTTATTCTGTAATGGTCTTAGTCTTTACTTCTATTTTAACTTCTTTAAGATCTATATACTCCTAGTAAGCTGCCTTTATTGCCTTATTATTAGTAAATGCTTCACCTATATTAAATTTATCGTCCTTAATATCCAATCTATAAGCTGGTTTATTAGTTCCTCTAAACTTAAATAATAATAGCTCCTATAGCTAATAGCTTGCGCTATACTTAGCGTCCTTATAAATTCAGTATACGTTATTATAATAATACGCAAAACTGTTAATTAAACACTCTTTTATTCCTTATAGTGCACCATCGTCCCTCTATATATACGTACCATCTGCTAGCCTTATTCCCTTTACCATATAGTTACTTTAACCACCTCTATAGTCTCTAGCAAAATGACCTTATTTTCCATAATTTATATAAGCCCTATCTTTAAACCACTTTTCTTGCTATAGAGTCCGCCTAAACATCTTCTACTACTAAGATCCCTAGTTTAGCCTCTGCTCCTAGGTCCTTTAATTACTTAATCCTTAACCTCTAGGTTTCTATAGTTTCTTTTCCTACCTTTAGGTTTCTTTAGTACCACTTAAGTCCATTAGCTCTGCGCCATTCCATAGTTTTTAACTCTATGTCTATTATTGCGTACTCTACGCCTTATATAACTATGGAACTCTATTTTACCCTCTCTTAGCTTATTCCCTTTAGTAGATCCTATTATTAATCTTTATTAACTAGTCTATTAACTCTCTTAGAGTATCTGCATCTTCTATTAGGATAATTGCGTCCTAGACTTTAGCCTTAAGTCCCTATTTATACTATGCCATAAGCGCCTTATTATTCCACTTAACCTATATAGCTAGTGTTTAAAACTATGTTATATACTTAATTGCTAAAGTGTGTTATACTAAGTTCTAAAGCTTTTATTCTGCTGTAGTTATGGCCTCTAGGTCTCTAAATATCTACATTAGTTATTCCACAAACCTATTTTAACTGGCAAATATATACCTTACATCTTAGTTAGTAGTTGTTATACCATTAGCCTATATTTCCGTAAGGTACAGTTTAAACCACTTAAGTGCCCTCCCTATTAGGAACAATCCTATATAGGCTACTTAATCCAACAATATTACTAACTTCGCTCCTTCTTGCATTACCTTAAAGTGCATCTATATAAGAAATCCTTTAAGCTTTAACTTCTCTCCTAAGAACTGTTCGATTAAAGGTAGCTTAATTTTTACTACTCTAATTCTATTAATACATTCTTTAAGTATCCTATTATTGTCTTATAAGTAATTAACCATTTCTTATAACTAACCTTACATAACCACTTAAGAATCCCTATTGTCTATACTAGTATCACCTAGCCCTAAGGTTATAGCTACTATTAACGCCGTTATAACTAGTGCTTTAGGTGGCATATTATTCAATCTTATTTAATACTATAACCTTAGTAGTAAATGTGTAACAGAACCTTGTAGTAGGAACTACAGTAGGTCCTGTTATTAGGCTAGGTATATAAGTAAGAATAAATTAATAACGTAATAATAATTGGTAGAGTGGTTGCCTAATAGATTAACTTTAATTATATTCTAAGATTTACTACAAGGAGAGAACTATCTATAGTAGGGACTGAGGTTCTTTAAATACACAACCATACTCCTAAGAAATCCTCTCTTATATGTAAGGTATGTGTTATACGTGTTATACATAGGCGTACACTGCGTACACTTCATATATTGCGTATAACACTATGTGACTCGCTTACCATTCCTCATTACATGGTTCCACTAGATCTATCCTAGACCGTACCTATATTAACCAACTAGCTTCCTACAACTCTTCCCCAAGTAGTTGTAATATTGTACTTAAAGTGTTTGTAACATCTTCTCCTTCTAAATATACCTTTATTAGATTCGTAACTTCTTATAATAGAGGCTCACTAGTTGGCTAGGGTAGAGAAGCTAGAGGCGGCAGAGGTAGAGAAAGAGTACCTCTAGGTAGGAGAGCACCTCTAGGTAGAAGAGCACCTCTAAGTGGGATAGTAGCGTTCTAGGGGTTTTATTCCAAATTAAAGTTACCTTTTAAAGAATATAGGTTGGTTCTAGGTTTCTATAGTTAACATATAATCTTAGCTTCCGTCCATACTGGTTCCTCTATACTAATAATAACGGCCTAGATATTACTAGTAATTGGGTTGCCATTTTTAGTAATATATACCCCATTTCTATAGAGGAAGTCTTAAAAATTCTAAACAATATTAACATTGCTAAGTGCCTAGGTGTTGGCGGTCTATCCTATAAAATCCTTCCTAAAATATTCCCACAGCTATAGATTGGTATAGTGTCTACTTTAGTAGAATATAATACAGTATAGAAGAAAGCCATTAACTTATTTTATAGTATAAGTTATTATATTAAAGGTAAATTCGTCCTAATTTTTATTAATAAGTTTCGCGTATAAAGCTACCCCTAGTAGTAAGGAGTCTTCCCAGTCGTTTAAGGTAGGCGTAGCTATGTTTTTAAAGGGAGGGAAGTGTTATTAGTGTAGGGATTATCGTTTAGTACGCGTTCGTTGTTTAGTACACATTTGTAATATATATTTGCGATTATAGGGCTTAGGACCAGTTCTGGCCTTAAATTACGAAGACTTATAAAGTATATTATTTTGCATAATAGACGCAAGAATCTGTAATCTAGAAAAGACTTAGGACTAGTTCTAGCCTTTAAATCCTTAGATTTATAGAAGAGTTCTATTTAAGGTTTAGGACCAGTTCTAACCTTAAAAGATAGCTTTCTCTAGCACAAGTAGCACTAGTATAGTAGCTCGTCTTTTCTTAGTGAAATACCTAGCTGTTCTATAGTATAATAGTAAAGTTAACCACTAATCAGTGTTGGTAACATAAGGTAATATTACGTAGTTACAGTTTGTAGCTAGTATGATGTTGTTTAATTGTATATTTCCCTCTTGCTTAAGGAAGGGTAAGGAGCTTAAGGCTCCTCGCCACGCTAGTGCCGCGGCGACACGTAATAGCAACTTGCCTGTATTCCCAACAAAAGCCTTAATTCGGATTGTTTTACTTAGCTTTTAATATAATAGGTCGTCCGCGATAATATTCCGTTTTATAAGCTTAAAAGTAGCATATTTTATAATCTTATGGGGTATACTAATTAAGCTATATTAACCGCAGGCCTCTTATCTGCTTATTTAACAATAAGAGAGTTAATAATTGCTAAGTTTAATTAACATAAGGAAGTTGTTACTGCTCTGCTATATGGAGCGCTAGGCAAGATTTATCTATTGTTTAATCTTTAGACATCTCGCAACTATTTATTATTACTTAATAGGCTTAGCTCTAAGGCCTCTATTACATTAATTGCTAATTACTATATAGGAATTGTTGTTCACTTTATAGACATAAAGAATTAGCACCATTCCTTCCTTCTAGCCCTCCCCTATTAAGAAGAGCGACACCTAGGCGTTAATATAGCGGCTAATATCAAGAAAATACTCGCTAATTTTGGAATTAGTAAGCAGTAGGTAGGCTACTTTGTAGCAGATAATACGGATAATAATAATACCTATATTAACAACCTCTTTATAAAGTTTGGATTTAATCCGCTACATTATTACCTTTATTGTATAGGCTATATTATTAATATAGTCGCTTGTACACTGCTTTTTGGCGCAGATTTAAGCGCTTTAAATAAGAAAGAAGAGAATCCGGATAAGGTCCTCCGCCAGATACTAGCTTGGCAGAAGATTGGGCCTATAGGCAAACTTTATAATATTATTTTTTAGATATTTGATTCTGAGCAGCGTATTAAAAAGCTCCTTAAGCTTTAAGATCTAGAGCTTTAGGACAATACGTTATAAGCCAATACTAAGCTTCTTCCAATTAAGCTAGTAGAGATGTGCTAGAACTCTATAGAGTTAGCAATTAAATGCGCGATAAAGCTTAGAAACCCTATTAATCGCCTTATTAGCAATAAGGTTCTTAAATGGACAATATACTGGACTAAAGTTACTAAGAATGGTGTAAAGGATCCGCCCTTAAGAGTCCGCAAAGAGCCTAATATTGTAAAGAACTACCTAACAGATAACAATTGGGCTATATTAACTAAATATCTAGCTATTTTAAAGCCTCTCTAAATTGCTATAAAGCGACTAGAAGGACGCTTAAAGGAAGGTATATATAAAATAATATTAATTTCTATTATAAACTAATCAATATAGGTAAATTCGGATCGCTATAGGAGGTCCTTTCTATATTTAAGTATCTACTTAATTAATTCAAGCGCTTTAAAGTGCAGTACAAATACTACTAGGAGCCTTATTTCCGTTATAATATTAATGCGGCTTGGCTAAAGCTAACTAACTACTATAAACTTACTAATTGTTTGCCTGTGTATATTACCGCTATAGTCCTTTATCCGTTAATTAAATGGACTTTCACTAATAAATATTAGACGGGCGAAGGCCGAGCTAGTTAAAAGAAAGCAGCTAAGCAAGCTATTCGCAATCTGTGGCTTAAGCATAAATATTATTTAATTAAATTAAGTACTAACAGTGAGCCTCTTACACAGTAGCGCGTCTTTTTATCTAAAACTAATGACTACTTTATTGGCGGCTTTGCTTAGACAATATCTACAAACAATCATAATAAGTATAACGATTGGCTTGCATAAGTAGGTTACCTTAAGGACGTTCACTATACCAACCTAATTGCCTATTGGCAAGCTAAACTAAAAGGAACTTAGTACCAATAACTCGCTTATATAGCTCTTAATTTACTAATAATTCCACCAATATTGTTAGACCCTAAATGTATATTCAGCCTTATGGGCTTACTCCTTACTGCTAATTACGTATAACTACGACCTAATATAATTGGAGCTTTAATGGCGGTAGGATTATAGGACAAGGAAGGCATAATTAATATAATAAATAGGCAGTTGAAGCGCCCGCGGAAGGAAGGAACAGGATATACACAGTAGGAAGGTAACTTAATATTATGCCAAGACTTGCGATAGGCCTATATTAAGGGAAGGGGCAAAAGGAACGCCGGCGGAAAATAATCTAGGCGTTGCTAGGTGGTCCTCTTACATTAACACTATGCTAAGACTCGTAATAGTTACTAGCTACTATGCCAGTTGAATTTAGTTACAACCGTTGTAATATTAATTTAATTAATTTAATTAATTAAGCCCTCTGCTTACAAAGCTTTCAATTTAACCAACTCAAGGCGTTAATTGAATTGAATTGAATGATTGGCAAGCCTGATGGCGCAATATAAGCTGATTAAGTTATTTAACAAGCCGATTAACTGCTTAGCTTGTGTAGAGGCTCGTAGGCATATTTAGGTGCGGCGTATGGGGCGTTGGAAAGCTCTATTAGAGCTATTACCAAATACTACAATGTAAGCGCGTGATAGTAAGGAATGGGAGAGGCGGAAACGGGCTCTGAGGACCAATTTTGGGTGCAGTATCTGTAAGATACCGCTCTGCAGAAAGGACGAGTGCTGGTTACCTTATATTAAGCGACTTAATTCCAAAGAATAAGCCTATATATTAAATAGCTATGAAATCAAAAGCTTCGTATTTCTGAGAACGGCTGCTCGATTCGGCTGGTTTGATTAGTGGGCTCTTATCGATACTGTAAGGCCCAAATTTGCCGTGTTAAGGGATAATGCCTTTAAAGATAAGATTAACGCCTATACTTAATAGTAATACGCCTATAATATAATGGCAAAACGCCTTAGGATCTAGTATAGATAAAGCCTTTATACTAATAATATCTATGCCACCTTCTAAATCTTAAAATAATTAGATATCTATAAACGCTAAAGACTAGTTTAACTTATATACCTAAGCCCAATAGGAGCTTAGTAAGGTTACTAGCATTTTATTAAATACTACTAACCTAAAGAAGCTAGATAAGCTAGATAAGAAAATAACCAACTTATAAAGTATTATTACTTTAATAAAGCCCTTTTATTGCCTCTCTAGTAAAGAGTATAAGTTATATATTAAACGTATACGCTAAATAAATCTTAATACTTTAGTTAAGAAGCTACTACCTAATATTAGCGGCACTACTTAATAGAGGTTTAACTGGTAGATTAGTATAGTTAAAAACTAATTTAAGGTTAATAACGCTAACTATAGCTATAGGCGATGCATATAATAGGCTATTAAAGGTTTTATAAAAGAGAAGATAATTACCTAACTAGTATATTACTGGCTAAATACTTATTATAGAATAGGGGTAGTAGCTATAGAGCGTATTATAACAGGACTAGCCCAGTTATAGTAGGAATGCCTCGGTAAAACACTCGATAGATAAATTCCGACGCTTTAATCAAATTTCGCCAAATTCCGCCAACTTAATCAAATTCCACCAAATTCCACTAACGTAATGGAATTTGGTTGAAACCTATCGAAATCCGCGTGGGCTTATGCCCACGCGTCTACTGTTAAGACCTTGAATATTTAGTTACAAGTTTCCTATATTCCTTTCTCTTCTTTACGCAACGTTTTATACTCTGTAAGAGCTATATATAACAGAACCTTATAGCAGGAACTACGGTAGGTCCTATTATTAGGCTGGGTATGTAGGTAAGAATAAATTAACAATATAATAATAACTAGTGGAGTGGTTGCCTAACAGATTAACTCTAATTATATTCTAAGATTTACTACAAGGAGAGAACTATCTATAGTAGGGACTGAGGTCCTTTAAATACACAACCATACTCCTAAGAAATCCTCTCTTATACATAAGGTACGTGTTATACGTATTATACATAGGCGTACACTACGTACACTTTATACACTGCATATAACATTATATAACTCGCTTACTATTCCTTATTATATAGTTCTACCGGATCCATCCTAGACTATACCTATATTAACTAACTAGCTTTCTACAACTCTTCCCTAAGTAGTTATAATATTGTACTTAAAGCGTCCGTAATACTATCTCCCTTCTCTTTATCTTCGTCCTTAAAGATTCCTAACATCTCCAAGTTGTCTACTAGAGGTGTAATGTCTGTTTAATTAGTTTAGTTAATATTCTTGCTTATTATACCTAAAGCTTCTTCTTCTTTATAAGTGTAATTTTATACTCGCACCGTGGCTGCCATACTATTGTTTAGTAAGATAATGTCATCTCCGTACTCTTATTGTGCGAAAGTGGGGTTAGTATATATTGCGATAGTGAGTCCCTCGTCTTGACAACCCTTATTTTACTTAGAGTGTACTAAAGTAAACGTTTAATTATCCTGCGATGTTTACTCTATTTCTAACGCTAAGTATATATGTCCTATAACTCTTAACAGTCTTCTAGTTCCCTAAGTAACTTATTATAAAGTCTTATATTTAATCTACTACTATAAAGCTTAAATCTGAGTTGGCTACTGCGCGCGCCAAACTCTATTATTCTGCTAAAGAGACCGCTTGGGCCCTTAAGGCTTAACGTTACTCCTTTAAGTCTTAGTAGGTTATATTCGCTTAGTTAACCCATCTTAAGAAGGTTTATAAGAAGGTTCGTTCCAAGGAATAGAAACTAGTTTAGTAGGGTCTTAATAAGCTAAGTAATAAAAGGACTGGCTTTCCTCCTATAAGGGAAATAACTCCAAGTAGCTTGGTAATTACTCCTCTTAGGTCCCCCTTAAGTGACTTATTTTTTGGCAATCCTTCTTTATTAATATTGCCTGACCTACTCTCTTCTAATACTCCTGTACCTTTCCTATAGCGTTCTCTAAGTTACTTAGTGGTTTTTAGGTAGTCTTACTATAGCCTATTTACTTTACTTTATACCATGTTTTATCCTCTACGTCCTTATAACTGATAATCTTTAAAACTTGCTATTTGTCTTCCTCTTGTCCTCTATATATATCTGCCTTATAGACTAGTAGCTTAACATTCCTATATACTAGCTCTAGCATTGCGATATATTATATAGGGTAGATCTTTATTTTGGCTAGTAGGTTTAACTTATATATAACTAATAAAATCCTTTGCTTAATTTTAAAAGGTTCTAGTCTAACATAGTCTAACTTCTTACTTAGTTGTTAACTCTTAAAATTTTTATATAGTAGCCACACTTTATTTCCCTCCTTAAGATCTGGTCCCTTAGATCTCTTAGCGTTATAGTACCTTTTTATTTATTTTTATACTAGTTTAGCTGTTTCTATAAGGTTTGCATAAAGATTTATTAACATCTCCATTCTTTACTTAGCTGTGCTACTCGTCTTTTTTGCTTAATATGGTGATAACGATGTTTTTAGCTTATATCCGTAATTCGCCTTAAATAGTAATGTCCCTATTCCTTCTTATAGTGTTGCGTTGTATATAAACTGTATAATTAGTAATAACAATACCCAATTATTCTGTGCGTAATTAATATAATGCCTTAAATACTACTCTAGTGTCTAGTTTAGTCTTTCTGTTTATCCATCCATCTGCGGATAATACGCTATAGATATTACTGCGCAAACTCCTTATTCTGCTAGAAACACTTCCTAAAATATTACTATAAATCTTAGATCTCTGTCTAATATAATTTTATCTAGTGCTTTATATCTTATAAATACTTCTTTTATATAGATTCTAGCAATATCTTCTACTAATATCTCTTTAGTGTATGCTATAAAGTATCCCTACTTTGTTAGCTTATCCACTATTACTAAAATTGCGTTATAATCTTGTCCTATAATAGGATCTCTTAACTTTAGTAACTTAATAATAAAGTCCTATAATATAACTTCCTATGGTCTTCCTGGTATTTTAATAGGTTATAGCCCTCCATACGGCTTATACCTTATTAGTTTATTTCTTTAGCAATCTAGATATTCCTTTATAACTTATCTTGCTAGCCCCTAAATTCCTTAAATAATGTACTCCTTTTAAAGCCTTAACACTAAGCCTATAGCTCCGCTGTGTCCTTATATTATTCCCTTATAGAATTCCTTAATAAATTCTTCTACAATAGACTTAGGTATATATATTACTTCTCTATTTTCATATTACTCTAAGTTTAGATCCTCTGCCTATACTTCTTAGATCTTCTATATCTAATTACTTTCTAGTAATTTATGGATCTGACTTTCTTTAGTTGCTATAATCTTTAGATAATTATACCTAATTAATCCGTCTTAATCCTTTTGCAATAAAGCTCCTAATAGCTTTTTATTACTTTATAGTTCAGCCCTTCTACTTAGAGCGTCTGCTCGTGTATTGTCTATACCCTTAGTATACTAAATTTTAAAATGGTATTCTATAAGCATTTCCGCCTATCTAACCTATCTTTAATTAAGTTCCTTTATTATTAGGAATCCTGTAAGGTTCTTATAGTCCGTTTTAACCATAAATGGTTTCTCTATGCCTTATAAGAATGCTCTCTATTCCTTAAGTACTGTAACTATACCTAACAACTCCTTATTGTAGATATTATAGTTTAACTCTAGTAGTGTCATCTTTTAACTATAGTATGCCACTAGGTGCCATCCATCTTAATATTTCTATATAAAGTATGCCCCTAGTATAAAGTCTAATGCATTTATTTTTACAACTGTCTCTAGACCTGGTTAATAGATCTTAAGAACTAGCTCCTAGGTAAACAACCCTTTAACTCTCTTAAATAGTTTTTATTACTCCTTCCCCTATACCTATAATTCTTTTTTCTTTATTAACCGCGTAAGTGGCTTAATATTCTTTAACTATTGCGCTATAAACCTTCTATAATAATTGCAAAACCCTAGGAACGATTTTAACTGCATAACGTTCTCTGGTTCCTACCAATTTACTATAGCCTTAATCTTTTTTATATCTATACTAAGTTGGCCTAGTTTAATAATAAATCTAATAAAATTGGTCTTTTTTATAAAGAACTTGTATTTCTTAATTGCTACTAGCATCTGTTCTTCTTATAATCTCTTTAAAACCTATTTAATATATTTTCTATATTCTTCCTCACTCTCTAAGTAGATAATAATGTTGTTAAGGTATACTATAACAAACTTATCTAGGTGTTCTCCTAATATACTATTAATTTGCTTTTAGAACGTTGCTAGTGCATTTATAAGCCTAAACTGTATAACTAATGGTTTATATAGTCCTTCCTTTAACCTAAAGGCTGCTTTCTATTTGTCACCTTCTTTAATCCTAATTTAATGGTATGCCTACCTTAGATCTATCTTTATAAAGATCTTTGCGTTGCCTATCCTATCTTGGATTTCGCTAATTAAGGGTAAAGGATACCTATCCTTCCTAGTAATGCTGTTTAACTATCTATAGTTTATACATATCCTAAGTTTTCCGTTTTTCTTTAGGATAAATAGTACTGGATATCCTACTAATAACTATAATGGTCTAATATATCCCTTACATAAGTTCTTCTGAATAAACTCCTTAAGCGCTACTAACTCCGTTTTAGTAAGCTTATAGATTAGAAAGAACTTTGGACTTATTCCCTCTTCTAATTCTATCTTATAGTCCCATACTATATACTCTAATAGCTTTTTACTTTCTAGTAACTATAACTTTTTACCATACTTATGGTATCTCTTTGGTATATAACTTAAGCCTCGCTTAGTCTCTTTATACGTCACTCTAACTTAGTACTATACTAACTTAGTTTACTATCACACTTTACACTATTAAGTATTCTTAATATTAACCTAACCTATAACCTAATTGATCTTTAGATTATACTCCTATAACCAAGGCATTTCTAGTATTGCCTTGTCCTATCCCAACAGTAGGATATTAAAAGACATTCTAACTGGTCTTCCTTTAATAGTTAACTAAATAGGTCCTATTTTAAGATTAATAATGCCTCCTCTATAGGCTATCTAATCTCCTAAAATCGTTATAAGTAGATATAAGTGTTCTTTTTGTTTATATAGTAACCCTATCCTTTCTACTACCTTTAGTAATATGTGGTTCCTAGTTACTCCACTATCTACTAACGCTTTAAACTGCTAATCTTGCTATTTGACTTATAAATTTAGGTGTTATCCTTAAATTCCTTTAAGGGTTTAAGGCTCTAATACTAGTTCCCTTTAGTCCTATACGCCTCCCCTTTTCCTAGCTATTAGCTGCTAGATCCTATTTATACTTAGTTTAACCTTAGCCAATACTTAGTTTATTTCTTTTCCTCTATATACTATAGACAAGTATTCTCTAGGCACTCCTATTACTGTTATTTATCTAGGCACTCTTCTATAAGGAATCTTCTTAGTTAAAGTGTTAAGTCCCCTTAACCTTATACTTCTACTAGGTGCTATCTATATATATACTTAGTATTCCTAAACCGCTTTTCCTCTGGTGCCTAATATATCCTTACTAGGTACTTCCAGTTCTTATTTTTAGGTGCTCTATATATGTTATATATGTCCTCTATATAAGCTATCCACAATAGTATATAATACGCTGCATGTTTTAGGTTAACTCTTAGTTTGTTTTTATCCTTAAGTTTAAACCTATACCTAGTTAACCTAACTACTAGTATCTCTACTATAGGTATTAAGATTTATTACTTACTTCTCTAGTCCCTAGATCCTTCTTCTAGGTTCCTTAATATCATAATTAATGCTCCTTTAATGTGACTTATATGTTTTTCTATAATAGGTTAATCTTAGACAACTTTTTTATCTAGCTATATATAAAAGTCTTTCTATTTGTTGCTATATTGTTGCCTATACCACTTTCCGTACAACTGGTTTAGTATGTATGGTTTATCTATTAGAAAGTACCTTATTATTGCTACATTATAACATCCTTTAGTATGTCTTTTTTTAAACCTAGTTGGAATACCTAGATCCTCTTCTTGTTCTAATTTATCTAACCATTTTGCCCTAGGTATCCCTATACTTAGCCTATTAGTAACTCTTTATATAGGTACTCTATCCCTTATACAACCTAGTATAGCTAACCTCTTATCTAGCTTTTACTCTTGCTATGCAATAATTCTTGTCCTAAATTTATCTATAGTTTCTTATTTTCTGCGTCTTGCAGCTAGATCTTTATAGTTATCTTACTTTTTAATCCTTATATTAACTATTCGATATTTAGGCTAAACACTATATTTACCTAGAATTGCTAATGTTCTTATTTGTTCCCTAAACTTATAGTTCTTAAACTTGCATCCTATACTTATTTATTTATTACTAAACTAAGTTGCTATTCTTTCCTATCTATTGTCGTCTATTATAGGTCCTTAGGTATATCTTATCTTATCTTAAGAATCTTAAGCTTCTTATATATCTTCTTAAGAATCTTAAGCCTGTAGCTTTTTGCCTTTATTAAGTAATAAGCTAGCACTAGTAGTTATCTACTTGCTTAGTTTCTTCTAAACATTACTCCTATTGTTTTATAAAGTAATGGAAATTGTATCTAATGGTATTATAATACCTGTTACTAAACCTTATTCTATAATGGTCTTAGTCTCTACTTCTGTTTTAACTTCTTTAAGGTTTATATACCTTTAGTAAACTGCCTTTATTGCCTTATTATTAGTAAATGCTTTACCTATATTAAATTCATTGTCTTTAATGTCCAATCTATAAGCTGGTTTATTAGTTCCTTTAAACTTAGATAATAATGGCTCCTATAGCTAATAGCTTACGCCATACTTAGCGTCCTTATAAATTTAGTATACGTTATTGTAATAATACGCAAAACTGTTAATTAAACACTCTTTTATTCCTTACAGTGCACTATTATCCCTCTATATATATGTGCTGTCTACTAGCCTAGTTCCCTTTACTATATAGTTACTTTAACTACCTCTATAGTCTCTAGCAAAATAACCTTATTTTCCGCAATTTATATAAGCCCTATCTTTAAACCATTTTTTTTACTATAGAGTCCGCCTAAATGTCTTCTGCTGCTAAAATCCCTAGTTTAGCCTCTGCTCCTAGGTCCTTTAATTACTTAATCCTTAATCTCTAGGTTTCTATAGTTTCTTTTCCTACCTTTAGGTTTCTTTAGTACTACTTAGGTCTATTAGCTCTGCGCCATTCTATAGTTTTTAACTCTATATCTATCGTTGCGTACTCTACGCCTTATATAACTATAGAACTCTATCTTGCCCTCTCTTAGCTTGTTCCCTTTAATAGATCCTATTATTAATCTTTATTAACTGGTCTATTAACTCTTTTAGAGTATCCGCATCTTCTATTAGGATAATTGTATTTTAGACTTTAGCCTTAAGTCCCTATTTATACTATGCCATAAGCGCCCTATTATTCCACTTAACCTATATGGCTAGTGTTTAAAACTGTGTTATATACTTAATTGCTAAAGTGTGTTGTACTAAGTTCTAAAGCTTTTGTTCTGCTGTGGTTATAGCCTTTAGGTCTCTAAATATCTGCGTTAGTTACTCTATAAACCCATTTTAACTAGTAAATATATACCGCACGTCCTAGTTAGTAGTTGTTATGCCATTAGCCTATATTTTTATAAGATATAGTTTAAACCACTTAAGTGCCCTCCCTATTAGGAATAATTCTACATAGGCTACTTAATCTAATAATATTGCTAACTTTACTCCTTCCTATACTACCTTAAAGTGCATCTACATAAGAAATCCCTTAAGCTTTAACTTCTCTCCTAAGAACCGTTTAATTAAAGGTAGCTTAATTTTTGCTACTCTAATTCTATTAATGCGTTCTTTAAGTATCCTATTATTATCTTATAAGTAATTAACCATTTCTTATAACTAACCTCGCGTAACCACTTAAGAATCCCTATTGTCTATACTGGTATTACCTGGCCCTAAGGTTGTGGCTGCCGTTAATGTTATTGCGACTAGTGCTTTGGGTAGTATATTATTCAATCTTATTTAATACTATAACCTTAGTAGTGAATATGTAACGGAACCTTATAGTAGGAACTACGGTAGGTCCTATTATTAGGCTAGGTATATAGGTAAGAACAAATTAACAACATAATAATAACTAGTGGAGTAGTTGCCTAATAGATTAACTCTAATTGTATTCTAAGATTTACTATAAGGAGAGAACTATCTACGGTAGGGACTGAGGTCCTTTAAATACACAACCATACTCCTAAGAAATCCTCTCTTATACATAAGGTACGTGTTATACGTGTTATACATAGGCGTATACTGCGTACACTTTATATACTGCGTATAACATTATGTAACTCGCTTACTATTCCTTGTTATATGGTTCCACCGGATCCATCCTAGACCGTGCCTATATTAACCAACTAGCTTCCTATAACTCTTCCCCAAGTAGTTATAACATTGTACTTAAAGCGTCCGTAACACTATATACCCTTAGATTTAGATAGAATTTATATTATTCCTTTAAATCTTCCTCAAAGCCTCTTTACACCCTTATATTACGTTGCGTTAAAATAACTATTATTAAAATAGCAAACGAACCTAAATCCGATTTAATAACTATAAGTATTATATCCCTAGTCAGGGAATAGTTAACTATAATATAATAGTCCTTTATAGATGCCCTAGCTTAGTAGCGGGCTGCACTAGAAGCCCAATATTAGCAATTAATGGAAGCACTCTATAAAGAACTTCGCAACGTTAAGGCACTTATATTAGAGACCCTAATAATAACGCCTATAAACAAGATTAAAGTAACCATATCTAAACCTAGCCTATTAAATGCAAACACTAAGCCAGTAATAGTAGCTTAACCCGTATCTATAATAAATTTAATACCCACTATAAAATCTAAAAAGCTCCCTAATCCTTTAATATTTAATAGAAATTAAAATAACCTACGTCTCTTTATAACCAAGCTCTGTCTTAAACTTTTAATAAACTATAACTAATATCCTACTAAAGCTAGCAAGGTTAGCTATAGAATGTCTTATTTAAGTAAAGACGCTGTATATACTATAGATCCATTCTTCCGTAATAGCACCTTTGTTAATTTTAAAATCTTTATCTCTCTGCTAGAATAAATATATAATAATGCCAGCTGTAAATATATAGCTGTTACTAAACTTAAAAACCTATAATAACGAAACCAAGACTTTACCAGCTTCTTTTTAGAATTTTTAGGCTTTATTAGTAAACTGGATTGGAATAAAGCCACTAGAGTTGCTACCCTTTAATAAGCTATCTTAGATGAAATTAGAGCCTAGTTAGTAGGTAGGGAACTACTAAAAAACCCATCTAAATTTGCTATAATATATTAATAAATCAACGAGGACCTTTAATATAATAAGTAGACTTATTTTCTAAAGTTAACTATACCTTACATTTAAAACACCACGAACCCGGTATATACCCTAAAGTATAATCCGTCTCTAAAACCCAAAAGCCCTATGTACAACCCTATAGACCTTAATGCCGCTCAATCCTATACACCCTTAGGAACCAATAAATAAAGAACTTAAGCCATAAATGGAGAATGCTTTAGATGCGGTAAAAAGGGATATATTTAAAAGCATTACCGAACTTACCCCTTTAAAAAGGTCTGCCGTAGTTCCTCCTATTCCTTAAGCCGTACTTATTCCTTAAATTATACCCACTCTATAAATTATACTTAGATGCTATAAAGCATCTCGCCTTTAGTTAACTTGGAAAACAAATTATCTTAGGGCCAAGTTGCGTCCTAGGATAAGAAGTGGAAGAGTATAAGTGTCTAGGCTCTTCTAGCGCTGATATATAATATAACTCCCTTAATATACTTAGCGAAATTTAAATACTTAGAAAATAGAAGAAAGTATAAATCCTTATAGACAGTAGAGCTACTAGCATAGGCTTTATTAATATAAACTACGCGAAAACTTAACGCCTAAATTTAAAGAAACTTAATAAGCCCTAAGGCCTATAAGGCTTTAATGGCAAACCCTTAATATATAGCGAACTAACGCACTATGCTCTTATAAAATTGCGGATAGGTAAACACCTTAAATATATATCCCTATTTATAACACCCTTAAAGTATTATAAGATAATACTTAGATATAGATAGCTAAAACAACACAACCCTTTAATTAGCTAGGTTAAAGAAACACTAAAGTTCCATATAACCTACTATTGAAGTTATTACTTAAAAACCCATTTACCTTATAAACATACACACAACTATTTAAATTTAATATAATATAAATTGCCCTTACTATAAGCCTTAAATTAAAATAATAAAGCTATAACTGCCGATTATAGTAAAGAATGCGAAGATCTTATATTAAAACCTCTTAAAAGTTATATAATATAAACCGCGCCCTTTATCTTGTTAGCAAAAGGACAAGATTATAAAATCTTTACTATAACTATAGAAGATATTAAAAAAGCACTAGAACCGAAATAGTATATTAATCCTTAACCTCTTATGCCTAAAGAGTACTATAATCTGATTAATAAGTTTAAAAAATAATTTATAGACCAACTAGCCCTATACTAAGATAAGCATAATTTTAAGATAGAACTTAAACCTAGCATAATACCAAAGTTTAGTCTGCTATATGGTATATTATAAGAAGAACTGCTTATAATATAATAATACCTTAATAAGTATCTGGAAAAGGGATTTATTCGCCCTAATTAATCTCCGTTTACCTTATCTATACTATTTATTAAAAAGCTAGGAGGAGGCTTAAGATTCTATATTAATTATTAAGCTCTAAACACAATTATAATCTAAAACTAATATCCAATTCCCCTAATTTAAGAAACACTTAACTATTTAGTAAAGGCACAGTACTTTACAAAGCTTAATATAGTTGCCGCCTTTAATAAAATTTATATATATAAAGGAGATAAGAAGTATATAGCTTTTTATATATAATAGGGACTCTTTAAATACCTAGTAATGCTATTTGGCGTAAAGAACGGTCCTAGTACGTTTTAGCAATATATTAATAATACGCTTTGTAAATTCCTTAATATATTTATTACTATATATATTAATGATATCTTAATCTACTTATCCTCGCTTTTTAAATATTAAAAATATATTAAAATGGTCCTTAAACAACTATAAGATGTGGGCTTATAATGCAATATTAAGAAATGCAAGTTCTATACGTTAGAGGTTATATACATCGGGAAAATATTCGCAGGCTGGGTTTCAAGTCAACTTTGTTAAGCGCGTTTCGCGTAATTGACATGCAGTTGACCAACTTGACACATTCAAAAGTCAAATGACACGCAGTTAACCAACTTGACATATTTAAAAGTTAAATAATACGCAATTAACCTACAATTAACTAACTTGACATATTTAAAAGTTAAATAACACGCAATTGACCTGCAATTGACCAACTTGACATATTTAAAAGTTAAATAATACGCAGTTAACCAACTTATACATTCCTTAATATGCAATTGAGGTAATATAATATACTATTTTTAAGTTATATGCTAATTGCAAGATGCTCTGCACGAAGCTCTACACGAAGCTCTGCACGAAGCTCTGCACGAAGCTCTGCGTACAGAGGCTCTGCACGAGGCTCTACACGAAGCTCTACACGAAGCTCTACGTACAGAG
>Ga0307507_10002974_pt1 | contig 33998 bp, 24 predicted proteins | sample 7_EM_MG_FD_207223 | JGI IMG/M metagenome (GOLD analysis project Ga0307507, IMG submission 207223) | Populus trichocarpa ectomycorrhiza microbial communities from riparian zone in the Pacific Northwest, United States - 7_EM | ecosystem: Host-associated > Plants > Roots > Unclassified | place...
CATCAATCATTTTCAACCAAGTTATTGTTAATTTAATTTCTCTTGAGTTTTTTTTGTTACCTAGCTTAATTTCCAGATCTAGCTCTCTGTGGATATGACCTCGATCTTACCGAGTTAATTGCTACATAGTACACTCGTGCACTTGCGAGTTAAAACAAGCCGATCATAAAAAGCGGTCAAACAATACCATCCCTTAAAGACTATCTGGACTTATATGATTGTTCACAAAAAAAAAACTTACAGAACCTTTCATACAAGAAGAAAGTTACCAAGGCATTCGTATTCACTTCCCTTTGAGGATCAGCAAGAGGAATTATTTATGGTGAAATACGAAGTGTTGCAATTAAGATTATATGCCTTCATTAACAAGGTGCTTCAAAACGTTTCATTGATGAATGCAATGCTTTAAGAAGCGTAAATCATTATGATCTCCTAAAGATCTTCATTGCTTGCTCAACCATTGATCATCAAAATACAACAAATTACCCCAGCAAAAAAGCTGCCACAACTACTCCAAATATATGTTTGGCATTTATTTTTTCTCTCTTCTAGTGCAATCTCTCTCTCGTTGGATGTGTTGTCGATAACTTTGCAGTGCTCCAAGGATTTGAAAGGGATTTTCATCTAGAGAACAACAGTCTAGAAACAACTCTTTTAAAACCTGCTAAAGTGAAGTTAACAAAATTGTTGTTGCTGCTGCAACATGCAAAGCTCACCTTTGTTGGAAAAGAACGATAGGGTGTGGTAGCTAATTTATAAGAACAAAGCCAAAGAATAATAAGAGGAATGAGAGGAATGATATTTTATTAAGAATTTTCTCAAAAGATACACCTTTATAGCTCTTCTCTATATCTCTCTATACTTGTGTATAATGCTTAAGATTACAAGCTTATTTATAGGCCTCAAGTCCTAAATAATCAAGGAATTAAATTATTCAAAGGAAATCCTAATCTAATAAGGAATCTAACATTCTAATTAAAAAAGAATTCTAATAAACTAGTCTATTATAAATCCTTCTTCATCAAGGATTCCTACATTAATTAGGATTCCTCATTTAACTATTATTAAAACTCTTACAAACTCTAAATCCTAGTAGCCTAAATCCTAGTTGATATTGAACTTCAACACTGCCCCTCAATATCAACTGTTATCATTCTTCATAACTCCCAGCATATCTCTCATCTTTGCAAAAAAACATCATATTTGAGTGATTTTGTGAAAATATCTTATACTTGGTCTTGAGTCTTCACATACTTGACTTCAACTTTCTTATTTGCAATGCAATCTCTTAGATAATGAAATCTTGTGTCGATGTGCTTACTTCTGTCATGAAAAACTGGATTTTTAGCTAATGCAATGGCTGATGAGTTGTCTATATAAATCTTTATAGGCTTCTCTTATGGCATTTGCAACTCCTTCAATAATCTTCTTAGCCATATGGAATGACAAACACAACTATATATTCAGCTTCACAAGTAGAAAATGTGACAATAGATTGCTTCTTTGAACTCCATATGAAAGTTGTGTCTTCCATGTAGAAAACAAAACCTGTAGTGATATTTATATCATCCATATCTCTATCCCAATCACTATTACTATAACCCACAAGATCAAAGCTATTAGAATCATCGTAGAATAAGCCAAAATCTACGGTACCTTTGATATATCATAGAATTCGTTTCAAGGCTTTGAAGTGAGTCATAGTTAGTGTCTCCATAAACCTACTCACAAGTCTTACTCGATAAAGAATATCTCGATGAGTGTATGTCAAATATCTCAAACTCCCAACTAAGTTCTTGAATGTTGTAAAGTTTATCTTCTCCCCTTCATTATTCTTTGACATCTTCACTCCACACTCGACTAGAGTATTCACTTTTGCACAATCCTCCATTTTGAATTTCTTGACAATCCCCCTTGTAAACTTCTCTTGATTCACAAAGATTCCATCTTCTCCTTGTTTGATCTCAATCCCTAAGTAGTAGGACATGAGACCAATATCTGTCATCTCAAACTCCTTGATCATTGCTTCCTTGAAGTCTCCAAACATTTTTGGATTATTTCCTGTAAAGATTAAGTCATTCATATACAAACATATAATAATTGTATCACCACTTTTTTTTTATCTTTACATAGATAGCATATTCATGGGGGCACTTAACAAATCTATTTTTTTAGGAAATAGCCATCAATACGACTATACCAAGCCCTTGGAGCTTGCTTTAATCCATACAAGGCTTTATTTAACTTTAAAATATTATCTTCGTGTCCCTTTACTTCATAACTCATAGGTTGCTCAATGTAGATCTCTTCTTCAAGAAAACCATTAAGAAAGGCTGATTTGACATCCATTTGATAGATTCTCCATCTATGTTGGGCAGTAGTGGCAATGATTAATCGAATGATCTTTGTTGCTACCCAATTTTTGACCTATCTTTTTTATAAAAAATTTCAAAAATCCAAAAATAGCGAAAAACAACGAAAATAAAAAAAATATGTTTTTTTAATATATTTGCATCTTTTTTAGCATTTTCAGCAGTCTCAAAAGAATTTAAATTTTCAAAGGTCTTTTGAACGCGTTCGAATTTTCACACTTCATTTTTAAAATCATTGACTTTCCTCATTGAGTTGATATTGATATTGCTCATTTTTTAAAAAAATACAAAAAACAAGAAAAATCAAATTTGCAAAAAGAAAAGAAAAGTTAAGGGACCAAGTTTGGGGACCCAACCACACTTCTCCTATAAATACCACTAAACCAACACATACCAGAAGGGGCAATTTTGAGAGACCGGGGGGAAATACCAAAAAAGAAAACCTAAACCTAAACCCATCTCTGCAGAAAGCCGCCACCCCCTCCCTTTTGAAAAACCAGAGAACCAAGGCAGCCGCCCCTGTCCCCCCCTGCCATTTTCGGCACCTCCTACCTGAGCCAGTAACCTCTCCCTGCACACAGACCTTCCCCCTCTCATTTTCTCCCTCGTTGCAACCCCTCCCCCCATTCATTAACCCGGACCTGTCTCACACATAAAAACAAAACCATTTTCCCCTTTTCCCTAACTCTTCCCCACACACGCTCGGCCACAACCTCCATCTTCCCTCTCCAGTCAGCTCAACTTGCTCCCCATTTCCCTACACACTAGCCTCTTCAGACTAGTCAAGACAGCCCCCTCACTCTCCTCTCAGCACCGTCCTCACCGCCGGAGATCTAGCAGCCCACAGATCCCCATCTATTCCCTCGCCGTCGACCACAATGGAGCTTCCCTCATCTGCACTGACCGGCTTCCATCGAAGCCTCTTAGCTGACACCAACCCAAGACCAGCCCGAACACAGCAACGCCCACAGACCCAGATTTGTCCGCCGTCTTCCTCCAGCTCCTCCCACACAAACATCGTCCCCTTCCTCAGCTGCCAGATCTGCCGCTTGAAGAAGAAGGAAAGAACAACAAACCAGACCCGAGAGCAAATCTGGATAAAAAAGAAAACTTAAAATCAACTGTTGTTTGTGCGTTTTTCTCTTGTTACACATGATAGTGATCTTCACCGCCAGCAGGGAAGGAAAGAAATGAGGAAACCATTCGAGATCCCCCTATTTGCTTGGACTTTCTCTATGGGGGCGCGTGGGTTCACGAGCCGTCAGTGGTGGCTGCGCGTAGAGAAGATGTGCCGCCACTGTTCCCGTGTCCAAAAACCTTCCAGCACTATTCTCGAGGTTTCTTCTTTTTGTAATTTCCAGACGTTGATGTGTATATTTAGATTAATGTTGTTTCATTCATTTTGAATTTTTAATTTCTGTTATGTTGTAACATGTAATCATGGGTGTATGTGTAAAACATAGTAAAAGAGAATGTGTTTTTGTATTTTTTTTAATGATGTTTTTTTATGATAAGACCACAAAGACAAAAGAAGAATTTAATGTTTTGATTTGCTCACGGTTAAGGATTATAAACTTTAATATAAGTCGTATTCCTGATATCCGATGAAAAGACAAAATCTTTAAACTTCTTTAACATATCAAAACCACAAAGCAGCTTACCTCAGGTAGGGTGCGCTAGGGGTGCTAATACCTTCCCTAGTCACAACTAGTTCCTCACCCATGAATCTCTAACAAGACCAGTACACTCAGGTTTCCTAGTAACCTCTTAATGAAATACTAGGTGGTGACTCCCAAAGAACAAGCAAACTTACAAAAATCACCATAGATGTCGTGTGGGGACGTGCGACAATCTCCAATCTATCAATAGGAGCAAAAACCTCTTCATAGTCAATCCCATGCTTTTGACTATAGCCTTTTGCCACTAATTGTGCCTTGTATCTCTCAACCTCTCCTTTAACGCTTTTCTTTTCTTTATAGATTCACTTGACACCTATTGACTTATTTTCATTTGGTTTATGAACCAATCTTCATGTGTCATTCTTCTCAATTGATGCAATCTCCTCATCCATAGCAATTCTTCATTTTGCATCCTTTATTGCTTCTTCAAACACTACAGTATCACATTTAGCAAGATGACAATATAGTGTTACATCATCAATAGGATTAGTTACCTCATATAAGTCATCAAAGCTCCTCATCTTTCTTGGTAGACTTGGTGGAGTGCCACTACTTGAGTTTTCATTAGAAGAAGAAGAAGAAGTTGAGCTCATTGGTGTTTGTGGAGGTGTGACTATAGGTTCTTGATGATCTTCATATATTTCCTCCTCTTCATCAAGAATCGGTATGAAGTCATATTTCTCACCATCATTTACCTTCCAATCCCATGCTCCTTCTTTATTGAACTCAACATCTTTACTAATTACCATATTTCCTTCATTAGGGTTGTAAAGCTTTTATCCTTTAGACTTTTGGTCATAAGCCATAAAGATCATCTTTTTGCTTTTGTCATCTAGCTTGGTCTTTACTTGATCATCTACATGCACATAACCAATGCTCCCAAAAACTTTCAAGTTAAAGACACTTGGCTTTTTTCTACTCTATGCTTCTTGTGGAGTTATGTCATTCAAGCTTTTAATATGACATCTATTTGACAAGTAGATAGCACAATCTATAGCTTCATTCTAAAACTTTTTAGGCATTTTCTTGGTTTCGAGTATGTTTCTCGCCATGTTGATGATTCTATTCTTTCTCTCTACCACACCATTTTGTTGTGGGGATCTAAGCATCATCAGGAGTCTCTTTATACCATGATCTTCACAAAACTCATTAAAATCATTTGAACAAAATTCACCCTCCCTATATGTCCTAAGTGATTTTATAGAATAATCACTTTCCTTTTCAACTAATATTTTAAACTTTTTAAAACAACTAAACACATTAGACTTTCCTTTTAAGAAATATACCCAAGTCTTTCTACTATAATCATCAATAAAAAGTAGAAAATATAAATATTTACCAAACGAACATGGTTTGTAGGACCACAAACATCGGCATGTATTTTTTATAGAGGTTTATTTGCTCTTGATGTAGACTCCTTTGGAAAACTCTTGCAAAATTACTTGCCCATTAAACATCCTTCACACAACTGATTTGGATATATAATGGATGGTAGACCCTTCAACATCTCCTTTTGTGCCATCATCTTCAAGCTATCAACGTTTACATGCCCAAGTCTTATATGCCAAAGCCAAGTTTCATCTTTCACATATGCATTTAGGCATTTAGGCATGTCCGTCTCTATATTTAGTAAGAACATTCTATTCTTTGTCATGGCTACCTTTGCAATCATATCTCATTTAGTGTCAAGTAATGTCAAAGTACGATCTTTCATCTTAATCTCATATCTATTCTCCAACAATTGTCCTAAGCTCAATATGTTGCTTTTCACTGTTGGTATATAATAGACATCACCAATAAATTGATGACTTTCATCTTTCAATTTAATCAAAATCCTACATTTTCCTTTGATGGCAACCTTTAAATGATCTGCAAAGGTGACATTACCTCTAATTGCTTCATCAAGCTCCATGAACTTATTTTTATCTTCACACATGTGATTATTGGCTCTATTATCTAGGTACCACATGTTCTCTTTGTCTTGCATTCTCTCATTATGCATTAATAGTAGTGGCTTCCTTCTCTTCTTTATCACAAGATTTGCATTCTCCTCAACCCTTTTGGTTGAACTCCAGCAGTCCCTAGCATAATGACCTGTCTTTTGACAATTATAGCATTTAACTTTTGATTTGTCAAACCTGTTGTCAAATCTGGATCTCGAATTGTTACTGCCAGTTAAACCGGTTGACTGGTTCCCTTCATTCAGTCGACCATTTGATCTGTTGAGGCTTCCTCGGCCTCCTCTTCCAAATCTTCATTTTCCTCCTCCTCCTTGGGAATATCCAGAACCATCTTGCTTTGAAAAAAGTGCTTGTGCACTCACATCCTCTTGAATCTCATTGACTCTTTCCTCGTGGGCTTGTAATTTTCCCATAAGACCTTGTATTGAAAGAAAATCCATATTTTATGACTCCTTTATCGCGACCACCACATAATAGAACTTCTTTTGCAGCGAACATAAGATCTTCTCTACCACAAGTGTCTCTTCGATCATCTCCTCATATGTCTTCATTTGATTGTATATGGTCAATACTTTTGCAAAGTATTCTGAAATATTCTCTTATTCAAGCATATGTAACTTTTTAAAGTTACCATGTAGTTTTTGTAGACATATCTTTCTCACATTGTCAGCTCCTTGGTTTGATTCTTACAAAACTTCTCATGCTTGCTTGGCGGTGGTTGTGTTGGCCACTATCTCAAAAGTGGTGTCATTCAAACATTGGTGGATGATTGTTAGTGCTAGTTGATCCTTCCTTCATGCCTTTTGCACAACCTCCCTTTGACTTGAAGTCAACATTGCTCCATCTATAGGCTCCTCAAAGCCTTTTTCAACTGTCTCTCATACATCTTGGAAACCTAGCCAAGCTTTTACTCGAATACACTAAGTTTAATAGTTGTTCTTTGTCAACCTAGGACACGGAAATTGCAATTTTGAATTGGCCATGTTAAATAATCAAACCTAAGATTTGATATCACTTGTTGAAAAAGAAGGATAGGGTGTGGTAGCTAATTTATAAGAACAAAGCTAAAGAATAAAAAGAATGAGAGGAATGATATTTTATTAAGAGTTTTCTCAAAAGATACACCTTTATAACTTTTCTTTATCTCTCTATACTTGTGTATAATGCTTAAGATTACAAGTCTATTTATAGACCTTAAGTCCTAGATAATCAAGAAATTAAACTATTCAAAGGAAATCCTAATCTAATAAGAAATGTTACATTCTAATTAAATAAAAATTCTAATAAACTAGTTTATTATAAATCCTTCTTCATTAAAAATTTCTATATTAACTAGGATTCTTTCTTTAGTTAATATTCAAATTCTTACCAACTTTAAATTTTATTAGCCTAAATCCTAATTGATATTCAACTTCAAGAACCTTCATTGTCACAGCAAGAACAACAAAAAGGGTTGCCTTCTAGTCGTTGAGCTGCTGCTGTGCATGAGAGAACAAATTGGTATATCATCTCGACCAAAAGACAGCTTAAATATTGCTATAGGTCGGTCACCTGCACAAATTTTTAGGAGATGTCAAGATCTTTCCTGTTTCAAAACGGGGCAAAAGCTGGAGAGATGTCTCCCGACATGTTTAAAACTACCTCAAATATGATCAGCAAGATGACCTGAAGAGCTTCAAAGAATGCTTGAAATGGCTTTCTCATTCCAAGTGGCAACTTCTTTTTACTGTGGGTGGATCTTCATATAGCAGTTTTAATGGCTTTAAATCTAGTAAGGTTCCTCCAAATGTGATGCCAGACATGCTCAAAACAGCAAGTGATATGATGAGTAAGATGTCACCAGAAGAGCTTCAGAAAATGTTTGAAATGGCATCTTCTTCGAGAGGAAACGGTTCAGTTCCGGCTATCTTCAACTTTAAACACTGATGGATCAGGTCCGGGTGCTGGGGCAAAACCAACAGAAACTCGAGGAAATTTTGCAGTTAATAGGAATAATGGCATCAGTGGAACTAGTTCATCAAGCTTTCCTGCCTCATCTTTTGATATGCAAGAACAAATGAGAGACCAAATGAAAGATCCAGCTATGCAGCAGATGTTCACGTCAATGATGAAGAATATGAGCACAGAGATGATGGCTAACATGAGTGAGCAACTTGGAATAAAACTCTCAAGAAGATGTAGCAAAAGCTCAACAGGCCATATCATCTTTATCACTAGAGGACATGGATAAAATGATGCGATGGGCTGATAGGATCTAAAGAGAAGCTGAAGGTGCAAAGAAGGCACAAACTGCTGATGCAACGGTTGCAGATAAAATGTTTATACTCACTGCGGTGTCTTTGCAGGTAAAACCCACTAGTTTCTGATGCAACGTTTGTTGAATTTGCCACATGTTGAGCTTAAGCTTGAGCTTGCATAAAAAGCATTAGTGTAGATTAGTTGAGCCTGCTGAAGTGCATGCTTTGTTAACTGCTGCTGCTGATGATGATGAAGAAGAGTTGTGAGGATAACCAAGGATTGACAGAATATTTCTTCCACCAAATGGAGACGAATTTTGCTCAGGCACGGAGACAGAGTTCTTGGATTGCTGAGATGATTAGCTGCCTTTGTTACTTATGCAATTGGATGTCCTTGGGCTTCCACCTGCACTTTTAGAAAATTAAGGTTGTGGGGGGATCCGATCACCACTGGAAGAGACGAGGATTGGTTACTACTGAGATTCGGTTGCCCTTGTGGAGAAGCATATGATTATTGGCTAGCTGCAAAAGATATCTGAGTGTTACCTTGTTGGGTTTTGCCTTGCTGTTGGGGAAGGTTTTTGAGGGTCAATAAAGATGAGGCTAGAGACGAAGAAAGAACTTGAGAGGTTGTGATCCTCACGGAACTTTTCCACTGAGGAGAGTGAGCTGGGCTACTGCTGCTTTGAACAAGATTTTGAGGAAATTCAGAAAATGCATTAGGGAACTTGGTGGCTATAAATGATGATGATGATGAAATATGATCTGAATAAACATTTCCTTTACTAGTTGCTAGTGTTTTACTATGAGTGGAAGCTGCAGCTACAACTGCAAATTGTTGCTGCTTCTAAAGCCCGAAGGATTTGTTGATTCCGTTGCTACTGCTGCAGTAGCTTCGTGTTAATTCAATGGGAAGATAAAAGTGGGCCATGAAAAATATTATTATGATCACCAGGGGGGCAAGGCTTGCTGAAGCAAAATCTGCAAGGACATAAAAACAGAAAAACAATATGTTATTAGCATTGTTTGATCCTTAAAGGTTTGTGCCGAATGGGACCGATGAGAAGTTTGATGGCATTGGATCTGATGCAGTTGGCATTAAGGGTCACAACTCTGCTGTAGTTGACATTGATAGCCATAAATTTGATGCTATTAACATTGATAAAGACTTGGTTGGTGATGAAAAAGACATTGAAATAGCTACAAGTGATGGTTTGGTTTCCAGCAAAGTAGATCCCTCGATGGAACAGTCAACCATGGGAGCAGACTTGGCCAACCGCCTCAGACCTTCAATGAGCTTTGGAAGGTTCGATGCCACCTAGCAGTGAACAGCCACACACATAACTGGAGATACGAAGATAGCACAAATAGGGTGGGCATCTTCCTTCTTGTTTAAAATCTTCAAAAAAACAAACGTACAGTTGTATTAAAACAAATGATGAATGGAGGCATACATACCTGCTAAAGAGCTATGGATACCATCTATCTGGTGGAGGCCGTGCTGACGGTCAAGGAAGAAGAAAAGGTTGTGCTATTTACGGCAGAAAGAAAGGTAATTTAATGGTCTTTTATAGCCACACCAGGGACCCTAGCCTGATTACAAAAGAAGAAGAAAAACCCTCCTATTTTGTGATAGAAAGGTCGGCTGTGCAAGGTACTTTTCGTCTTCTGAAACAAGTACATGGGAAGTTAAAATCTTTCATGTTCAAGTCATAGCGAAAGGCAATAATTCTTGTTCTATAATACAAAGTGGGTTCTGCACTTATTTCTTTCCCCTCTCTCTCAGCAATTCATTTAGGAAATGAGGACATTAACAAAGGATGGAGGCACGGTAACCAAGACAAAAAAAAAAAATTCCTATAAGCAAAGTCAGTTTGTGCCAAGTTCTCTACGACAATGTTCAAAAATAAATTATACTGTACGCGCAGTTTTAAGGTAAAGAATGCTTGAACAGGAATGAAGGAAATAAATCATCAAAGAATATGAGTGCAAGCATATTAAGAGAAAAGAAAGAAAAAGAATCAAAATCTTTAATATGATAACTCAATAACCGCTAGCAGGAATTATGAATGAATCGCACCATTAAATTCAAGATAATAATACTTTCAAAACAAGATGTCATAATAATCACTTCTAGTGAAAAACAAATTCTTATAGGCTAAGTCAAAGTTATTATTCATGCATAGAAATAAATTTTATTTGATCCCTAAAATATATAATTGTTTTAAATGAGATACTGAGATTTAATTTTATTATTTGATTTCATAAATATCAATCAAAATTGTTCTATAAATTTCCAATTTTAACTATTTTATTTTATTTTCATAATAAAATATATCTATTTATTATGAAAATTTAATATGATCAAATCAAATTTTAGTCAAAAATATATTTAAAGTATAAAACTCTCTCAACTATATTTTCAAGACATGCCCACTTATTTTCAAATGTAAGTGAACTTGTCTCAAGGGAGGATTTCTAGAAACCAAAATTTTCTACCAATCAAATTTCACCTGTGTTATTTTTATTTTACTTTTACATGAAAGGATAAAATAAAATAAAAATATTTTGACATGAAAAATAAATGAGCCTTCATATATTTATTGGTCAATGAAAGATTGATATATGGGATGAAATATTCAAGATATCTTGTCATAAATGCAAAATTTCATCAATAAAGATCAACTAATAAAATCATATCATGTGGCATTGAAAAAAAACATCAGATCTCCTACAAATCTCTATAAATAGAGGGCCTCAACTTAGAAAAAAAAAATGAGGATTCTTAGAGATACAAATTTTCTTCAAGACAAGCTCTCAAGTCTCTTTCATCTATGCTTGAAGTATACAAAAAATGAGGTTCTACTAGATCAAACCTAAAAGCTTCTCATTAGAGTTCTTCAACAACACTTTAAAGACAAATCAAAGGTACTCTTCAAAGTATCAAATCTCACTTCATAATACACGTCTAAATTCGTATTCTTACAAATCACAAATCTTGACTTGATTTCACAAATAAATCAAGTCACTATTTATCAAATCCAAAGGAAAAATCAGAGGATTGTTTATTCTTTTTGTAAGAATATTTTAAATAGAGATTGTAATCAATCATATATTTAATAAAATCAAATATTTGTACATATGTGCTTATCTAATTTCAAGTGCTCAAAATTATGTCTACATAGACACAATCAAGTTTGTTGCGAGTTGTATATCTTAATTGATGCGGTTCAACCATGAATTTCACATGATGGGCTTTGGTTTTGTGCTTAGGTTTGATAGGGAGGCAATTCGATCAAGATTGTCTTTTTCCTTGGGATTTAGCTTGTGTTCCATTCGGCCATGATGGGTTTTGGGCATGGGATAGTTTTAGCTAGCCTTGGTTTGTGTATGATGATGGGTTTCGGTCCAATCTCTTTAATGGTTCATTTGACCAAATTAGGTCAGCCCATGTATGGGTCTGATTTAGGTAACAAATTAAGCTTGTTAGGAGCTTGTATCAGGTCTGATTAGGGTTATATTAATGAGTATGAGTTTGGGCTACATGGGGTTCAAAATTGGCTTGGGCTAATTAAGATGTAGAGATCCTTTTCTTACAAAGATCAGTGAAATATTCTCCTAAAATTGAAAGAGATTCATTCATTATTGTCCCTATTATTTAAGAGAATATTTAGCAACAAAGAAGAAAGTTTTCTAGTAATGCAAGGAAACTAAAGGAGCATTTAGATATGAATCCTAAACTTGGAAGGATTATTTAATGCTAAAGATTTGATTCTTCTAGTCAAGAAAGGAATGTGAATGGGTGGCTACAAGAGGAATTAATTTCTAAGAATGTTTTTCATATTCTAAAGGGAAATCCTAGTCCTACAAGGAAAGTACATTTCAGCAATTAAATTCCTATTCAAATCAAATTTTCTAGAATCTAAAGGACTTTAAAAGTTGGCTAACCAATCCTAGAGTATTTAGGAATGTGGATCTCGGCTAAAGGTTATTTAAGCTAAGGAATTAAGATATTTTATCTTGTTTTTCTTTCTATTATATGCAGTATCAACAAGCTATTATCCAGACTTGTTGTTTTCATTTATTATTTCTATGTTTAAGCTTAATACTTTGGATTTCAGCTAAGATCTGAGACTTGTTTGGATCAGGATTTGGGCTTACTAGTAAAGGTTTTAGGTTAATTTCTGTAGGTGGGTCAATTCAGCCTACAAGGATAGATTCATTAGGGTTAATTTTTTAGAACTATTTAAACATATGTTAAACCTAAATTTCAGCACCTTTGATGAATAATACTTTTAAACTTTTCAGTTTTAATGTGTGTGAGAGATTCTTGCATTCTTTGGTTCTTAAATGAACTGATTATAACTTATCAAAGATTAACTAGTTTCGAGGTATCATTCGACTTCATTCTAATAGTGTTGATGTCTTGAGACATGTTTTCATTATGTCACACTCCTATCAGATCTCTTTTGACTTTCTGAGATCATATCTCAACATTGATTATAAGTTGTGTGACCATATGATCATGAGGTTCACATCATTAATAGTTATCTATCTCTCAATTTTTCAATTTAATCTATAATTACTGTTAATAACTTTTTTTAATTTATTATTACAAATTACTCTCGATTTATTTAGTTAAATACATATATAAAATGTTTGATTGGCGATTATAATTTTTTCATGGTGTCAAGAAATATAATGTAAACGCTTGCGCATTATTATTATTTTTATGTTAAAAAAATTAGCTTGCAGCAAAGCATGGGCAAATATACTCTACATCTCTACTTGGAGCAAGATTTATTTAGGAAAATACCCACACAAGCTTACTGCTTGGAGGCGAATGATTAAGAAATCTAAACAATATCTGTGGAAGTCTTCGAAACTCAATGAAGAACATTTGCAATAGGCACAATTAAGTTTCATTGGAGTCTTCTAGGAGGAGTATGCATGCTTATTTTACTACTTTTAACTTGAAAATTTTCGCCAATTAGCTAGAAACTACCTATACCAATGGTGCAAATCAGTAAATGTTGTTTTTCCAATTATACGAATGTCGATCGTGCTATGTCTTGTTGCAAACAATAGAGAAGGGCTAGAAAAGATAGTTAGTCCTCTAAATATATGCCTCTATGGCACTTTTGGTTGGAAATTAAGTAACCATGCATGGAAACTGACTATAAATAACCCAACAAAAATGCATTCTAAAGCACAAGCAGTGGCGAAGCCGCATAGGGGCAAAAAGGAGCAGTTGCCCCCTTAATTTTTTTTAAAATATTTTTTATATTAAAATATTAATATAATAGTTTGGTGAGGGGTATGTCTCATTACCCCAAACTTTACCCTTTTCTTTCTTTTTCTTCTACTAACTAACCGACCGAGAGCCCTTTTTTCCTTTTGAGCTGTTGTTCCTTGCCTCTCTCCCTTATGCAAATTTCTCTTCAAGTCCAGTTAAGCAAGTAACCTCTTTTACTTTATACTTTAGGTAAATTTCCTTCATCTTTTCTATTTGTTTCATTGTCTAATTTTAATTTTATTCTTTTATAATTAGTTATTAAAAATATTAGGGTTTATGATAATTTAGGGGTTTTGATATGAATATGTTCAAATATGTTCAAAATAAATGTTGGAATCTACTAACTTAATCAATTAAATGTTTCTTTTCTTATTATAAAGGAATAAATTAATGTTCATACAAAACCACTATTCTTGGCATCTCTTGCATTGGCAGAGTAGTTTATTGAAATTTAACATTTTCACATGATTTGTTTGTAAGTTAAATATCAAGTAGAAAGCATGTTTTTCAAGCAATGTTCCTCTTACACAGACACTAGGCAAACAATATGGTTTTTCATTTTGTTTTTAGCATGGTAGTCCAACCTGGATTAGAGCTTGATTTAAATTTAACTAAGGTCTCTTAATTCACTATAATCATGGATTAATTATGGTGATAAATCAAACTATAATATATTGATTGTCATTATATATCACATATTTGTTTGTAAATTAGTTGTTAATGAGATACTTGGAGTTAGGAGAGGGCATGGATTTAAATCTCATAAGCTACACTTTTTTTCTCTCGGTATTTTCTCTTATTTGAAACTAGAGTAGTATTAAAACTTGTTTCACATATTTGACTTAGTGAGTTCATACAGTTTTTTTGTGTGTGTCTAGAAATGATTAGGTTAATTTAATCAACATACTTATTATATGCATATAGATATGAATTGAAACGAGTTTTGATGAATTGATATGTATTTTTCTATGAATTTCATATGAAAGATTTAGAATTATTGTGTAACTCAACTGACTTTTGTTTAACAACGAATTATTATGTAGTTGTGTTAATTATTATGTAGACATTAATGATGATAAAAAAAAACCAGCAAGTTCATCAATTAAATTAACGTGTCACTAGACAAGTATTTTAAGCGTAAATCCCTTGAGGATAAAGACTCATTCAAAGCTTCAAGTCATGTAACTCAATCCAGTTCAAAGAAAAGTCATATTGAAATCAACCTCGACACTCTCCTTGCTGACCCTGGCTTAAAAAGACCAATTTATGAATACCATGTAAATGAAAGGGATACAATCTGAAGAGCTTATCTACAAAAGGGTCCTTGTCAACATTCACGTTGTGATTTTCCTCAAAAACAATTTGGGAATATATCAACACTATGACATTTTAATTCGTCTTGGTTTGGTGCATACTCAACACGGTTAGAGTACAACATAGCCAAAGATGCTGCATTTTGCTTGTATTGTTACGTCTTCAAGTCAAAAGGGGGTGTTGATTTGTTTGTAGGTGATGGGTTTTCAAATTGAAAAAAAAAGGGAAAGATTTGATCTTCATATTAGAAAGTCTAATAGTAGTCACAATAGGGCTCAGATAAAATGTGAGAATTTGATGAATGAAAAATAAAGTATCATGACTTTGTTATCCGAGCAGACAGTAAAGAGTCAAAGTGATTATCGAACTTGATTGAATGCTTCAATAGAGTGTGCTCATTTTTTACTACACCAAGGACTTCCATTTCGTGGCCATGATGAATGTGAATATTTAAGCAACCAAGGAAATTATCTAGAGCTCTTGCATTTCCTTTTCATAAATAATGAAGCTATTAAAAGAGTTACTTTCAGTGAAGCTCCTAGACATAATAAATTGACTTCTCCAGATATTCAAAAAGACATTACTCAAGCTGATGTAGAGGAGATTACAAATGTGATTATCAAAGATCTAGGTGACTCATTATTTTCAATTTTAATTGATGAGTCACGTGTATCAATCAAGGAACAAATGGCAGTTGTTCTACGATATATAGACAACAATGAACATATAATTGAATGTTTTCTTGGCATTCAACATGTGTTAGATACAACTGCTAGTTCACTCAAGGTAGCTATTAAAGCTTTGTTTTCTAAACATGGGCTAAGCATATCAAGATTGCGTGGTTAGGGATATGACGGAGCTAGTAACATGCGAGGTGAGTTTAATGGCTTGAAAGCACTTATTCTAAATAGCAATCCAAGTGCATACTATCTATATTGTTTTGCTCACAGACTTCAATTGACTCTTGTGCTATTACAAAGAAGCATAATGAAGTTGGAGATGTCTTCAATTTCATTTCTAGCATTATAAACATAATTGAAGCATCATGTAAAAGGATAGAGGTGATTAGAGAAAAACAATATGCTAGAATTATTGAAGGACTTGAAAATAGAGAAATTTATAGTGGACGAGGCTTGAATAAAAAAACTTCTCTTAGAATGTATGGTGATACCCATTGGGGCTCTCACTATGTTACAATTATTCGTCTACTTGTAATGTTTTCATCAATTCTTGATGTGCTTAAGATTATAAGGGAGGATGGGATGAACTCAGAATAGAGAATGAAAACAATCGTTTTAACATATATTATGGAATCATTTAATTTTGTGTTCATGCTTCATTGTTTGAGAATGATACTAGCAGTTACTAATGAGTTCTCACAAGCATTACAAAGAAAAGATCAAGACATAGAAAATGTTGTGAGTTTATTGAAAACATCAAAGGAATGATTCAAAATGATGAGAGAATGATTGGGAATCCTTATTCGAAGAAATGTCATTTTTTTGCATCAAACATGATATTGATATTCTAAACATGAATGATAAGTACAAGCTCCGTGGGTATTCAAGGCGAAAATCTCAAGGGATTACAAACCTACACCATTTCCGTTATAAATTGTTTAACAATATCATTGACATGCAACTTACTAAGTTGGATGATCATTTTGAGACGAGAACAAAGTTACTTCTTTGTGTGGCATGTTTAAACCCAAGTGACTCTTTCTCTACTTTCAACAAAGAAAAGCTTATTCGTCTTACTCTTTTTTATCCCAATGAATTCTCTATAGTGGACCTTATGGTACTTGGTGACCAACTTGATACGTATATTATTGATCTACGTGGTAATGATGAGTTTTCTAGTATTGAAGGTATTGCTAGTTTTGTAGAGAAAATGGTAAAAACAAAGAAGAATTTGATATTTCCATTAGTATATATGTTTATCAAATTGTCATTACTTCTACCAATTGTAACTGTTACAGTGGAGAGAGTTTTTTCTGCTATGCATATTGTCAAGAATAGATTGCGGAATAGGATGTGAGATAAGTGGATAAATGGCAATTTAGTTGTATACATTGAAAAAGATATCTTTAATAAGATTGATAACAAAATTAATTATGAAACGGTTTTAAAATATGAAAACTTGAAGAAAACAACCATAATGTAAGTTTTCTCATTTTAAAAATATTTTTAAATTAATTTTACTTGATATGAGTTAGTATATATATGTTTTGAATTGATTTCTAACAAGTTTCTATATAATATAATATTTATTAATAATTTATTCTCTCATCTAAAAAAAACCCCTAACTCCACCACTGATTACAAGTCTGGGCGTTTATCCATGGTATGATGATAAGATCAGTTGGACATCACATAGCCTAATGGCGAAACCTCAACCTATAGATGAAAGAGCATTTCGTTAATTGTTTTTTCTTTTCTTTTCCACGTGGAGCTTATAAAGTAGAAGCAATGCAAAGGCAGTTTCTACGAGGAGTACGCATATCATATTCAGGCGAGTTCCTTTAAAGAATACAGTAACACTTGAAAACTAAAAGAAGATAATCAGAACAGAAGTACTCGATAGCAAAAGAATGGACCTAATTTTTCCTCCCAAGAACCAGAATAGAGAGGAAAAGGTCCGTAGACAATTGGTCGAACAGTTCGTGAGCATGTCCAAAACCAAAGAAAATGCTAATTTCCTTTTCCTTTTCCATTTCCATTTTGAACAAAGTATTCCATCAAATTCCTCGAGGAAATGTAAATTACACTAAACTTTATGTAAATCCAAGACAAACGACAGACACGGTACAAGAGCCTCTCAAGAAGTTTCAAAGGATCTGGATAGCCTAAGACACTCACTTTGGCACCTCCGAAGGCAAATATCATTCCAGTTAGGCACTTGGTGTTGATTAACACAAACAGTTCTGGCACACGCATCGGCACAAGCATCGAGCTCAGAAACACCACAAACAGTCACACAAGTATCAATAGTTGGATCTTTAGATAATGCACCTACCTTCTTTAGCATCCTCTTCGAAGTGCATACCCTCTCGCAAACAAAAATTTCATCGGAGCTCTTTTCACGGCCTCTAGCACTCTTTAACCTCTGCTCATCAGCTCTTCTTTTCTTCATCCTCAATGCTTGCCCTGCAATTATAGCAGGTATTGCTGCACCCAATAAAGACCACCATGGGTCCACCATTACACTTTCAATACACAAGCTCTTGGAATTTATCACCAGGAAGATTTCCCCTTAACGAGGGTAGACTCCTATTTATAAACATTTGAGACATCATATTCAAAATAAGCAAAACTGATATTAGATTAAACTGAAAAAACGTAATTTTAGAACAGAAATGAAATTTCCAACAAATTTTTCAGGAGATATAAACTGGTTGATTTATTTAAACTAATTGCCCTTGATATAGTTTTTTCTTTCTTCTTTTTTATAAATGAAACTTTCGTTAATCAAGACCAAACGAGAATTTGAAACAATTATTCAAGTACAAGAAAAGAGAGAGGTGGAGAGATTACTAACCGGGAAATGGTGGTGGATCCTTGAGGGAGGAGAAAGAGTGAGGGTTTACTTCTACTTTTAGACGGGGGGTTGGGTTTGACTGCGGGAGTTTTTTATCCAACGGCTAAGGATTGCTGTTTTGTGGGACCAGAGTTTTGGATCAGTCTTCGCCGTTTGTACAAGTCACGCGTTGGAATTTTGGCGGAGATGATCTTAATTTTAGCACCTTAACTTTCTATACTTCATCTTTATTTTCCTCTTCTTTTAAGTTCCCAAACTCTTCAAATTTGATTAATTATATACCTTCTTTTTTTGTCCGAAAACATTAAAATGACTAAATTAATCTTAAAAATAAATTTTTTAAAACTAATATTTAGGGATTTTTTTGTATTTTTAATTTTTGAAGCACATAAAATAACTCAATTACCTTTAAAAGTAAATTTTTTTGAAATGGTATCTAGGAACATTTTTATATTTTCATCTTATTTTCTTAGTTTTTATCGAGTTTACTAAAAGGCAATTTGATATTTTAATAAATATAAATATTATTTAAAAATTAAAATTGACTAACGCATGCTAACATGTGAGACATGTCTGTGTCCTTTGGACAATACGTGAGAGGGCGTGTAGTGACCAAATAGTGGCTTCCATAAGGCACTTGAATCCTTTCGACTACCCTTCCATCCTTAGGTGGCACGTGTGGCCAACAAATCTTTATATTTTTTATTTTCTCTCTCTTCCTCGATTTCCACACATAGCCCTCTAAATTCTCAAAGCAGCCATTTAATTTACTTTTCCTTCAAATTTATAAAATTGGTTTTTTTTTTATTTCAACCTCTAATTTTTTATATTTGTCAAATTTGGTTATCATTATTTTGATTGTTATTTGTTTTATTTGAGATAGTTTTTAAAATTAATTATTTTTTTACAATTTCATCCTCCATTTTTTTTCCTATAAGATTTGATCCTCATTCTTTTTATTACTATTTTTTTTTACTTTGACAAGTTTTTTTAAAAAAATTCTGATTTCATCCTTCAATATTAAATTGGTTGGGAATTGAGCTTTGCTCGGGTCTAGGATTTTTACAGGTTGTGAGTTTGAGAGATTAACTTAAGTTAAGGAGATTCACTTAAGTTTGTTTTTTTTTTTAACTCATGGTTTTTCAATTTCATCATTCATTTAATTGGAGATTGGACTCTGTTATTTTTCTTATTTTTTTCGATAGGATTTCTCACTAATTTTAAAAATGACCCGAGTTACTCGTGTCTTTTTATTTGTCATTCTTTGTTAAATTTAATTTTTTTAAATAATTTTTTTAATTAAATTAAATTAATTGATTAAATATAAGCATGAGATGTTTATTTCATGATATTTTATTTTGTTTGCTTTTCGGGTTGTTGCTTTGACGGCACGCGCGATCTCTTTTATTATCATTGTATAGTGTTTTACAGTGGCGTTAGAACCGTCTCGATGAGATATCTTTGGTGATGGAGTGGTGTCCATTGCAAAAAAACAGTGAGTCTCTAAAGTTTTTTTTCTTCTTCTCTCGAGTATGATATTGATAGCTCAGTTTTTATAGGTAATTATTTTCAATTTTTGTTCATTCAATTTACTTTCAATGCCTTAGTTTTTAAGTCATATTATTAATTTAATCGAGTGTATTGAATCTACTCAAATCAATTATCTGTGTCTTAATTTTTCTTTTTTTTTTCTTTGAAAATGCTACCATCACCTAAATATATTTTTTTATGCCGGGAAAAACTTGGTTTCGCTAGCGTGGAACACTTATCTAATAAATATCTAAATATGTACATTTGAATGATTGAATTTTATGGGCAAAAAAACCTTTCGGTGCAATCTTGTAATTGTTGAAACAAGCAATCGCCTTAGGAATGTGCCTTCATCAGTCCTCTTCCAAGAACTATAATTATTTACAAAGTTATTTTCAGGTTATGAAGTTTGGATGTGTTTTGAGTTGCATGTAGCTTTTATATCTAATAAAATCACCATGTTTTGTTAAGTTATGTGTCTTGTCCCTCGTTTTGTTTTTTTTTTTGAAAAATAGCTAATCAAAATTGATTCCTTGTTTGGAATACTTATGGTTAGAATTGCAAATTAATAAGGCAAGTCTTCGCGAGCAATTTGAAACTTGACTCATGAAGGGCTCGACTCAAGCTTCTTACGGTAATAAACTATCTCAATTAAGTTTATGAGCTAGGCTCTTAAGCATGGTTGATTTTTAGTAAATAAGTTAGCTTATTTGTAAATTTATAAAAGAATTGAAAGGAAAAATAATTTGTATAAGATTTTGTAAAGTAAGTTAATTTCATATACAGGTGATATCGTTTTTATGATACAAATCTTGGTAATAAATTTAGTGCTTCTGTGCAGGACTTAGTTTATCTCATGGATTTTTTTATACAAAATATGATATTAGGTTTTCATCCAGTTTTTTTAAGGTAAAACATGTAAAATTATCCTAAACTATTATTTAAATCATATAGAGTTAATAACGTACTCAACATGATTTTCAACATGATTTGCATCATTACAATCATATTGTACCGTGTTATGCAGCGGGTAAATAATAATTTTTATTTTAAATGTAAAAAAAATATGAAGGGTGATTTTAAATATTTTGGTCTTGTTGTGGAGTAAGATCCAATATCCTTGGATCTGGCGACAGAGCCAGATCCCATTGCCTTGAGTCTGACTGGTTGGATCTAGTTGCGAAGCTAAACCCAATATCTCTGGGTCTGGCTGTAGAGTCAGACTCAAGATCAGTGGGTCAGGCTGTGAGCCGGACCCAATAACATTGATAGCCAGACCCAACAACACTTTTTGACTAATAAACAAAAAGACAACGCCCTCAGGTGCTCCAATGTCGTCCGCAGTGCAATGAGCCTATGTCCATATTTTATTATAAAATATGATAATAACACTTTAATGTTTTTTTACATTAAAAAAAAATATTAATCCAACACACAACATACGTTGGTACAATAATCTAATAAAATAACTAAGAAAATTGATATCAAATTAACGACTACACTTAACAGGTAGGCATTGTAACCATAATTATTAAACCTGGTTTTGTGGTTGATTTGGTCAAGGGGTTAGGTCTTGGATCATATGGGTTAACTCGAGAAAATTATTTTAAAAAAATTAAGGTTTTAATATCTCACATGATAAAGTTTTGAAATAATACAAGTGAATGTAGGCAATAAAAAAAGAAATGTGAGGCATGAAGTATAATATAGTTATCCTATATCAAAAAGTTAAGAAATAATCCATGTGAATGTAGACTGTAACAACCTGGCTTTTTCATAGAAAAAAATCGGTGGAATTTTGTTTTTGGTAAGTCGTTAGGTTCTTGATGCTTTTTACAATATCATTCTGTGAATTTATAAATGCATTTCATTCATTAGCAAGACACAACCCACATAGGGTAATGTATATCAACATCCTATAAAAGTGACAATACATGTTCTCGTAATGGTATTTAAGATTTATCGTAATAGAATTCATCTCTTGGTGTAGTGCAATACTCATGTGATTTCATAATACAACATTCTCATAAAAAGGAATATCATATGCATACATTCACCACATCATGTTTACAAGATCATACTTTCGCATCTATATTCCATTACACTTTTCGATACAAGTCTTTACAAAAGTATCAAATGGAAAATATTCAACTAGTTCGTTTGTTCTTATCAAATACATAACACCTAAAATATATTATTACATAGCACCTTTTAAAATATGTGAACCCGTGGAAAGGGCTTTCCTATGCACCTTGATTGTGTGATGTCCTTGTTACAAAAACAACTTGGATACAAGTATTGTAAATAATCTAAACATGATATTAAACAACTAGAAAAACGTTATCGTTACTTTTTGTTATCAACTTAAAATGAGTACATTCCTTCTTTTTACTTCTCATATGCATTGTATAATCCTTATTATTTCATTAAGTGTATTATTCTCACTCATACGCTCCAACCTCATCATAGGAGTTATGGGGTCGAAATTTAAATATCGGTTGGGGTTAATTACTTCACTTTAACCTGATCATCCACCTTGAATGCTTTTAGCTGTAACTAATCACAACATCCAAACTCGGTTATCCGTCTCGGATGCCATTAACCAAAACTAATCATAAAATCAAACCCGTCAACTTCTATGGATACCATTAGCCGAAGCCAATCCTCATAATCAACTTGGTCATCCATCTAGGATGTCATTAGCCAAAGCTAATCGTCATATTCAACCCAGCCATCCTTTTAGGATGCCATTAACCGAGACTAATCATCAGTGCAACCCAGCCATCCATCTAAGATGTTATTAGCCAAAGCTAATCATCAACGCAACCCGACCATCCCTCTAGGATGCCATTAGCCGAAGCTAATCATCAATTCATCTCAGCCATCCCCTTAGGGTGCCATTAGCTGAAGCTAATCATTAATCGCAACCTGGCAATCCCTCTAGGATGCCATTAGCCGAAGCTAATTATCAACGCAACCCGGCCATCCATCTAGGATGCCATTAGCCGAAGCTAATCATCAATTCATCCTGACCATCCCCTTAGGATGCCATTAGCTGAAGCTAATCATTAATCATAACCTGTTAATCCTTTAGGATGCCATTAGCCGAAGCTAATCATCAATTCATCCCTGCCATCCTCCTAGGATGCCATTAGCCGAAACTAATCATCAATCGCAACCCGGCAATCCCTTAGGATGTCATTAGTCGAAGCTAGTCATCAACACAACCCGAGCATCCATCTAGGATACCATCAGCCGAAGCTAATAATCAAACTCAACTTGACCATCCATATCGGATGTCATTAGCCGAAGCTAATCAATAACTCACAAACATTGCATAGTCAGTTTAACATTCATCAATAACTCGATCAATATTTCATAGTTGGTTTAACATTCATTGGCAACTTGATCAACATTTCATAGTTAGTTTAACATTTATCGACAACTCAATCAACATCTCATAGTCGGTTTAATATTCATCCACAACTCAATCAATATTTCATAGTCGGTTTAACATTCATCGACAACTCAATCAATAATTCATAGTCGGTTTAACATTTGTCAATAAATCAATCAACATCTCATAGTTGGTTTAACATTCGTTCACAACTCAATCAACATTTTTATAGTCAGTTTAACATTCATCGACAACTCAATCAATATTTCATAGTTGGTTTAACATTCATCGGCAACTCAATCAACATCTCTTAGTCGGTTTAACATTCGTCAACAACTTAATAACATATCATCCATAACTAAATCATTTCATAACATTAACATTATACAAGAAAAAGGTGGAAACCACCTACTTGTGTCTCCCGTGGAGTGTCCTTGTTCGTTCGAAGGTCCGATCCCGGTCGCACCACTTAACATATCAATGGTCACAAATTAGTACATTTGCATTCAGTAATCACCATTGTTATTAAAATCGCAACTTGACTCGTAAAATCATACGATTTTACGAGTCAACATATATATATATATATATAACATGTAAAATCGGGTCAAACTCGATTAAACTTGGTCAAACTCGGTCAAACTCGATCAACTCGGACCGACTCCCATCACTCCTTCACTCTTCAGACTCCAGTTGTCTTCCTTTCCCCTTTCTCAAATCTCAAGTTCCCCAAACTGGTTCCACAACTTTCATTCTCTCTCTCTCTCTCTCTCAAAACACCTATTTTTTTTCTTTAATTCGTTAGCCTCTATTCTTCCTCAAGTCTCCAGATTCTCCACTCTCCATCTTCTGTGCTCTCGTGCCTTGCCTTTCTGTAATAGGTTAGTTGTTTTTCTTGACATACTTGAATCTTGAAGACTTGTTTCTGAAGATGGGTTTGCTGAAACAAACTGGGGTCTCTAGTGCCTTTGCTATGAAATAAGTGAGCCCGCTGCAGTTATCTAATTTGATATTCTATGTTAGATTGTTAGGTTTTTATTGCATCTGCTATAAATGCTTCACTGTCTTCTCTTCTTCAGGGGATATATCTCCTTCACATGGAGTAAAGCAAGATATGGAGATGCAAGCCAAAGTAGAACATAGAAAGAGAGCTCAAATTCTCGACTCTAATTTTATTATGCGTATATCGCAAATCACCAAACACGAGAAATGAAGGAACAAAAGCTGCTTCCCTTTCCCGATGTCTTCTCTTAGCCCCAACCAGACTGCTCGATGCGGATTAAATTATAGTTTCTCAAAATTGCTTAAACAACATTTGATTGATCCATTGACTCACCTTACACAAAAAGAAAAAATCTATTTTTTTTAAGAAAAAAAATGGAAATGTCCAAAGGGGAGGGGCAGCTTCACAAAGAGAATCATCAACCTTTCTATCTTAAAAAAAATCCACCAGGTTGAACTCTCCGCAGATACTATAATGGTTCTCTCCTTGTTAAGGGGGGAGCACCTAGCCAGGGCATTTTCCTTTTAATATAAATACAAGCAAACATCATAATGACAACTAGAATTTCAGTATCTTAAGCACAATATAAGTTGAAATAAAACAAGACATCTTCTTGTTCCACTTTCTAGACCCATTAACTGTTCTGAAGTATTTAATAACGAACCAAACTTGAACAAGCAATATTATGGATAATATTTATATATTTTATGTTTACCTTGCAACCATATCATTAATATTTCAAATAAAGTTGAAGTCATCCTTATTAAAGCACAAGCAACAGCCAAAGGCATTGCTATTGTGTCATAGTATATTAAAAAGAGTGGGGGAGTTGAGGTGAGGTTCTTTACTTAGATTGTGATGTGGTTGCATTGAGATTTAAAATCTCATCTAATAGAGAGATATTCCTTAGATTTTTTTACACTTTTTATACCATATGTATGATTTGTGATTCAATCATTTTAGCATATGCTAGAGAATTAGTTGTGCCATGTCTAATGTGCATCAAGGCTCAAGTTTATGGCATGATTTGCAGGCAGCTAGTTTGAAAATTGAACAACAGGATACATGACATTTTAAAAAACTAGCTGGTTTTAGAAATAATCCTTTAGATGATTAAGATTTTGATAAATGTTTTAGAAATAACAAGGAAGATAAAGGCAATAAGGCTTATTTTAGTTTACATGACAAACCAACAGACTGTTTGTTTTAGGTTTATTAATTTTTAGTTAATGAAATTCTATGGACATAATTGTATTGTATTTTTAAGTTATTTGAACTATGTATGAATTTTTATTTAAACTATGTATTTTAAGGTGTTTAGACTTTTGTATTGTTTATTTCATTTTTATTTTAATTGTGTTATATTATTATTTACTATTTGACTAAAATTGTCAATATATAATTACTTAATATATTTTACTTATGATTTTACTATTCGAGTTTACGATCCGGGTTTATATTATGTATTCCGTGTCGTGTCAAAAAAGCATTTTTGACAACTTTGGTAATCACATATCTCGTCACCATACCTATTTCAAGAATATAAATGTTCACATTCAAGTGTTTCACATATTACATGACCATATAATTGTAAAATCTCACATCGGAAGCGAGTGTCCAGAGCCAGGGCCTTATAAGTGCATGCTCACCTTGACTAGTAAGACGCATTTTGGGGCCATGCGTGGCTGCCAAGAACAAACCCGTGAGGGGGACCTGGGTGGAAGCCCTGGACATGGGTGGACTGGGAGGCCCAAAGCGGACAATATCTTGCTAGTGAGGTGGGGTGTTACAATAATGAAATTGTTATAGGCATTTACGTCAATTCTAATATGGAAGTATGTCGCAGAACATCAGCAGTTAAAGTTGGTTCGCTGGAGGCACAAAATTCAGCAGCGAAAACTGATTCGCTTGTGCCACAGAATTCGACAGCGAAAACTGATCTATAGGTGACACATAAATCGGCAGTGAAAACTGATTCGCTGGTGACACATAATTAGGCAGCAAAAATTAGTGACACAGAATTCGGCAGTGAAAACTGATTCGGTTGTGACATAGAATTCGCCAGCAAAAACTGATTCGTTGATGACATAAAATTCAGCAGAATTCACCAGCACACATAGGCTACTACTGACTCAGAAATCATTAATGCAACACAGTTTCACAGCTAATGCTGAAATCATTGGCGATATGGTTTACGACTGACATATAAATTGTTGACAAAAACTGAGTCGTGCCGACTCAGAATCGTCAACACAACACAATCTCACAGTTGGCACTGAAATCATCAACGCACTTGATTTATGATTGACGCTGAAATCATTGATGAAAACTGAGTCACTACCGATTGAGAAACGTCAACGCAATACAGTCTCACAGCTAACGCTGAAATCGCCAGTGCACATGGTTTACGGTTGACGCAGAAATCATTGAAAAAAACTAAGTTGCTGCTGACTCGGAATCGTCAACGCAACACAGTTTCATAGCTGGCGCTGAAATCGTCAACGCATATGGTTTACGGCTAACACAGAAACCATTAGCACACATAACCATACCTTCAATGTTTTCAGTTTCATCATGCGAAATTCATTTACGCAACCTATTAATCAATGAACATCACACAAGGATATCATTTCCATCATATGTATTGTCCCTTTAAAGATCATGCAAGGTCTCTTCATTGTTTCCCCCTTCTTCCTTTTGGTCGAACATTGTTGTCCATTGGCTTTTAAATTACACATGAAATTTGTAATTATTTTTATCACAAGTATAATCACAACAACATGCTACAAACACACCTTCATTCACTTGGTTCATAACCATGAAATTTCATCAATCACACAATAGAATTTGGGCATCAACATAATATGGTCTCTGTTTTTAGTTCTAACATGCTTTTTAAGGTTCAATGACAACATAATCCTGCGCATAACATCATTCTAACATGTTATCACACAATTTTATCAACACACAAGCAGAATTCACGTCATTAGTACCAATATACTTTCTGTTTTGATTCTAGCATGGTCTAAGGTTCTAACAAGTTCACAATCCATGCATCACATCACATTACATTTGCATTCAGTCCAGCCCTCACTATGGTCGACCCTACTCTTCAGTTTGTGTATTCAAAATCATCCATGTGTATTCAGATTTCTTTTGTATAAATCTGTACTTGTGTTCTTTCATTCTTTATCTACTTTAGGCTTTTCATCTTGTTGTTGAATCTGGAGTTAAAGGTGTGGGAATCCTAAGCCTTTTGTTTGAGTGTCTCTCCCCCTTCCTTTGCCCGAAATCATGGAGAAATAACCAGCCAAGGAGATGATAATACCCTTACCTCACGGTTTTGGACATATTTTTGGAAAGGTTTGGTGATTTGGTTCTTCCTTTAATTCGGTTTTCTTCTCTTTTTTTTCTGTTGTCTGCTTTCAGCCGGCTCCTAGGCCCTCTCTTCTCCCATCTTTTGGTTTCCCCTTCTCTTACCCATCTCTCTACTTACTCTACACTCAAGGGGGTCTGCATGCAGGCTGGTTTGATTTGGTTTTCTTCTTGGAAAGGAGTGTGTATTGCAACAGTGGCTGCAACTAGTTTTGGGGAGAGGTCTATACTCCTTCTCCTTCCATGGCTTTGACCCCTTTGTTTTTCTCTAATTCTCCCTTCTTCTCTCTTGTTCAATGGGGTGGATGCAGCAGGGTTTGTTGGCTTTGATTTGGGAAAGAGGGAGACTTCTACAACCAAGGCTGTTGGCCGCCCTTTGGGGAAGAGGAAGAGTCATCTTTTTTTCTTCCTCTTATATTTATATCCCTTATAAATGTGAAGGGGTGTTTGGGAGGCTGATTATCCATATCATTATTCTTACATTGGTTCATCCTAGGCTGGTTTAATCCCTTATAATCTCCATCTAGGATAGGCCGGTTCTACCCCCCTCACTTTTCCCTTAGAGTAGGCCGATCTGCTACCCCTAATTCCCTCCTAGTATAGGCCGACCTAATACAAAATTTTGTTGGGCGTTACATAGACTATAAACAAGAAATGTGAAGTGTTGTAGATTTATCACACATCAAGAATTTAAGAAATAATTTATGTGGATGTAAACATATATAGATATCCCGTATCAAAAAATTAAGAAACAATGCATATAGACATAAGTTATATATAAAAAAAATGTGAGACATTAAATATAGTTTTGTTATCCCATATAAAAATGTTAAGAAATAATTCATGCGTGTGTAAACTATAAATACTTATCTTATATCGAACAATTAAGAAATATTCCATGTGGATATAGGCTATATATATAATTATTCTAAGTTGAAAAATTAAGAAATAATCCATGTAAATGTAAACTATAAAACATACATGTGAAAGTATTCATAAATTCATAGATTAATTTTATATTTTTTAAGCGTGTGTCTATATATATAAAGTTGGGTTTTACTCGGGTTCTAGATTAACCCAACAGATCATCTAGATTTAACCAGATCAATTATAAACTTGAGTTTTTTCTATTTAACAATATAAGTCCTGTTTATTTTTATATTTTAAAATCACCTTTAAAAAAATTTAAAAATTAACAGCAGTAAGTGATGCAAGATTAGTCCTTCTTCCAGAATAAATACATAGAAATTGAAAAATTAATTAGACTGGCACAGGCAACAGCAAAAGTAGCTCGGTATTTCCACTTCTATCGGTCCTCTCAACCCCCACTAAATGGACTAAAGTGTTTCGCATGCGTGGATCTCGCTAGCATCTTTTGTTAAACCCAGCTCGCACTGATAATCGGTAAGTGCCAAAGTCACCGTGACTCTATTCTGATTTTGATTCAATTATCGGTAACCAAAGATAAGCTATGTAGATTTCCGTTCTATTTTGGAGCTTGGGCTGTCTGTGTATCACATAGTGCAAGAATTTATTTGCGGTAGTTAGGGTTTGGTTGGTTGATCATTCACATAATATAATTCGTGTTCTTATCCAGGCAATCTTTGCTCTTTAGCACTTCTTAGTACCGTTGTCTGGTCCTTGGAATTAAGCTGGTTTTCTTGTTGTGTTTTATAGTGTGAATCGGTTGCAATAACAGCTCTAGTAGAAGACTTAGAACGTTTTTAAGATTGCTGCAAAGATGCTGTTGGTTGTTTAGCTGTGTGAGAAGTTCCTATGGTTGGAAATAGTGATGTTGATTCTGAATTTTTATTTGTTTTGTTTCTGTAACTAGATTTTGAACCAAAACAACAAGCCATGAAAGGTAAACGTTGCGCAAGTATTGGAAGTCATGAAAGGGATGATGAAGGGGAAGAATTAGAACCGGAGCACTTGGAAGTGGAGCATGTGCTTGGTGATGTAATGTGGGTCAGGCGCGATGATGATGGCACGTGGTGGCCTGCAGTGGTATGCCATATTATGTGTTTGCCAGTTTTACATAGCCTTCACCATGAAAGCCTCTTTATATTGTATCTTTTGGAATAGCCAGACATGACTGATTATCTGCTGATTTACTTGTAGGTTGTTAATAACAACAATATCAGTGAGACCAGTAAACCTCGTAATAGTTCAATGGGAGATGTTCTTGTTAGGCTATACGGAAGCTATCAATAGTCAGTGTTCTCTCCATGCCGAACTTTTTTATGTTTTCACTGGTAAGCCTATATATGTTAACTTGCATGGTCTCCCATGTGCAGCTTTTATGCGGATCCAGTTAAATGTCGTTCCGAGTTTGAGATTGTAAGTGTCGATATATAAGTTGTCTCTAAAAGAATCCTTTTCTGTACATTAGATTTCAGTATTTTGTGGTCGCAAAGGCTTTTTGATTGTTATACTATTTGACTCTCTTATCTCCACATCCTTAGACACTCAAGGAGAATGGTGGTTGTTATAGTGAAATGTTTGTGGAAGCTTTAGAGCAGGTACCCTTTTTAACTTTAATTCAGGCTATTCTTATCGAGCTTGTTGCTAAAGTGTAATTGTTGCTCTTCTAGAAACATAACAATACATTCTAATTGTTTATGGTTTGTCCTGCTATTTGGATATGGCTATAGGATCTTCCTCAATCAAAATCTGGCCAATCAAAGGGAAAAGGATCCAATTCTAAAGGTTTGCCTTTCTGTTTTTCATTTGGTCCATATATATTCTCTATTTCCCATAGTTTGCGAAAATTACTTTTGGCGGTACAAATTGTTCGAATCAATTCTGGTGGATATGTTGAGAATCCCAGTTTTTTTTTTAATGCCGAGCATAGAGATTGGAATGATGGATTAAGTTAAGCACAAATTTGGTTATACTTGAAAATGATGTCAAATAAAAACTATAGTAAGAAAAGGAATTTAATGTGAGTCCACTCTCAAAAGGGATTTATCGTTGCAGCATGCTCACTTTTATAAAGTTAATCCACTAATAACATCACCAATATTTTTTATCCAACAACTATGACATGAATGTGTTATGCGTGGGACTTGGCATTTTGCGAGTGTGGGCTAATCGCAAACTTGAATCATACTATAATTTCTTCCCTTTTAGGCATTTAAGTGTTACTCTAAGGAGGGGGGGGTTAAAATTTGATTTTTTGTGATGGCCTTTTCTCTGTTTTGTCCAAACTCAATATCCATTTTCCCCTGTTCAGTTGCCTTTAGAGCTTGTTTGGCCCTCGTTGTGATTATCATGCCATATTGCACCATGTTGTTGTTGTTGTGAAATTACACATATTAGACCATTTGGTAATGAATCAGAATTACTTATCCATTTGGTAATCTATTAATTTGTTGTTTGACTTAAAATTACTATTAAGGACAACTTAAATTCAAGTTTTTTTTTTTAAGAAATTAAAATAAATTACCTTAAAACATGAATGCTTTTATTACTAAAAGGAAATGTTTGAAATAATATAATCACAAAAAAAAAAAAAAAATAAATACTATTTTATTTTATTTTATTTTATTTTTTAGAAAACATGAATACTTTTATTACTAAAATGAAATGTTTTAAATAATATAATAATGAAAAAAGAATAAAAACATTATCTTTTCTTAAGTAAACATGAATACAACATAATTCAATTTAAGACCCATGTAATATTGGTGTTTTTGTGATTTAAGAATTTTTAAATTATTTTTGTCTTTTAAATGAGATAAGTAGCCTTGCTTCTCTAAGAATATCACTTCACATGCTTTTTTAACTTGAACCAATATGCTCTGTGGAATCACTTTCCACTCCTAAAAATTACACAGCGGAGTATTAACATCCTTTTCAAACACTTATTTGGTAGTAAGCAGATAAAAGTTAAATACTAGAAAAGCAGGGGTTAAACAGGCATTTAATCATTTGGCTCCATCACTACACGTTATTTGACACCTTTTTAATTACGTCTACTTCAAAATTTGATTTGATCTTTATCATGATCCATTATAACACAATTTTACTTTCCTACCAAACACTTTACAAGACCTTTTACATCCTTAACAATTCACCTTTTAATATTTAAGCATTTACACTGAACCTTTATAACCTCATACCAAATGCAGCCGAAGTTAGTATAATCATGAAGCAGAAATTATGCTTTACCACAAAAGTTTTATATATCAATCAAATGAAGAAATCTTACTGTTCAGTTTGAATTTGTTGCTAGTCAGTTGATATCTGGTTTGATTATAACAGATGTGGCTGTCTCAAAACATGATGTGTTTTGTATCTAATGATATGTATTTTGATGTATTGAAATTTACTTGGTAGGATAATATGAAGCTCATGCCTATAGAAGAATTAGTTAATGTATATATGTACTATTCAGGCACTTCAAATGGAAGAGCCAGTGCTTCTAAAGTCAAGAATTCCAATCAAAATCGAGTGAACTGTGAGATAGAATCCTCAAATCATGTAAGTTTCATCTTCCCCTGTGCTCCCTAGGCTGTGTTTGCTTTCTCGTTTACGAATTATAATGGCTATGTGCATGAAGTTGGCTGCAGCAAAGTAATGACTTGGGAAAAATTGTGGAAAGTAAAGCTTAAACTCTTGGTTAGGACTGCGACAAAAGCAATAAAAAGAATGAAAGAGAAACTACTTAAGACATAAAATGTGGAAGTAACTATCATAGAGAACAGATAAAGAATAAAATCAAATGACTGAGACACAGGAATTGAGAATTCATGTTGTTATGCATTTGGTTTGATAGTCTCCCGCAAGATATAATTATAGTCCCATAATGATGAGCTTATGCTTAATTTTGCACTTTAAGCTCAATTAATCTTTGCTTCAGGAGGCATATTTAAAGCCTAATTTTATCTCGAAACACTTAAAGTTTGCCCCTTTCATAGACTTTGGAGGTGTCACATGTGCTGCATGAATATTAATTTGGTAATAGGCTAGAATCTCCCCAAGGAAACAAATCAATATGAATACACCGCAAAGGAAGATGAAGGATGACAATTTTCTTTCAAAAGTTGTTGAGGAAGCCATTAGTAAGGTCTCCAATCAAGATGGGTTGGAAAAGGAACTTAAATTTGATAGCCCAAACACTGAAGGGAATTCAAAAAGAGAAACACCTAAGCAAGATGGGATGCGGAATAAACTCAAGAGGAATTTCACAAGTACCAGTGGACAAGCAAAAAATAAAACCCATGATCAGGGAGAGAAGAAAAGACTCAAGCAAAAAAGCTCAAGTGCTGCTGAAGACGCTAACTATCAAAGCCCTAAGAAAGACGAGGAGCAGGAGAAACATGAGCTTAGCCCTAGTTCTGTAAGTATAAACAATACTCATTCTTTCCCTGTTACATAGCAGTTCTTTTACCATATATTTTTTTTCCCATTACAAAACTGATTTTACAAAATTGAACTGCTGCTCTTAGGCTGGTGGAACATTTTTTGGAAGATTACAAGAATTGCGGAGAACGAAAGTCATGCAAACTCTTGGTCTAGTTGCGCCTTCTGGGTCACCATTCAATTAAATGGAGGCATTATCTTCATATCTAACAAGCTGGTGGCAACTTTGAAGATAATTGATGTATTTTGTATGAGCTTCAATGTGCTGAAGCTGTAGTGTTGCTGTAACTTTTAGATCTCAATTTGGGTGCCAGGTCACTTGTACTTGATATCCTTGCATTCTTATCTTGTGAGGGCTTTTGACGCAGGCATTGAATTGTCACGAGGGATTTGTGCTGGAAGGGCACTGCAACGAATTAAAACATTAGCCGAGATTCTTGTCTTCTCACAAGCAACATATGACTAGATGTCATTTGCTAATTGAAATCAAACTCTATGACTAGGATATAAGATATTTAGGGTGTAAGCTGAAGTTTAGCTGTCATTTAAAATATAAATACGGCTTGCTCGTCTTCAATCAATGATCAAATATTTTATCAGCGTTTGTGATGATGGTGTTTTCGGCTGTACGCACCATCACTCTATTTTAAAATCTTCTTAATCCAATTATCAGCAGGCTGAGAAAACAAGGTAAAAATAAATATCCTCTTGATCTAATCACAGGAAACCTAGAAAACTGCAGATAAAAATTATCAACAAGAAAATAAACCTGGAATTGATCGAATTTAATAAATAAAATTGAAAAAAACATGTGGACTGTAGTAAATCATTTTATGTAAAATATAAACTATAAATACAGGCCCATCAGCCCAGCACAAGATGAGCCCAGGAACTAGTTCTTTCCGTCCTGCCTAATGGGCAACGAGAAAA
>Ga0307507_10002975_pt1 | contig 33987 bp, 46 predicted proteins | sample 7_EM_MG_FD_207223 | JGI IMG/M metagenome (GOLD analysis project Ga0307507, IMG submission 207223) | Populus trichocarpa ectomycorrhiza microbial communities from riparian zone in the Pacific Northwest, United States - 7_EM | ecosystem: Host-associated > Plants > Roots > Unclassified | place...
TACGAATGTGAATAACGTCAGCGGTCGGTCGACTGCTCTCCGGGCTGCTGTGTACTATTTGTCGCTTTTTTCCCCGGTTTGGGGGCCGGGGCCGTAGTTGGCGTTGTGTTTCTTCTTCCATTTCGCGTTCCGCTGTCCCGTATGAAATGCTGTGAATTCAAAAAATTTCACAGCAAAACTTAACTTGTTATCCCGGATCACTCGTTGTCCCGGACAGATTCTTTAGATTTTGGTCATCCGGGATAGCGAGGTGCGACTGTACTCGTAGAGTTAGGAGGTCAAAGGAGACCAGCATCTGAAAGCAGGTTAGAGAAATACCGACCGGAGCGATCCGGCATGTGCCACGCACGCCCTTCTCCACACGAAGCCCGGAGAATCAGCGAGACCAACGCCCCAGGACCGCATGCTAGGATTAGCGTAAGCGAGCTAAGGACCCAGAACCTTTGAGAGAAGCTTACCCGAAGAAACTAGAAGTTCGTAAGACATTGATAGCCACGCCGGTAACAAATCCGAGCTATGGTGATTGGACCTCACCGTCGCGTCCCAATGATTCCGTCTCCCCAGCTGTTGTAGGATTATGAGTGCCATAAACCCTTGTCTCCATAGAGATTTGTATGAGGTCAGTAGCGATAGGTTTCTAATTTCTCCTGATAGCCCCAAACACATTACATACAGTAAGTCCGCAACAAAGACTAGACTGCTAGCTCAAGCAAGGCCATAATATACTCTTCCTGTTGAAACAGTTTGCAGAATTATCATCATAATGTCATAGTTTATTTTAGGACCTACCAAGCATGCCAGAACAAGAGAAATAATGGTCACAAGTAAAGAAGAGTATGCTAAAAAGGCAAAGTGGATACCGGGACCTTTTATCCCAATCTGAATATTACATATTCATCCAAATGCGAATAGCATTCAATATAGCATCTCAGTTTATTAACTTGCAAGACCGCATGCATTTCTTTCATCCATTCGTGACCTTTTTAGGAACTCCTACTAAATTTCCATATCCCGTTAGCAGCTTATCTTTACCCGTGTTTCGGAGGTCTCTAAGTTCTTATTCGCACTAGAAGCACTAAGACATGGATTTTGTTTAGCAATACATGTTAATTGGTGCCCAGACGCGCTTAACTCGCATGCTATGATATTGATTTTTATAGCTGATCGCTAGGTCTAACACTGGGGTTCCAATGAACCCAATTATAAATCCTACAGCTCACCCGAAAGTTAACATTTTTAAAAGTACCTTCCTATCTTTTAACCCCAGCTTATTCCCTATGAAAGAACGGAGAGAAAAAACCAAATAAATATTAAGTCACCTGATTTCATTGGTTAACTAAAAAGGCATCCCAACAAAGTGAGCCAACTTCGGAACCACCAGCAACAGAGGGGAAACCTCTACATCAGGAGCAAAAATCTCTCCACAGCCCTAGAGAAAAAACCGCTGACTACTAGGTGACCGATGTGGCAGAGAGGCCAAAATCTTACTTAACTATGGAAAACAGGATGCGGGGAGGTATCTGGCACTAAAAGGTAGATAAAAGAGGTTAAAAAAAATTGATGTAATAAGGGAGAGGTCTCTACAGTAGGAAACAAAATTAAAACCAAAAAGCGAACATCAGAAGTAAGGACCAGGAACTATTGGGGGACAGAACCAGGAAATGCGCTTGGTCCACATCAATCAAAATTGTAGGTCCTATTAAGGAGCCTTGTCAGTTTGAAGTTGAAAGTGCTCCGGTTAAAGAATTCTCCCACCGTACGCTCATTGCAGTAAAGCTAGCGATCTGAAACACCATGAACTATTACTAGCGCCACACTCGAGTACTGTACCAGAGCCAAAGTCTACCCAATTAGTAAGTTGCACCGCCTTCACCCATGGTCCGCTCCCTGCTCCCCGCTTCCTTATCCCAGGAGTGAACAAACCAAGGGCCCCCGAATCTATCGGGAACCCTAGCTTCGAGCCACTAGACCATTACGGCACACTCATTGTCACTCAACGTCCTAAAAGAACCAAAATTATTGAAGGTTCCCACAGGACTCATTCCCGGGGCATATATATAAGAAGGGCCCGTAGATGGCACCAACTACTTCTCCCATCGCTCTCCAGTTCTCTTCCTTCCACTCGTTTATTTTTCTGCAGAAACCTCCCGGAGGAGTGCTATACTTTTCTTCACATTCACATTCTTTTGACTAACCATACTTGCCACAATCATTTCAGCGATGTTTATATCTCTTTTCTCTTTTCTCTTATTTCTTCCAGCTGTGCTGTGCCAGCTCTCCTCCGGGGGTCTCCAGAAGTTCCCTAATGCTTTGGCGCTGGGAAATACGTTCGATCCGATAATTGCCGCGTATTGGACTGGACTTCCTCACCATCGTCGGACACCTTTTTCAGTACGAAAGTCCTTCACTGTGATTCGGACATTTTACTGACAAGCTTAGGTATCTCCTGATGGAAAATCAGCCTATTTGGCCTACCTTGCGTCTACATATGACAGAGTCTTCGTTCAACAGGTCAGCCCAGACACTTTCGCGGCTGTCGGGAAGCCCATTGAGATATCCGGTGCTAGAGAAGGTATGTAAACATGACAAAGCAACCTCCGTGACATTTCTAACATGGTCCAGCTGGTGGCCTTGTGGCTCAAAACGATGGTTTTGCCGTTATGGTCAATCTCGACAACTCACAGACAGATCACCCGGTGACTACCATTATCAGATATAAGGGAGGAGCCAAGGCATGGACCACGCCCGTCAATGGACCAGGAGTTCACCCATCTGAAGGGGTCAGTAGAAATGAGTCGCAAACGTTGGTCAAACTCACTGACATGCGGTGTGTAGCTTTCTACCTCCCCAGATATGAACGGTGATTTGGTGTGGTCCGAAGCGGCAGGCCTATATGCTGCATACTTTGTTGTCACAGGTGAGTCTCTCGAAAATACTCCAAGTAACCTGGGCTAAGATAAGTACTATAGCATATACCGGGGACGCAAGTGGGCACTTCGGTGATTCTATTCAATATGTCACTGATACCGGTGACATTAAAACTATTTCCGGAGCTTCGAGCACATTTGGGTGCTCACACAATACTGGAATAGCTCTCGAGGCTGCAGATGCTCCACCGTTCGCCAGTGTCTGCGCCGAGGATCACGGGTAATTACATTCCCATAACCATCTTATCACAGACGCTAATTTCCCAAAGTTCCATTTGGTTGAACACGAATACTCAATACATGAGCGGTGTTAAAATTGCCAACGAGAACACCACCAATGGCGTCAGTGGAGAGCCAAGCAAGTATCTCTACCACCTATTTTTTACTCATTTCTAACACTTAGTGCTACACAGTGGGCGGCATGTCTGGTTCTTATAGCAGTCTCGCTTCGTTTCCCGGATCATCAGCATATATCTTTGCCTGGCAATCCCGCGGTGCGGTTTCTTTGACACAGGATGACTGGATGGGAGATGGCTACACACAATGCTCTCCACGCTGGCTCAACCATAATGTAGCGATTTCAATGTTGAAGGATAAGTCCACCCTTCAAGGCGCACAAGCTATCTCAAAGGTCGGAGCAGCTAGTGGAGACGACCAAGTAACTTGGATTACAAAGTCAACCACAACAGACCAGCAGAACGTCCGTGTAGCTACGCTAGATTCTTCCAACGCGATCGTCACTTGGGAGCAGCTCTCAAACCCAAATTGTCAGCCAGTGCCATTGGGATGCACGGGGACATTCTCCGGAACCTTCTTCCAGCAGGTCGATTCGACAGGCAAGAAAGTCGGAGATGCAATCTCCGCTAAAGATGTCTTTGTGGCCGGGGACATGCAGAGAATTGCTGGAAAGGGTCTTTGTTGGCCGTACGTGAGCATGGATTGGGACCTGAGCGCGCCGAAGGACAAAGGGACACCCGTTTCTTCCATGTCGTTCGCCTGTATTGGAGGCACCGGTAGCACCTCACCAGCTCCTTCCTCACAACCAGCTCCTTCCTCACAGCCAGCTCCTTCCTCACAACCAGCTGTTACACCTTCAGAGACGGCAGGAACGGTCACACCTGTCCCTGAGCCTTCCAACACGACGACGTCGAGCCCCGCGATGTCAACCCCAGCCCCGGAACCCGTTCCAACCACTACCAGCGGCCTCCCCTCCACAATGGTCACCAAAACCAAGAAGGGGAAGACGAGTAGATCATCCGGAGCGACCCCTACCCAGGGTGGGTCATACAACTTCATATCATGTGACGCCCAAAACCCGTGTCCTGAAGGCTATACCTGCTATGCATATGGAGGAGGAGGATTCTGCATTCCCACCTACTAGGGAGGACCCTTAATCAGTAATTGGGGGAAGGACAATAAGGCACTCGAATTTAATGTATTGTAGATACTCGAGTAGCTACCCACTCGCGAGCGAGCAAAATATCTTCCAATGTTAATTATAGACAGACAAGAAAAAAGAAGGCCACCAAAATGGTCAGCATCATCAATTATCATGTATTCTCCCGAAGTAGCATTATAGTAACCAATATATATCGGATAGCAACATATTACGCAATATCCCTAAATACACACGTGCACATCCAGAGCCACAAAGGCTATCAACCTGGCTGGGTGGTCCGAACGGAATTTACCTCAAAACCCAAAGTCTCCAAATTCAACACATGCTGGTATGATACGTACTGTATGTATTCCAATAAGTTACCGATAATCCCTATATACGAGTATCATACTACTATCCATCCTCTGGGGCGCACTGCTGCACTTTTCCTTCCATCCGGTACTCGAAGTGATCAGAATTAGGTTCTATTCACCCACATCTGAACAATTTCGAAGCACCACCACCATCACTATAACTATCCCAGCTGCAAATCTCAGGTTAACCTCACCACCTCCTATACACTATTACACTCACACAGCACCCAGCCGACTACTGGAACTGACTGACTGACTGCATGTCTGCGCCTGCATTGCCCGGGAAGGTAAAATGAAATAAAATAAAATCCCCCCCTCGCAGTAAGCCAAGCCAACCCAAGTTAAACCCACCTATCCATCGTACAAGTACCATACTCGAGTAATTGATAGAATTAGTTGTGATTGCCGTATGATACATGAGGATATATGCCACCCGACAAAGGAGAAAGAAGGGGGAAAAAAAACTCCCGAGTCGCTGCTGGCAGCACGGAGGCAGGAGAGGGTGACATGGTAATTTATTTGTACATCAAGTACTGGTACTGCAGTGCAGTGCAGAGGTAGGTACATAAGGGAAAAGAAGAAAGAAAGAAAAGGCTTTTCTCATTATTAGGTGGGGTGATACTGTACTGTACCCTCATTATCTCGAGTTATACAGTAAGGTCGCTCACCATTCCAGACAGCCTAATTGGGCCTTAAAACCAACTTTGATTACTTAAGAGTGTTGTGATCATACTTGTACAATATCTCTTGCCCAATACTCACCTAGTCTAATTAAAGAATGAAAAAACGAAAAAAAAATACAAGCTTATAAGATCGAAGCAGAGCAACTCTTGTTAGACAACTCTATGTAAAGCTTTCCCCAAGCTGTGCCAACCGTTAAATTTCCATCCTCGAACCATCTATTGTACCAATAGGACCCATTTCAAACACCCTGCACCATAAAAACCTTAAACAACGCCCCGCCTCGGCAAAAAAAACCGTATAACTCGAGATATCATAGTACTACGGTAACGTCTGGATTGGTCTGGTTGGTTTATCGAGAGCTGAATGAGACGTAGGATTAGCGAAGCTTCGTTCCCGCTGTGTCACGGAGGAAAGAGAAAAGACTACTTATAATATTAACTACTACCATTGTTACTATTTAGGGTGCTTGGCTTTGTCGTATGCTGTGACAGCGCAGGTAACTGTTTTGTGGGACGATGCTCGTCGAATTTACATTTGGGGGGGGTTGAGGGACGGGAAGGGAAGGGAAGATGGGAAGAGAGGTGGTGGTGGGAATGTCGTGAGGTTAGAGTGACGGGAGATTGCCCTAGCACTGCACACTACGAACTCAGCGGAGGCTATATAATCCCCCCGCCTTCCTTCCTTCCTTCCTTCCTTCCTTCCTTCCTTCCTTCCTTCCTTCCTCCCACTCAATTCAGTTCTTCCTAAGTCACTCGTCATCGGTAACCCACCATTCATTCCTCCTCCCTCCTCCCCCTTCCCCCCACTAACCAACAAACTCAATCCCCCCCCAAAGAAATGACCTACTCAATCACCATCATCTTCCTCCTCCTCTCCCTCCTCCTCACCAACCCCGCAAGCACCTGCACCCCACCAACGGACCCCCTAACACCAACATTCACAACACCCTTCTCCATCCAAGTGCAAAACACAACCTACCCGCAAATCAACAACCGCTTCCTAAACTTTTGGCAAGCGGGAGGTGGTGACCAGCACTTGTACCTATCCCCAGCGGGCACGCCGGTCGCAAACCTGTGCTTGGAAAACGGAATTCTCCAGCGCGCTCCGGACGGGGTCTTGCAGAAGTTGACGGTCAGGGCTGTTATCAACGGCGAGGTGAGTCCCTCCCTCCCTCCCTCCCTCCCTCCGGGAAAGAAAGATAGAAAGAAAAAACATTGCTGACAGCCAGAGAGTAAATAAAATAGTACACAGCATCAGACAACACCACAAAAATGTTCTTCACAATCCGTGGTGATCCAAGGGCCATGTTTGATGCTGGCTGGGGATGTAACGACTCCGACGACTCCGTGCAGAGGGAGCTGGTATTCCGCGGTAGGGGGACCAGCCTTGGAGGGCATATCTGTGTTAGGTTGGCGAGTGGGAATCGCTGGGAGTTTAGGTACTCGCCGCCGGATAATCCTGGTTTGTTACCTCCTACTTCTCTCTTCGATTTTGGGAGGGTCGAGTGATTTGCTGTGCTGGGGATGGTGCTAACCAAAAGTGCTTATAGCGACGGGGAGATCGTGTATTAAGGTTAAGCTAGCGTTGATCCCTACTGTTTGAGATGGAGGTAGTGCACGTGCAGGGAGCTCACGACGCTATGTTTGAGACGGTATAATGGGGACGGTGTGGTCAATCCCCCAGAGCCAGCTAGCTAGTTAGTTAATATAATTTCCCAGGGTCAACAGCATTAAATTAGTACAACCAGTTATTCCATCCCACTCAAAAGAAAAAACAAGTATCCCCACCACAGCAATCAATCAATCAACCTTCACCTCAACTCCCCCCTTCGCCCCACCATCCCCACCATCCCCATCCCCACCCGCATCAACAGCAACCCCCACCCCCCCATCCCGATTACTCCTCCAAACCCCACCCCCATCCACAAACTTCTCCATCTTCCAAACCTCTACCCTCTCCTTAACTCTCTCCAACGCCTCCTCCCCCCCTCGCCAAGCCTCCCCCCGATGCTTCCCCGCCACGGCAATGAGCACGCTCTCCTCCCCGATGGGCACTTCCCCAACCCTATGCACAATACAAATCGCCAGCAACCCGTGTTTCTGCAGGATCTCTTCGGATATGGACATCATTGTCGCTAGGGCTCGGGGGGTGTAGGCGGTGTAGGAGAGGTGCGCGACGGGTTTGTCGTCGAAGGAATCGCGGGTCGTCCCTAATTTTTGCTAGTTAATTGATGAATGAATGGAGGGGGAAGGAAGGGAGGGGGGAGGGAATACCAGCGAATAAAACTAACGCCCCGGCTTTTGGAGATCTAATCCTGTTCATGACTTTAGTGATGCATAGTGGTGCACTGGTGAGTTCGACGTGGATGTTTCCTCGGGAGAGGAAGTCTGGTTGCTGCTGCTGCGGGGGCTGTCCATTTTCCGCTTCCTTTTCTTCGCACGCTTGCTCCGACATTTTTGTTTTGACTTTCGGTTTTGACTTGGGTACCGGTGGTATTATAAGTAGGCGGGGTGGGCTGAAGTCGTGCGTATGAGATTGTTTTCCAGAATACCGAGAACTTTTAAATCATAATCATGCAATCACATTAGCGAGCGAGTAGAAGTAGGCGGGTGGTGTCATATCACTAAATTTGTTTGGCGGGGTACCGCAACTTAACGGAGAAGATCCGGGTAAGGTCAATTAACTTTAAAACTTAAAAAATTTTTCCCCACACCCTGCTATGGTAATAAAGTTACACTAGAGGAAAGGAAAGGAAAGGAAAGGAGGCTGTTTAAAAAGCCCCTACCTCCCTCCCTCTTTTTCCCCTAATCTGTTTAAGACACATGGTTTGAAGAGAAGAAAGAAGAAAGAAAGAAAGAAAAATATGATTGGTAAAAATAAAAAATGGTAAAGGGTAGGGCAAAAGAAGTATCTGTATGATAGGGCGTAGGTAAATGGGCTATAAGCCAATGTTTGTTGGAAAAAGGTCACTAGAATCAACAGTGAATAGAGAAGTGAAAAGTAAGAAAATGAAAAGAAAATGAAAAAAAGAAAGTAGTAAAGAAAGAACAGACATTCTCCCCAATTTTTTTTTAAAAAATCCCCAATACCTGACAGAGGAAGAACACTTCAAGCATTCGATACAAAAAAATATATTTTGTAAAAGACGCTTCAAGCGTAAATCTCCATCTGACTGATTTAATATTCTCATAGCTGTGATAATTGGCGTGGCTTTTTTTGTATGAGAAAATTGACATGGATAAGAAAAAAAATAGAGAAAAAATAAAACACAGAAGAAAAACTACCGGCCTCTGCGGGCTCCCAGCCTATCACTTCTCCAGTTTTCATACCAAACGTCACGGCTCTTCTCTCTGAGATCTGCCCTCCAATCACCAAATACCGCTTCCCTCAGCTTGACGAAATCGCAATGCGCTTCATCGTATGGGTCTGCGAATCCCCAAGGGAAGTGTCTGCCTACTTTCTCGCCCGGCTCATATCCGTCGGGAGAGATAACAGACAACGGAAGGAAACTGTTGAGACCCTTAGCCTTTCGGCTAACTGAAATGGAAGATGCAGTCGACTTATTCGAGGACTGGGGAGCGTCTTCGTCAGAAGATGAAGATCCCTCATCGACTTCCGCAAGGGATCCTCGCTTGGCCTTAGTCTCCTGAGCTTCCTCTTCTTCCCCTTCGTCAAGCTCCAGTTCAAGTGCTTCCAACGGATCAATTCCAGCACGCTCGAGCCCTTGTCGCACAAGCTTCTTCAAATCCTCCATGTGACGAGAAGTGCAATTGTCTGCCTTGCTGATGACCGGAACAACGGTGGTTTTTCCATGAAGGGCTCTGAGGACTGCAATGTCAAGGTCGTCGTCCAGCCCGGCTAGATCAGGCTTGTCTCCCTTTTTGTTATGGTAATGATTTCCGGGGGTAAGCCTTGCAGGATCAAGCAACAGAAACACACAATGAACGTGAGTATCCTTAGCCCCAGGAGCTCGAACGACCTTGGTCTCTTCATTGAAGGTGTCTTCGAATTTCGATTCCAAGAAGGCAACGGTCTCGCGAAGTTGGAAATCAACTACCCCTTTCTCAAGTCCCTCACTGTCCCACAAAGTCAATCCTATGCGCTCACCATCAATTTCAGTCTCGAGATATGAAGATTTGAATGCATTCCGAGAGGAAGAGGTAGATGTGGCCGAATGAGTAGTGGTGTCTTCTTCCGGCGCCTCCGGCAATTCCTCAGCAGGTGCAACATGTCCTCGTTTAGGTTTTAAGGCAAGTGATTGGCGGAGGAAGCGAAGAAATGACGACTTTCCAGAGTTTTTGGCACCAATAACAAGAATGCTACCATATTGTTAGCACTTCTGTCTCACATGGTTACTCAACGAGACGAAAATGGAAATGATAAATTGACCAATTTCCATATCTGTACAACACTGTTGAGGATTGATCGATGAAACTCACTTAAAAGGGGTGGGATCTTTGCGTCTTCTAACTCTTCTGGGGGAGTTTACAGTGCTCACGGCGCTGCTAGCATAGCTGTATCTCCCTCTGTGTGCCATACTACCCTCCTTTGCATAAGGGTCATCGGTAAACGGCACTGAGCTAGACTTGAGATAACGAGCGCCACCAGAAACACCAACAACACTATCAGTAGACTTTCTTCCAGGAATATAACCACCAGGACCATTTGGGGGGCGAGCACCCTCCGAAGAGTGGGATTCAGTAAAGCTCGACATAGCGTGTCCACTAAATATAGCAACAGAGTCCCTGATATCCGTAACAAACCCGTTTCTAGAAGGAGGCAGAGGATACTCGGGCAGCTTTGGAGCAGAAGGAGCAACAATTGGCGAAGGTGACGGCTTGCGAACTGGATCCCCAGATTTTGAACGGCGGAGGAAACCAAGAGAAGAACGGCGGGGTGGGTGAGACTCCTTAACCTTGGTATTTTCCGGGACGGGTGGTCGCGAAGAGCTGGTGGGCGGGGAAGATGACTTTGGTGTGGATGGTCGTTTATGCAGGGTGGATGAAGGAGAAGAAGTACTCGAGGTCCCCATCTTGGATGACCTCGTAATTCGTGCTAGGGCGTTTATAGCCGAGAATTGAGTATCTTAGGCTGTCAACACACAATGCTTGTTAGCGTTACTTTAACTCTATTTTCCCAAACAAGACACACAAACAGCACAAAAAGAGTAATAGAAATAAAAAATAAAAAAAGATATTTCAATAACTCACATAGTCGAATATCTAATTGCAATGAACAGCAAATAACGAGAAAATCAACTACCGCACTTGCGCATATACTTGCAAATACTCGCTATCGGGTAGATAAGGAAGGCCCTGCAGGACGACAAGCACTCGCTTGAGCGGTTAGCGTTGCAATAGCTCGAACTTCCTCGTGTGTCCGATGCGCGATGACAATAAGCTCCCGTAGCTAGATTCGCTACTGTAAAAGAGAGAAGGATCTATGAAGAGAGCTCGTTTGCGGCGACACCGCGGAATGTCAAAAGGCGCGTTTTCTGCTGATAGCACCTATAATTGGCGTAACCTTCACACCGTGAGGGTAGGAGTCGCAGCTTTACAATAACCAGCCGGAAGAATAAACGACCCAAGGGAACAAGATATGTCGACCAGCGGCGATTGACGATGGGGGATAGATGAGGCGAGGCGAGGGTAAGGAAGAAGGGAGGGTAAGGAAGGGAGGGGGAAAAAGAGAAGAAATGGGGTTTTTTTTTGTTTTTTTTTTCCTTTCCCTTGCGTTCTGGGGGAGAGAGAGGATAAGGAGGGCTAGTTCGGAGCAATTGGGGATGAGCGATGGGGTTGGTGGAGAAGGATGGAAAAAGGAAAGAAATGGGAGGATTATAATAAGGAACCAGGACCGGGAATAGGGGGTATCATAACCCAGAGCAGCGTTTCGTTTGACCTCTCGGCCACGAAATTACGAGCAGGAGATTGGGTCAAAATTCCCAGGGTTCTCCCCTCTGTTCTAGCGTTGTTACAGGGAGTCGATTACGAGAAAAAGAGAGAATGGCACAGGTCTGCTCGTATACAAGGGCACATGCACTCGTAGAAGTCTAAGTACTCGAGTACAGGTAACCCTTCTCACATCCATCACCGTTTATTCGGCAGGGAATGTATCGTCGACCAGTACGGTACTCGAGTACCCTACCCAGTACATATAGGTAGACTATCGTGTAGTCTATCCAAGGGCCAAACTACAGAATGCATCCCTCGGTCAAATGGAAGTCTTCAATAGCAATACCGTAACTGTTAAGGCCAACAACCTTTCCCCAGCTACTATCAGCGCTGTGGCCAGCTAACTTGTCGCAATGCAAGCCGTTACAATTATTAAACATTTACCTCTGCAGCAGCCATGTACCGACATGTCTTTCTGTTCTTGTTAACAATAGTAGTAACACTACCTGCCTGCCATGATTGCAGCATGCTGCATCCTTCTGCAAGGGGCAGACCACCAGCGCAGCACTGACTAAACCCACACACAAAGAGGCTTCCTCTTCTCTTCCCACTGAGTCTTCTCTCATCTCAAATTTTTGCCTTCGCTCGAATCCCCCACTTCCCCGAGCAACCGTCATAAATCTACTACTAGCTTAGCGCTTACCGCCCAAGCACCACATAGGGTTTAGTTTTGGCCACAACAAGTAAGGCTCTCCATACAACCTGACCAAAAATGGACAAGACCGATCCTCTCAGAGCCCAATACTGCAACCCATGCATGGATAGGACTGGATGAGAACAATCAACAACCCGGCTGCTCCAGGAAGACACAAGTATGAGCCATGGCAGAGCAACAGCAACGGTATTGCTTATTTCCGAGTGCAAGACAGCTCTGTGACGGCTACTGTAGCTACAAGTATGACAGTCGGTCAAATTGTGATTCTCTAAACACATCCGGAGCCGAAAAGTTACGTCACGCCGTCACTAACAAAAACCCCCTATTCGCAGCGGTTTGTTCACTAGCAAAGTTGTACTGCACCATGAGTGCGAATCGTTGGGAATTCAAGTGCCGATGCGCCCCTCCTCTTCTGGTTGAACTTGTCCCGCGCACAATGATAACCTCGCGATATGATAATGGCGTGCCGCTGCGTTGTCTCCTCGCGTGATACACTACCATAAACGAGTGATACTCTGTGCGTGCTATTGCCAGTCCAGTCCTGCTGGTACCCTCCAAGTGTTCTGATATCACCGGGTGTCTATCACCGAATCATATTCTATCACTCTATGTTCCCTTGTCGTACGGCGCTTTCCTAAGCAGGTGAGCAATGAGAATGAGAGCTCCCTGTTTGATTATATGAGGATTGTTCCCACATCGCCAATAATAGGGGCTGGGTTCCACGTGGGGCCTCGAGGCAAGAGTACCAGAAACAGCGATACCCAGAGTGGCCTCTTGCCTGGGTTATGATACTATCGGTGGTCGTTCGGATGGACACAATTAATAGGCAGCCACAGGGCATTCGAAATTTCGGGAGACTCGCGCCCCCTCCTGTGAAGGCAGGGTCTGAATTTTAGCGGTAAATCTTGACCTTTCCCAATTCATTCCTTTTTCCACATACCACAATTACACTCCAGGTGTTCCCTGGAGTAGAATGTCTGACTATCGCCGGATCGTCTATCGCCCAATTAAAAATCTGAATCTTGTCCTCATACGCTACCGTGCAGCACGGTACCAGTATTGGTATTTTGGACTAATGTTTGAGGTTTGTGGTGACACATGTGCACCGATATCGATCTTTGGGCTTATGGGCACTCATGTTTGGGAAAAGATACGGTAGTGCGACCTGTCCCGTGCAGTACAGATGCTATCGATGTCGATGTCGGCATCGGACACGGCTTTGATAAATTGGGTAAAGGCGACTGGATTGGCAACACTTAGATCGATGCATCGCAGCATCCACTACAGTGAACCGGTCATGTCATGGACATTGACTCTTCACCAAAAAACCGGCATAGCCGCCACGCAGAGCCCCATAATTAACAACAACAACAACAGCCACTAAATCCGTCTTGGCGTGCTGAGGGGGATCCCTAGACCGTATTCCTACCCGGGCCAGCTCCAGCTCATCAACCACACCATTGTATTACAGTCTTCATAAGTGCTGAGGTTCTCCCAGTCGGGTGTTTGTTTGTTTTTGTTCCACTCTTTTCTCTTATTCCTGTTCATCCACCGAACATGCCGAAGCCAGAAAAACCAGAGAAAGGAACACCCGAATATGCTGCCTATAAGAAGGCTAAGAAAGAGCGTAAAGAGCGTCGCGAACATGGCCGTTCGAAAAGCTTAACTGTCAAGACTGATCAAAGCACGCTGTCCGCTCGATCTCATTCACGAGCTGGCTCGGAATTCTCGTACATCAGCAGTGTCGGATCTGGAGCTGAGGAGGAACCAGGAAAGTATAAGAAGGCGGCAGAGGAAGCGGCCAAAGAAATAGCTAGGGAGAGGGGATTATTGAGCGGGTATAGTCTCGTCGGAGGAGTCAGCGCGAGTGGAAGCGTCAGTGCAGGTTACCAGGGAAGTTATGGAGGTTCGGAATCTTATAGCCCCGTCTCGCCCGTCTCGCCCGTCTCACCCGTGAGTCCTTCACCTGGGGGAGCACGGCAGCACTCGCATTCACAAAATCGTTGTAAGTCGTTTCTTTCTCCATGATTGCGATTTGGGCTAAACTGTTGGAACAGCTTATCCTTCCTCGGCAGTACAGGTGCCGGCACCCCCGCCAGGGCAGTACCCCCCGTACCAACAATACCCACCTCCAAATCCATATCCACCAGCAGCTGGTCTTGCGCCTCCTGGCCAGTATGGTGCCCCAGCAGCATATCCAGGATATGGCTATCCACCTGGTTACGCTGGCCCCCCTCCGCTGCCCCCGCCTTCCCCGGGAATCTATCCCCAAGTATCGCCGAATGCACCACCGCCCCATGATCCACAGTATGCTCCTCTCCCGCCCGGATTTGGCGGAGGTGGAGGGGTATACCCACCTGGAGAGACACCCCCACAACATAGCAACCCGGATTATTACGCAGAAACACAGAGTCCGCCCCAAGGAACTCAAAATACACCGTCTTATTTTCCCGGACAGGCTGGTAGCTCTGCTAGTCCTTACCCAGCGCCTCTCCAACTTCCGGCGCCCCCTCTCCCATCTCAGTACCCACCTGTTAGCGGTAGTAGCACAACCGGTGTGTCCCCGGGTGGTCATGGTGCGGTGTCAGTTCCCCCTCCACGACCCCCAAAACATGGCTTCCTAGATTCCTTAAAGATACCCTCATTCTCGAGTCTCTCAATCAAGAACGATAAACCCAACCAATTACCACCGCCTTCCCCGGCCCTTCAACCATACCATGGAACTTACCAATCCATTTCTCCACTCCCCTCACCAACGCTTTCGCCATCACCGCTCTTTTCCGCTTCTGGATCAATCTCTATAGCAGGCCACTCACTGAACAGTGCATTCTCACTTGGCCCCTCTGCATTCTCTCCAAGCCCTGGCGGCCAATCGCTCCATCAGACCCTAACCCAACACTCCAGCGAAAAGTCCATAGCGTCACCAGTATACCCTGCTGGCCCGCCACGCCCCGCAACCCCTCCATACATCCCAACAGAAGATGCAAAAGCTCTCCTATCGGCCTTGAAGCATACTTTCCGTCCACCTACAGGTCCATTGATAGATATTTTACCAACCCTTTCCCCATCCCAAGTATTGCAGCTTCGTCAGGAGTACAAATCAATCTTTAAGCAGGTCAATGTGGCCAAGCATATCAAAACCGTCTTTCCGTCGAATACGTATGGCGGTTTTGGGAAGGTTGCGTTTGCAGTAGCCTTAGGGCCGTATGAGTCAGAGGGCTGGTTTGCAAACTGCTGGTATCAGCGAAGGGAGACTCGTAACGAGCTCTTGATTGAAGCGTTAATGGGAAAATCGGCCGATGAAATTCGGAAGATAAAGGCTGGTTTCAAGGATGCCAAGTACCTGAACAGTCTCGAGAAAGTTGTGCGTAATGAGCTCGAAGGGAACAAATTCCGGATGGCGGTGTTGATCCAACTTGAAGGGGTGAGGATGGAAGAAAGTGAGGAAATTAAGATTGATAGTGTCAAGGAGGACGTTAGAAGGTTGGGAGAGGTCATGGAAAGGAAGGATGCAAGGGGCGGCGAGACAATAATGATTGAGATTCTGGTTAATAGGAGTGACCGGTGGATCAAGGAGATGGCGGGACAGTACAAAGCCACTTACCAAAGAGATTTGGCGAAGGCTGTTATGAGGCATTCTAAAAACCTTGTGGTGCGTATTATTATAACCAAATTCCCTTATCTTATTCTTCCCTCTTTATGTTTTGTTTGCTAAAAAAGATGGATAGGGGGAAACATTACTTCATATTATAAATGGCGCAGTTGATAAGCCTCTCCGTGACGCGAAATTGCTCGAACAAGCCATCACGGCATTAGTGGAGCAAGGCCGTGAAGATTTGCTTATTAGCAGGATGGTCAGAGTACATTGGAACCCTTACCATATGGACCGCGTCAAGAAGGTTTATAAGAAGAAATTTAAGGTGGATTTGTCCGGGAGGCTTAAGGGAGTTGTTGATGGTGATTTTGAAAAGTTTTTGCTTAGGATGATTAGGGATTAATCCTTCCTTTCCTTTTTACTTTTTATTTTTTTACTTTTATTTTTTTGGTGATGAAGTTATGGTTGTAGCGATAGTTTTATCTTTGTAGGAACAACCACTTTATTGAATGGTCTATCATAGATTTCTCTGGATGTGGTGTACGGTACTATACGAGTGTTTGATATGTAGCGCACGTCATGACTTATTAATACATTACCATCTCATCTCATAACCCTCCAAATCCCCAAAACTTCCCATCCACCCTTCCTCCCAGAAGTACCTACCTTCTCTACAATCCATTTGACACCACCACCACCATACTCACCATTTCGCAATCGCTGTGCAACCACCTCGGGCATATTTCTCTCACAGAGCAATATATACGCTACCCCACATTCACTCAAGCACTCATTCAACCCCTCCAATACCCGATTTGTAACCTCCATCCCATCAACACCCCCACCACACGCAACTCCAATCCACCCTTCTTCTCCATCCCCATCTTCCACCACTTCTGTGGGAACATATGGCGGGTTAAACACCAGCATATCCACCACTCCCGGCCTCAACCCCGTCGCTAAATCCGTCCTTATTGCCCCGAGAAAGCATCCACTCTCCTTGGTGAGATTGGCAGCAACAGTTTGATTCGTAGCATGAGGAGCGTGCGGAGAAATATCCGTGGATAAAGTCGTGATGGAGCTGTGGCCGAAGAGCGCGGTAGAGTGCGTTGTGAGGAAGGAAGTTATCACGCCGGAACCGCTGCCGAGTTCGAGGACTAGTGGGGGAGGTGAGGGGGAGGAGGAGGAGGAGGAGGTTTGTGGGAAGCGGGAGTGGAGAAAGGGGGATTGGAGAGCTAGGGTGTCGAGGAGGAGGAATGTATCCTCGCTTGGCTCGTAGATGTGGTTGAAGGAGAGGTGGGATGTTGTTGGGGTTGGGAGCATTTTGTGTGGGGGGTGGTGGTGGTGGTGGTGGGTGGGGTGCATATTCCCGGTGTGTTACTTCTACCGGTAGTGTAGTGGGGTGGTTGGTTGGGAGTTGGAATGGGGCCGGGTAAGTTTTATTGTCATTTGTGGTCACTCGGGAGGTGCCTTTTCGCTGTTTGTGAAAGTTGGATTCGGGGTTTTTGGTAGCCCTGCTGTATAAACCTAAGGGATTAAAGGACGGTAAGTTGGTCGACAAGGCAAGTATCTATGGGCTCAAAGATTCATTGCTAGCCACAGCAAGAGATGGCGTATTTTCGATCTCGAATCGTTTACCTTGAGGGATGCAAGAGCGCTCTATCAGGGGTCCGAGAGCTTTTTTTCCCTTGTTCTCTTCGATAGCGCGTCTGGCTGGCTGGCCGGCCAGTGGCATTTGGAGCTTGAGCTCAACTCAGGAGACTATATATCGTAGCCTAAGCATTGTCACTACGGTCGAGTCCATTCGTATTACGGGGATTAGAAAGAGGTCAAGTAATTTATGGGTTGGCGTTTGGAGGTGGAGGTGTGGGTGGGGGTAGTTTGAGGAGGCAGGGGAGGGGTCTCATTGGGTTTAGTATCATAATTATGATTACCGTTTCCATAATACCAGTATTATCACTATCCAGAGTTGGATTGAGTTCATATGGTATCACTCGTCCAGAATTACCTGTTAATATTGCTGCGATAAGATAGCCATAAGTTAATCTCCTGGTTTATCATCGATCGTCCGTGCAATTGCAAGTTTCTACACTCCACTTCACAAACGCACAAGTGCAACAAACAAAGATTCGCAGAGATAATGTTTCAATAACGTCTACACTATCTTCTCCCCAGCCGCGAAAAAAAAGAGACCACAACACTGCCTGTACAAAACGAAAGTCGATCCACCACAAAATAGACCCTGGATCACACCACAAACTTTCTCCGCACGGTAATCCACCTTCTCTCCTCTCCTCCCCCACCACAAGACAAAGGTATTAAAGTCTATCGTAAGCCATAACCCATGATACAATCCCTCAAGCTGAAAAACAACAACAAAGGTATAAACAAACACAAATGCAAATAAAACGTGAAAAAAAAAGACAATGGAACGCTCGCTATGAATGGATAAAAGCAAAAAAAAAGACAAATGCAAATGGCAAAAGACACAAGAGGCGCTAGCTAACTTAATCCCCTAGGCGCAAGTCAATGCTTCCCAGGATGAACGCTAGCATGTACACTCCGTCTGTACTCCCCCTCTGAATTTTCCACGGCGACCGAGCCGCCAACCTGCAACCAGCGCGCATCCGGATCAACCTTCTCGGTGGGCCCATAATACGCATCCGCAGGCGACATACTCTCTCTACTCGCGGGGCTGCCGCCCCCATTGCTGTTCTTGCTACTTCTACTAAACGCCGGAAAAACCGGCAACGTAGCGACTCTACCGCTACCATTAATATTCGCACCACGCGAGGAAGCGGATTGTTGTGTGACCGGTGTGGGAGGGAGACCGCCAGCTTCGCCGCGGTGCTTGTCGGAGGTGCAGAATAGGGCTAAGGTTCGGACGATGGCGATAAGTAGCACGATAATCCAGATGCCGACCACGCAGGCCGATATGATGGCTTCCTCTGTGAGCATCTTTTCCCACTTTGCTGTAAGCTTGAAGACCACGTCGGTGATCATGTCGGAAGCTTGGGAAGAGGTGTCGGCGAGGAAACTGGAGGCTCCGGATGCCTCTGGGGCGATGGAATTGGCTGCGCCCAGGGAGAAGGTGTCGTTCGGGAGGAGCGGGAGGTTGATGTGGGCGTTTTGGTTGGCCCATGTTAGTCCCGTTTGTATTCCCTTGACCTTGATGCCGATGAGACAGTTGAGGACGTCCTTGATTGGGGTGGCTAAGGGTGTCTTGCCAAAGAACTTGTCGACGCCCTCGTACATCGTGTCGACGAATACGGTCAGGGTGTCGTTCAGGGAATCCGTCCCGTTAACGACCCATCCGAAGAGTTTCTTGTTGATATCTGAATTTGTGCTGTTAATCGCGGCATTCGTCTTTACCGCCCAGCTCGTCGAAGCTGCCGTGAGCTGCTTAACGACGATATCTGCAAACTCCCCAACTTCAGCAGCTAACGCGGGTGCCGCGCTCTCAACCTGCCTCAGCAGGAGATACTGAGCCAACACGCCGAACAATCCTGCGATTCCAAGGGACAAGACGAAAAGTGCGGGAGTCGACGTCGCGTAGGCTACTGCCCAGCGAACGAGAATTTGGCGTCGAGAAGACTCGAACAGGCTGGCCAATTTTAGGCCGGCCGAGGAGGAATATGGCCGCGAAGCAATTTGGATCACATCGATGGGATCGTATGTCGGCGCGGTATGAAGCATGAAGGCTCGAGACTGGGTGGATCGCCAGTTCCACCATTCGCGGTAACCCATAGGGATCACTGCAAGGATGGCTAGGCAAATAATGACCCCGATGAGGATCTTCTTGACCTTGTTTACGGTGCTCTCCAGGCCATCAAAAAAGTTGTTGATTTTGGGATTGTCAGAGCAAAAGGTAAGTTTCTCCTTCTCGGGGATGGGGAAAATAGAACGATCGAATTCGTACACGCCAATGGATTCATTGACTTTTTTCTATTCATTGTTAGTCAGCGAGCTCGGGGGAATTGCAGAAGGGAATGGGACATACGGAGATAAGTTGAAAGGGGATTCTGATAGCGTCATTGGCAGCCTTCTTCACTTCATCAAAAGTAGGGATGCCATCCTTTAGCTTCTTCAAATCATCGTCGAAGCTCGTCGGGATCCGAACTTTCTTCAGCTCGTCAAGACTGGGAAATTTGACATCGGGAAGGGAAACATCCTTTCCGAAGAAATTAGGAATTTTCTCCAGAGCTTGGGAGACCTTATTAACCCCGTCTTGAACAGTTTTGACGTCCTTTCCAACATCATCAAAGATCTTTCCCATGGTGTTGTTGACGAAATCCGCAATCTTCTCAGTGGCATTGAGAACAGCACCGAGAGAACCTTGGACGGCCATGGTGATCAAGCAGACGTAGGTAGAAGTAATCATGTTTATGACGAAAACAACGATTTCCTGGACACCGGTGATGAGAAGTAGAAGAGTCTTTTCGAGAGCCTTGACGGCAGTTTCGATACCCATCGCTGCAACCTCGTTCACTCCCTTGGACATATAGTGTGGCATAGAAGCCATTGCGGAGCCCATGCTCTCAACGCCGGTACATGCCGAGAGCGCCTCCCTCCGTGCGGATCTCAAGTCCCCGTCAAGCGATTGTGTCGCGAGGATGACTCTGACCAGCACAAGGAAAAGAAGCAGCGTCCATCGATTGAACCAGACTTGCGAAAGCCGAGCACGCAATCCGAGGTAAGGTGTTAATTCGTGAGTTGTAGGTGGAACTCGTCTGCTGGTATTCACAGCATCCTCGTAACTTGGAGCGTCCGTTGTATAGGTAAGTGTGTTGTTCATATTGACTGGAAATAAATGAATGATCGCTGTTGTTGTTGTTGTTGTTGTTGTTGTAGTTGTAGGTTTTTGTGAAATTTATATCGAGATTAGGCGGAACCAGCCAGCGGACGATAGAAGGAAGAAAGGAATTATAAAGCCGGAAACTTATGGAAGTTTGCCGTTTTCAAGAAGGGAATGAAGAAAGGAAAAAAGAGAAACAGTAAAGATGAAAAAAAAAGAACAAGGAAATAAGAAATAGAAAGGAAAAAAAAGAAAAGAAAAGAAAAGAAAAAAAAAAGAAAGGAACCCGTGGGTAAATTGAAAGACGGGTCCCTATAAGAAACGAAGTGGAATGGCAGTGGTGAACTATTGAGGTCAAAATACTACGGAGGAGGAGGGGAGGGTCCATAGTATATATCTTGGGGGACGATGTTATTCAGTACCGTAGTGGTCTCATCTCCCAAGATAGCGCAAATGAGTGACTCTGATCCAGCCGTCTTTTCCCATTCAGCCCGGGAAAACCGTCAGCTAGGATCAGGGGGGGTTCTTCTTTCAAACGTCGCCCAACCCATTAAAATGTGCCGGCGGTAGAAAAGTCTTCATATTTATCATTCTTGAGGTTGAGGTTGAGCGAATGGGAAATCAGGATTTAGTATTGGCAACCGAGCAGGCTTGAGACAAAGCGTCTATGGGTATCCTTCGTCATTGAGTTGATTCGGGGATGCTATTGGTTGGATTTACTATTAAAAAGCCTGGCAACTCAACCGAATTAAGTTTAACGTGACCAAGGGGCAAAGCAGGTTAACGTCATTTTGGCTTGTTTTTTTGTAGATCACTTTGCCACTTCCAACCATTGAAACCAAAGACGTCAGTTCTTCCAGAAACAAAAAAAAAGAGACACTAAAATAACTCAAACAGTTAATTGTTTACTCCTTATTTTCCTTTGTTAATTTCCTGAAACAGGTTATTTAGCCCCCTTCTTTCTGTTTTTAAAAATAGTAGAACCAATCAATCACTTGAAACTTTCCCCAACCTCGTTTACACTTGCCGCCGAGAACCCTTGCCCATCTAACTCCTTCCTATCAGACGAGCACTATGGCAATCCGCCGGTAACCAGCTTCACCTCCAACCGAACCTGGCAGAGCAAGAAAACCCCTCCATCGTGATCAGAAAGTTTCAAAAAAAAAAAGAAAGAAAGTGGGAAATACCGGATTACCGTATTTTCGAAAAATAACGGACGGGGCTGAGCTGATGGTGCATAATAAGTATCATACCGGATGAGGCTGGGTGGCAGATCTGAACGACTTGATGCAAAAAGTTTACATGACGGTGGGTTGACGGGGTTCTCATCGTACGAGTACAGTACTTCGTATGAAAAGTTTTCGCAGCCCCGTTTTTCTTTCCTCCACAGCCTTTTCTCGCTTCACTCTTTTTTTCCTGTTCACAACAACTTTCCTCAAGACTTTCCTTTCTATCAACTCATCACAATCAATCGTGATCTGCATCTTCGCTTAATACAAACTCTGTGTTTCTACTTTACTGAGGCGTCCCACCTCGCCGCATAAAACCTTCACTATTGATCATTACCTCCGCATCGATTATTTTCAACATTGGGTGGCATGCAAGAAACCTAATTTTCATTCTTCTAAACAATCTAGCTAACTATTTGGTAGATTCCGCAACCTGAAACACCTGCGGTCTCCACCCGTCCGGGGGCGCTCATCCAGACGGACGCCAGGATACCCGTCCGTCTCGGGTGCCCTTTCAGGCACTGCTGTCTGTCCCGTTGGGACCCGAAGGCGGACGGACTGGACGCTTGGACTCACCGCCCCCGCCTTCTGGCTCCGAAAATCTTTTCTGTCAAGCAATGTCAGACCATAACGCAAACCCAAAGAAGCGAAAGGTGAGTTGGGAAAACTCTTATTCGAAGATGGATCGGGCGGCGGTGGAGCAGATATTAGACCTCGATTTTGAAGACCTTGAATCTGATGCAATAACAGTCGATCACAAGTTGGAACTTGTCGTGACCGATGCGTGAACGGGTGGATATGAAGAATTTGTGGTAGTCGACAAGATTTCTATCATGAAGCAATTGTTTGTTCTTATAGTCGAGGCAAAGTGATCCTCTCTTGGAGAGGCGATAACACAATGTTTACTTGCGATGAAGGACATATGAAGCAATAATGCCAGTGGCAAAAGTCAGGTGTACGGGTTTCTCACTACGGGCGAAGTTTTGGGAATGGTACGATATGATGGAGTTAGATTTCAAATTTCTAATAGGTTCACAGCGTTTAATACTATGGTCCAAGAAAGGGGTCGTTGGATGGAGGAGGAGGGGTCTATTATCGTGGATTGTATCACTTATGCATCGTAGGTTGTAGGAACTGTCTAAGCGGAAGTCCTTTCTTTTATAGGAAGAAGCATTGAATTTTTAATTTTTAATTGAGCGCCTTGGTTCTTTGGTGCTCCCCGACTTAATCTTACCACATTCCGATTCTGCACTCGAGAAGAACCGTACTCCTAGAACGGTGTGCTTCAGGAGGACTGACTAAATTATAACTTGTTTGCCTAAGCATGCACAGCACTGACGTAACGGCTTAGGTAATTATTATGGTGTAGTTATAATCAACATGAAAATTGATTGCAGCCTTTTGAGGCGTTATAAATAAGTTACCGGTGCCTGATGCCCCCCTATCCATCCAAGCGTCCCAAAGCCAGCAATGCTGGAGGGGGGGGGGGGGGGGAATCAGAAAGATGAAGTAACCACCATCCCCGCAGGCCTAAGCTACTTGTATCCTTCCCGAAGAGTTCCGGCGGGTCAACCTTGCACATACTCGTCCTCACATCTCCACCTATCGCATTGTTGAGCTGTTTTTCGGGTCTGAGGAGGATCTCTGGAAAGCTGATGCGTTGGTTGAAGAGCACTCCCAGGCCATGAACGGGGGAGATGGCTATATCCGTCGTATGGAGGATAACGGAAAGATGATTTACTACGGAGTTTACCTTCCCGAGGAATACACTGGCAAGCTTGTTGGTAGGTGGAATCTCAAGGGGGAGAGATCGCGCGAGCTTGAAGGCATGAATCCTGTGTTTGGTTCGCATGGCAACAGGGTGTTTTATAGAATTCGGTGTGTGCACTATATGAGTTCCCGGGCATCAAAGGAGCAGTTGCTGCGGACCGGAGAGACATGGGCAATTACCTTTAGTGAAGTTAGGGTTGCCGATTGCTTCATTCATAGGGATGCGGAGTTCAAATTTTTCGTGGGTCTTTGCACCAGGGGACTAAAGTGGTATCAGGAGAGTCCTTATAGGTTCCCCCCTAATCCCAACGGCTTGTGGAAGTGTCCTAGGTCATCAAATGGCGGTGGGAGTGTTTCTAGAGTTGTTGAATCGTTTACCACTGAAGCCAACAAGCGCGTTGAAAAGGGGATTGAGGTCCTGGGCCTAGCGAGAGCCCCGAGCAGGCTAAAAGCACACAGGAAGTCGGGACTTGTATCACCTAGCAGAAGAAACCTGAAGATTAGATTCTTGCTAACCTCTTTGAACAGGCTGGAAGTCTAACGGACGTAAAAGTCACTAGTGCTGAGCAGCAGGAATCCGAGATTAAGTCGATTACTACTGCTACCACCGGTGGACTCAAGAAAGTTGTTATTGCGAAGGGGGCCGAGGCTCAGGTGCCTGCCAATGCCTTCACCATGCAGGCTGCGAGTACGGCAACAGTCGAAATGAATGCCACCAGCAGCAGTAACCTCAGTCATTGCAGCGCCTGGCTAAAACCGCCCCCGCCTCCACCTCTATCAGCTCCGCAGGAGATAAAGCCATGGGAGCATGCAGCATGAGAGACATGTTAGAACCGGAGCCCAAGTCCCAACCCTAAGGGAGCGGAGAGGACATCTCCTTGACTCCCCCTCTACTTCCCCTCCTTATCGCAGGCCCATTGCAACCGGCGCCCTCCAAGACACCCTCAAAAAACCCCCCTCTCGTGCCTTCAACTCCACCCACTAAAGGTGTAAAACACTAGAACGCTATTGATCTCAGGAGGCCGGGGACTAAGGGAGCGGAAATCACTCCCTCGGCTAAGGAACCTACCGGTGGTATCAACAGAAAAAATAACTCTGTCCCCGCCTCTCCGGTTCCTGTACTTGTAATCCAGACTACTACTACTGTTCCCGCTACTCAGCCCTACCACCAGCACCGCCAGTCAAACCCAAAACAAAACATCAAACACGGACCACCTGACAACACTACCGTCATCACCACCAGCCACTACCGCAGCTTCTACTCCTGGTGTTGGTGGTAGGGGTGAGGCTGCTACTACTTCTGTTGATACATCTCAACTCAAAATTGAAAAAATAACCTCTTCAGATGTCATCGAAAAGCGTAGGTAGACAAGGTCAGCACCTAGGAGGAAGCCGGGCAAGAAGAGGGCAGAAAATAAACCTCCTGCTACTGGGACTGCTGGTGGGGGGAGAGAGGGAGCAATGAAGGTTGAGAAGGTGGCTGCCCAGGGGGTTGCTGCTAGGCACTAGTGTAGAGAATGGCTCGGGGGATGGAGGAGGAGGAGGGTGGAGGTTCTTCTTTCTCCTTTTCTATACTGCTCTTTTACTTTTGTTTGAGTGTCTGTCCTTGGTATTGGTCTTGCTCTGGGCGGGCTAGTTATGAGGGGTGGGGTTGGCGGACTGGCTTGAATAGAATGGGGTGAAACGGGGCAGATCGAAAGCTGGATGGATAGCGGGGGAGATGGCATTGGTTGTACGGATATCGAGGAAACTTGTAGCCTCTTTTTCTCTTCTTCCTTTGAGCTTTAGTTTTATCAGCTCATATTCCACCTCTTTCATTCTCATGCTTTTGCTCTTGGCAATTTTTTTTCGACTGGGTCTTGTTAGAATATTAGGATGGGACAATAAAACACCCTACCCCGCCATTGACTTTCCAGAGAATTTTAGCGTTCGGTGGGCTTGAGTCTTTGCTGCTTTCGAGCTTCTCAGGGTGCTGCACTGTGTTTGGAGGATGTCGGTGGTGGTGATGCGGGAAGCAGAAGAATAAGAAGCATGATAGGAGTGCTTCATTCCCTTTTGCGACAAGTCCTGGGGATTGTGCCATATATGTTTAGTAGTAATAGCAGTTTGACTAGTTCATCTGTCTGCCCAAGATAGATAGCAGGGAATAGGTTACCATCGTGTAGCTTGGACGGAGATTCCGCGAGTGAGGAAATATGCTAACATCAACTCCAAAGGAGAGAAACATCCGTTTCTTTTCTTTCCCCACCCTTAAGCAACCCTCTTTTCTAGGCTACAGCACTAGCTTCAGTCCTTGAATTTCTTCAATTTCGACCGCTAATCGGTCAGCGGTTAGAGTATTCGAGCATACTGGTATAGGATGATAGGGGAAACTTCTCTTCGTTACTGTGGTGATAAGGCTAACTTGGACACGGATCGACTCGGAGGCTTACTAGTAGGGTGCCGAACATTGGGGTCCCCCGCTATCCTAGACCTTGATAAATCTGGACGCCTCGCTGTCCCATTAGTTCTCTGAGAGTTCCGGGCTTCTTTATATACAAAATTTGACATGTTGTCCCGGATCACTGCTTGTACAGACAGATTCTTTGTGCTAGAAATAGCAGTTTAATGACCCCACTTGGTCCGAGAGATGCCTGCACTTGAAGGCCGCTGTGGTACGCGTATGTATCGGCGAAGTGACGAGCAAGCCATGAAAAAGTTTTCACAGCCCAATTTTTCTTTCTTCCTTCCTAGTCTTCTCTTGTTTCACACCTTTCTTTCTGTTCACAACTTTCCTCAAGTCTTTCCTTTCTATCAACTCATCATTGCCAATCGTGATTTTTATCCCCTCTTAATACAAACTTTGTATCACCACGTAAGCTGTTCCGCTCCGCTGTATAAAACCTTGACGGTTGATCATTACCCCCCCTTCTCAATTATCTTCAATACTCGAGTACTGGTATGATACTATGAATTTTGACCGTTCGGGATAGCGGGATAGGACTCAATTTCCCCTCACCCTTCGGCTCCCCAAATCTTCTCTATTTTTATCAATTTCGGAAAGGTCGTTTGCTTGTCAGCTCTTGAGCACCCAATTTTTTTTCTTCTCTCGCTACCACTAAAGGGCATTGCATTGGCTTCCTAACTGAGAGAGCTAAGGCTCACAGCTAGTCTAAAAGTGGGAAAGTGGATGGGGGGAAATTGCATTTAGGATGAGAAAACATCTTTGAGAAATGATAGTACTAACAACCTTTTCAGGATTAACAATGGGGGAACTCGAATCAATTTTCTCTTTCAATCTCAAGATATTTCATCTCTATAACAAATTGTTTGTAGTGCCCAGTCTTGGGATCCAAGTCTACTCCTCAGTAGAGAAGCTTTTGGGAGCTAGAGGGTAGGAGAGAATTGATTCAAGTTCTCTTCAAAGGGAAGCATTTCAACTTGGGAGCAGGAGGGAAACATTTATTTGTACCAGAGGAGCAGCGGTGACTCTCATACTTTAGTCTTCGGTGATCTTAACAGCCCACTCATGAGGGGTGGAATATCAAGGGTCCAGCAAGGACTTAACAGGGAAGAAAAGCAAATATAGTTCCATAATACGGCGAATAGGTTTGGTTTGGTATGAGCTTTAGATGCTGCGTAAAAGAATTTGTGAGCCAAACAAACACACTTTGAAATGAAGTAGAAAACTCTACAGCTTACAAGTAGAGAAGATAATATGCCTATAAATATCCCATGTACACGGAAGCGGTGTAGTTGAGAGTTCAGATGGTCTGGGGAAGGAAGTCAGAATAGAGTGTGAATGATGTAGGGGGAAGATTGTCACAGCAGTGTCTTTCACTTAGTGTCAGTGCATGAATGTTATGAATTTTAAGGGCCTGTTTGGATGCAAAAGGTCTATTCTGTTCCCCCATACAAATCACCCTTTTCCTTGTGTGGGGAAACGAAGAGAAGGCTATTTTCACAGCAGAAATACAATTTTTACTAATCAGGCTCTAAGGGTTTTACAACGCTATGCCGCAAGTGGTGTCCATTTGTGACATGAAGATACAAGTACTTCTATCTCTTGAGACCTCTCTCTCTTAATTAAGGCCTTGTTGGGCAACTCCTAGTAAAAAATACTATAGTATTTCATGAAAATAGCATATAAGTTGAAATAAAAATACTATAGTATTTCATGAAAATAGCATATAAGTTGAAATAAAAATACTATAGTATTTCAGAAATAAAGGTGTTCGGCAATACCCCTCTTTTAGTATAGTATTTTTCTTAGTAAGCAAAATGTTATCCGATGTCTGTACTGGTACTAGGTAATATAAGTAGTGTTTATTGGATTGTTAGTATATGTACACAAATGATAGTTTCTTTTTCTGAATTCAATCAAAAGATCTTTTTTCCAGAGTCCCTTAGGCTATATTTCTTCCATTAGATTGTAAGCTCCTTATTTGAATCCTCAAAGCAGATTTGTCTAATATTTACCTGACCAAGTAGTAGGTGCCTAGTATTGTAACCCAATATGGAAAACAGTATTTGGATATTCTCAACGGAGATGTTTCTTGCTGAATCCCTTCTCAAGCATGTTCGCGAAGGTAATCTAACAGAGAGTAGCTTTAAAAAAACTGTTTGGCCTGCCATCGTGGCAGAGCTCAATGCCAAATATGCAGCTGAGCTCAGCAAGCCTATTACTGCTCTTCAAGCAAAGGATAAGGAAGTTATTGTAAGTCTATTGATTCAAGTAAATACAAAGTATTTAGAAGTTATGTGAAAATGATTGAAGTAAAGTTGACTAGCTAATCGTTGATGTGAATATGGATTAGCTCAAGTGTGAGTTTGAAATTGTTCGCAAGATAAGAGCAAACTCAGGATTTGGTTGGGACGAGATAATTGGTATTCCTACAGCCCAGGCATCGGTTTGGCAGGAGTATACTACTGTAAGTTCAATTACCCCATTATCAGAAAAAGTATGAATATATAGTACTAGTAATAGATACAACTAACCAGAGATTGTGTATATAAATGAATAGATCCATAAAGAAGCTGGCAGGTATCGCCATAAGGCATTGCGCTACTATGATCTTCTGGAGAAGCAACTTTTCTGCAGTTGGTGCTTCTGGAAGATTTGTACGAACTGGGGCAATTGAGTCTGTGGCAGAGCGAGATGGGATAGCACTCAGGGAACGGTTGGAGGTAGGGGAGGCAGCTGAATTGGAGCAAGCTGAGGAGGTATTTGGTAGTCAGTTGGAGCAGGACTTGGTGGTTATCAGGAGTGCTATGCCCAATAATTCTACATTAACTGACACTGATATCGTAAAAGATGGGATGATTGCTGGGTGTAGTAGCCAAGGCACAAACTCACTGGTCCGTAGTCGCAGTGGTTTGTCTGACGAGGGTGGTGGGGACTCAGGAGAGATGCGCGATGGAGGCTATCGCAATAAGCGTGTTCGTACAAATAAAATCTCTCAAGGTGTGCTTGCAAATGCTCTGCTTGCTCTCCGCGATGAGGCAGTTGAACAGTGACTCCAGAGCCAGACAAGCAAGGAGGAAGAGACAATCAACAAATTAACAAGCTTCTTGAGCTTTATGCTGACTCTGATGAGTAAACGGAGACTGAGATTACAAAGCTCGTGCTTGCACTTCACGAGAGGAAAAACACAATTGGGTTTCTGGCAATTGTTAAATTTCCTGGTATTAGAACCAATTGGATTGCTGCACAACTTGCATCTTGATGGATATAATAGATAGTGTTGTTATAAAACATATACTTTTATGTATAAAGTAGTACTATATTATTAGTTAATAATGAATTGTTATTCAATTATCCATATATAACTATGCTCTACGGCTATGTAAATACAGCTGGTAATCTCTCCACATTTCAGTTGCAATCTGATCTCTCAATGTTGCTATTCCCTGCCACCCACTAACCCTTTCAGCGCCATTCGCATCTTCTTCAAGCATCTCAATCTCAATATTCTCAGACCGAGATCTAGATCCCCTATTGCTCCTGAGACCTAAAATTCAACTGTTAATCTATAATCATATATTCATATCTTAAACGCTTACCTGAAGTGGAACTCCTTTCTGCCTGCCTCTCCTGTGACTGAACCACTTCTAGTAAGTGTTCATTATCATCATTAGGACCTAAAACATCATTAAAAGAATCAAATTCTTGTGGCTGTTGATGGCGCTTAATAAAATTATGTAAAGCTGTTAAAGCCAGAACAAGTTTAACCTGACTGGGAAAAGGATACTTGGGAGCTGTTTTCAGGATTGAAAATCTTCGCTTTACCAAACTAAATATTCTCTCAATAGAGTTTCTACATTGAGAATGTCTTAGATTAAACAACTCCTCCTTATTTCGTGGTCTGTGTTTAATACAAAGTTAGTATTCTTACATTCCTTTGACTATTTCAAAGAATTATACTTTGTTCAAATACCAAGCTATTGTTAAAGTAGAAGAGAACATACCTATAACGTGATTGGTACTGCTCACGCAAATGATATTGCACCCCCAGGTATGGTGTCAAGCATCCATTTCTTAATCCATATCCCGCATCACAAAGGCAGAATTTTCCATCTGGAATTATAAATCCCTTATCCAATACATCGTTCAATACTTTTCCATCATGAGTTGAGCCCTCCCATCCCGCCAGTACATAACAGAACTGCAGATCAAATGTACAGGCTGCCATAACATTTTGGGTGATCTGGCCTTTGCGGTTGTGAAATGGTCCAAGATGCTCTGCCGGTACATGGGCAAAGATGTGAGTTCCATTAATTGCTCCAAGAACATCTTTGAAGTATGGATAAAACTTCTTATTGCACTCAACTTCATATGGACACTCATTAACTAGAAGTGTTACAATACTTGTATGCAGCTCTACGAGACTGTTTAAAACAAGATTGAAGTATCTATTATATTTATAGTACGTGATTAGTATTAATACTACCAAATTAATAAGACACCTGATATATTTACTTACTGGCTAACTGTATCACCACTATGCTAAAACCTTTCCTGGACATCCTAATTTGAAGCATTGTGTCCAATTGTCCAAATAAACATAGCTACTTGTTCATCTACATTTACAAACCTTGTCGAAGTAAGAAGCCCTTTGTCTTGAAGCCATTGACATAGTTCACAAAATATTTCATGAGGCATACTCAATACCTCAATTACTTGTCTAGGATTTGTTGATGGAGCAAGTAGTTCCGCAACATATTATTTTCTTGTAAGTGAAGAGTTCCGACATTCCTCAACTTCGTATTGTGTGCCTACTACATCAGTGACTGCAGTAGTAATATTAAAGAGAAAGTGAGTATAAAGTCTTAAGGCAACATTGTGGGAATTGCTGTCCACCTGATCGGCGTTGTCATCCATAATTGTTTGAGAGATAAGTATTTTTGAAGACAGATAATATAATTTGACATAATTTGAATGGAAAAAGTTTGTTGAAATTGCGCTCTGAGACTACTGATATCGTATAAAATAAAGAAGTAAGAAGAGTGGTATTATAAAGAATAGAAACAGTATGGACAAAATCATAATATTACAAAAATATAGGCTTGAATTTATATATTTTATTTCTATGAAAAATACTATAGCAAAAAAATACTGTTGGATTTTTATACAAATACTATAGTATTTGTAGTTGCCGAATACTAGGCCAAACAAAAATAAAATTACTGAGAAAAATACGATAGTAAAAGTGGAAATACTATTGTATTTTTGGCATGCCGAACAGGGCCTAACCACCTTCTCAACTCCCTTCACTAGTAGTATCTTTTTTTTTTTTTTTTTCAAACTTAGGAAAATGACAGCCCTCTGCCTACCTCCTGGGACTGTAGAGGGGAAAATTGTCTTTTCAGTTTTATTCCTAGCTAATAGCTATATTTAGTTAGGGTATGGAAGAGTGATTAGGGTTGGTGATTGTGACTGCTGTATAAGGTATTATGGATGGAAGGGTTTCCTGAAACTGCTTTTTTCAACTTATCTCAACAGTATATAAGGGCCTAAAATAAGTACTCAAAAAGAATCATCTGCAATTGTGTGAAATTGCAATATTGATGGATCACTACTACTCTTGTTTTTGAGAATTTATATGACTTTCTTCATGCTTTTGTGCTTTAATTATATGCTCTTTTCTTGGTCATATTTTTATATCTCCTCTTCAAATTTCTCTTTCTACTGACAAGCTATATTTTACCTATCTTGGTAAATATTTTCTTTTACCCTCTTATATACGACTAAAACAAGAAAGAGTCTAACTTCTACTTCTTGAAGTACTTTGAAAGAAACATGTTACTTCTGTACTAATAAGTACTATATTGTGAAAGAGGGATAGAGAGTCAAGGTTGATATTTTTTAGTATTTAGTACTAGCATCCTTATCTAAAATTGGGTTAAAGCTAACTGCACTTGGCTTTCACATCCCTCATGCTTTTACACTATTGATCTTACTTCTCTACTTTAATTTCTACTGAATACTGCTTTTTTGGTCTTCTGACATCCTACAACTACTAGGCCTCAATAGTAACAAGTTCTTGTTATTTGAAGTATTAAGACTTTTATTGATTATGAGTGGAGAAGAAACTTAAATACAAATTGGAAGAGAATGTTAATAGTTTATTGACTAATAAGGCTTGTAAAGAAAGTATAGAAAGAGTATTAATATCTTTCGTTATATAATAGTAATAAAACATTAATCCTTTCTCATCTACTTTTTATAACTTCAACAAGTTGAAAGCTAATATTAGATTTTGATATTAAAGATATCAAATTAGATGCTATCATACTTGATAGCATATCGGCAGAAGCTAATTTGTACTTGGAGTATGAAATTAAAGATATTAAAAGAATACTATTAAGAAAACTCAGGAAAAGATTTATGCCCACATATTGGACTATCTTGAGTTTGAAGGTTATCTATAAGAAGATTATTTCTACTTTAATAGAGCCAATACTGAGAACTTCACTTTGTATACAATAGTTCTAATAATGACAGATTTTAAGATAGAAGTACGACATAACTTGAATATACAACTCAAATGGAACAAGAAACTTATTCTAATGGAATCACAACCAGGTGGCAATGAAAGACTTAAATTTCTTATAGTTGATAAGATATTTATAATGAATCAATCATTTGTTGTAATAGTTGAGACAAAACAATTCTTTTTTGGAGCAGAAAGAACACAATATTCACTTAAGATATAGGAGATATGGGAAAATAATGGAAAAGGTGAGGTTTATGAATTTGATAATACCAGTAAATCTTCTACTAGTACTTTACTTGTATATTACCAACTTTGGCAATACCTATCTCACAACCATCTTCCGTGCAACCTTCTGTTACCCTATATTCAATAAAAGCCCTTATTGCTTATAGTCTTGAGAACAACTTAGATCTCTATAAAGAAAAGATGAAGGTCATTCAAGTCCTAAGAAGAGCTATCAAAAAAGTTGAGAAGGACTTCACTAGGATGAAGGGCAGATACTATGTGAACGAACTTCGGTTGACAATTCTCAGAGAGTTGGAGGAATTAAAGTGAGAGATGGCAGTCCTAAAGAAAGTACAATGCAAGATGAGGGAATGAGCTGTTACGATACAACCAATTCAAGAAACTGTGATCACTATACATAATTGATTGTTTCTCAATTATTCTAAAATGATCAAGGAAGCATCTTGGAAGTGTATGCAAAGAATTAGAAAAGCCAATAAGGTAGCGTATAATAGAAATTTGGTAACTGATACTATATTGGTTAACTGTGGTGATCTTGATGACGCTATAACATTCTGTAATCTATGGAGTATTGTATAAGAACACAAACCTCTACCTTGGTAGGTACATCTTTGTTATCTTTGTGGGCTAGGAAAAATATACAGGTACTGGTATAAAGTCTTCATATACACTACTTTGTAACCTCACATATTTTTAAGAATTGTTTTGCTGGTAAGCCACTTTGGTGTGTGCAAAAACTTTGTACTCACCCCTTTATAGTACAATGGTCCTGCATTTAGTTTTTAAGTATCCTCAACCTTACCTATAACCACAATGTAACCTCTTGTACCCTGTCACATTTTACATTTTGCACAACAAGAACCCTTGATATCTATCTCGCGACACCTTCAAGTCTTTATCCCTAGTGTATGCATTCTCTGGTTTTATTTCATTTTTTTGGAATAAGTTTATCTATTCCATCTATTTTTCAAGCTCTTCTATCTATCTAGTTACTCAAAGTACTCAAATTATAGTTAAATGAAGTTACTTCTTACCTGTGGCATCTGCTATAGTCTTGTGGAAAGTCCTTGAAAGAAATTTGGCCCTAGAGGTTGACTTTTCTCACTTACAATATCACATTTCTCTTTTCTTGAGAATACTTAACAAGTTGGAGCCGAATTGTTCAAATATTTTGAATGAGAACATAAGATCTCCTCCTGTTCATCAGCAAAAAATTACTGTGCGTCAGGTGCACTGCCGTTGCGTCAGGATACCAGGTGGGGTAACCTGGCACCCTTGACGTTAGGTGCGCCGGATGCGGTGTTGCCACTCTCGCTTACGCCAGGTACGTCAGGAGGCACGGTTGCCATACAGACTTACCTCTGGACCCTAGTGGCTACACAACCTTACATCCCATGCTTCTGGACGC
>Ga0307507_10002976_pt1 | contig 33986 bp, 23 predicted proteins | sample 7_EM_MG_FD_207223 | JGI IMG/M metagenome (GOLD analysis project Ga0307507, IMG submission 207223) | Populus trichocarpa ectomycorrhiza microbial communities from riparian zone in the Pacific Northwest, United States - 7_EM | ecosystem: Host-associated > Plants > Roots > Unclassified | place...
CTATATACTTAAAGTGGCCGTATTAGGTTTTAAAAGCGGTCTTCTACTTATCCCCTTCTTTAATATAGAGCCTATAATAGGCGTCTTATAGGTCCAGCTTTATAAAGATCTTCGCCCTAGATAGTTAATCCAGCATTTCACTAACCAGTAGTAGTAGGTAATGGTTCTTAATTATAATCTTATTAAGACCATAATAGTCTACACATAGCCTTATAGTCCTATTTAATTTTGGGATAAAGAGGATTAGTATGCCTACTAGCAACTTACTGGGCCGTATCCATCCCTTTTCTAGTAAGCCATTAAAGTACTCCCGTAGGATCTTAAGCTCTTTATAAGAGGTTATAAATAGGAAGGTTTAGCAGTTATTTACCTTCTTCTAGATTAATTATATAATTATATTCTAAGTTCCGCTAAAGGACTTTTACTTACCTACCTAAAAATACCCTTAGTAAGTCCCTTAAGCCTACTAGGATATTTAACAAATTAGGGTCGCGTTTGTCCTCCATATCATCATTAGGTAGGTCCCAGAGGTCCCTTAGGATGCCCACGGGCAGTGTCGCGCGCTATAATAGCTATTCATATATAGTTGCCACTATACATTAGACAGTTTTATACAGTAGCCAGTAGAGGGTAGGGAACTCTTTAACACAGCGTTTAAGGTATTATAGCATACTCTCTGCGTATTGCTTAAGCCAGAGTAACCCATAGCGGTAGAAGTATTTTATAGAATCTTTAAGATCGCCACCTCCCTGTAGTATCCCCGTGACCTATCCGGCAGTTCCCCATAGGGTATCTATTACGGAAGGGTTATCGCCTATACTAGGCTCTATACCTATCTTACTATAGAACAAGGGTTGGATCTAATACTCCTTTAGGTATAGGGCGTATACTATTTCTCCTAGAGCTATATCTTCTAGGATGTCTTTTAAGCTTATTAGTAAAATACGCCCTTCTAATTCTTTATTATTCCACTATTTAAAGGCTCCTATTTTAAAGCGTATCTTAAAATCTGCTTCTATAAGCTAAGGATATCTAAGAATAAGGTTATAGCCTACAAAGTTAGCCGCCTAGAAGGGTTGCGGGCTAACCACCTTAGTACGGTTATATATGTTGGCCACTAACACTATAAGCTTATAGGCACTGTATAGTTTAATCTAATACTTATTTAGGAACCCTATAATAGGTTTCCGCTACTTTAGCAACAGGATAAGCTTATACTCTTTTACCAAATTATATTATATAAGATTAATTTCGGCGCCGCTATTATATAGTGCTTAGAACTGACGTACCTCACCTATAAGGAGTACTATTTTTAGCTTAATAGTAATATAGAGAGTCTCTCCTTCCGTATCTTGCCCTAGTTATAGTTAGAAGAGGTCCATAACTAGGGCTTTTCTTTTTTTAGATTATTAGTGCGGTTATCGCCCTGCTTGTTTTTCTAATTGGGTTTACCTCCAGAGAAGTTTTCTCTTAACTTTTTAGAGTGTTCCCGTAAGGGTGCTAGACGGGTATTAGGTTAGCCTTAGGAGTTTTTCCCATTACTTAAGGTCCCTAACTTTAACCCTTTTAAATTTCTCTTTAAGAACGGCTTCTTTAAAGTTTGGGTCTACCCTATATTACTACTAGAGTGCCCGCGTTTCTAGTTACCCCCTAGCTTCTTACCGGAAGAGGTCTAGTTCCTTACCGCATCCTCGGCATTTAGAACCGCTTGTTTAAAATCCGCATATATAGTAATCCACAATAGGGCTCCTACGTGCTTTATTTCGTCACGAATTGCTAGCTTAATTCTAGCCTAGATAAATCCAATTTTCTCCTTTTTACGGATACTACCGTCCTTGTCTTTAAAGGGCTCTAGATCTATTAGTTAAGCACAAGTTTCTATAAAGTTTATAAACTAGCGGAAATCGTGGCGGTTAAGCTATATCCTATTCCAGAATAGTTCTGTATAATTATATTATATGACATACGGATTTTAAGTCCACTTCTTTAGGAAGGTTTGCAGCTACGGCCATATAGTAATTTGCTCTTTATTAAGCTAATTTAGTATAATCTAGTTTAGGGATTAATTTTTAATCTTACTAATAATCCAATAGGTACGCTCTTTAGTATTATTTTATATTATTAGCATCTTAAAGAAGTTATCTATTTTATAAACCCAATTGTTTAACTGTTAGGCGTTGGGTCTCTAGCGGAGTTCTAGACTACTAAAGGCCTTAACCAGTTGGTCTATATCCTTTTTCTATTTGCTATATAGATACCTCTCTAAGTCTTCTATACCTCCTTAGGTAGGTACTAGGTATCCCCTAGGAGGCCCTTAGCCTTAGCTAGGTTATAAAAGATTTTGTCTAGCTTAGATTAAGCTCTGCTAGATCTAAACCTACCCCTAGAGGTTTCTAATATGTTTATTAGTGGCTCCTTCCTATATGGCTTCTAAGAGCCTTACGGCAGCTTCCTAATATCCTTGTTAAAGAAAATCGGTATAGGGCTCTTAACTTTCTAATCTTAGGCCTAGGGAAGCTCCGGCTACGGAGGTAGTATTAGTACTAGTAGCTAATACGGGTTTCCCTATAAGGCTTAAGTCTTAAGTTAGTAGTTAGGTTAGATTGCCTAAAGAGGTAGGCCCGCTTAGCTTATAAGCAGTCTATATACCGCCACTATACTAATTATAGGCTAGTGGTCTTCTAGAAGGGTTCCGGTTAGGTCCCTAATTAGGCGCGTTAGTATATTCCTCTAGCATTTCTAGTTTAGGGGAAGATTTGGGGTTATATCTGGTACTTAATCTTTTAATTAGCCTAAGTGGGGCTAGAGGGGTTCCGGCTGCTTTTTAGTAGTATTATAACCTTTATAGAGAGTATCTACGTTTTTCTTAGCGTTGCCGGTAACTGTAGGTATGCGAGAGTCTTTAAGCTCTTAGTGTATTTGGGTGTTAGGGCTTGTTCGGCCGTCTTGCCTAGAGGTTTATATTATCATAATCTCTTGCTATTGGAGGGACCTTCTTGCCTTAGCGCGACGGCTGTCTATAAGGTATTTATAGAGTTTCTGTTTAGGTTATCGCGAGATTTTAAGGGAGAATAGTAGATATAAATAAAAGATATAAATAAATAATCTGGTCCTTAAAGCTAGCTGCCCTTCTAAATAGAGTAGGAAGGATTTAAATATAAGGGGACTTTGTAGACAGGGGGCTATAAGGACACAATTGTGGAATAGGATAGATTGGTAAGAGAGACGAATTCTTAAGGAGGTAAGGCCTCTAGGATCGTGGAGACTATATACTACGGGCACGTGCCTCCGGCACGTGACCGGCGACCATCTAAGGGGCATCCGGAGGTTGTCCTAAAGGCAACCCGAGGTGTCCGCAATAATATCCCTTATATTTACTTAGTCATCGCCAGAAGTTGCTAATAAATTATATACTATAATTAGAGATAATCGTACTTGGTATACTATAGAGCTTATATATATTATTAATAAAGCTATTAACTAGTTCCTCTATTAAGAGTCCTGTTACTAGAATAAGGTGTTATATTTTAGTTAGACAGTCCATAATAATAAGGATATGTTTGTATGCCTTGCTATAGCGTTGGCATACTAGTAGCGTTGTAATATAGTTAATTAAAATATTAGTCTATGGGCAAGTGGGTAGTTCTAGTGGCTTTAAAAAAAACTAGGCAGGGTAGAACGGGGGGTCTTAGTGCGAAAGTATAGGGCATAGTCTTTAATAAAGGTAGCCGTAAACTGGGAGATTTCTAGCTACTAGTATGTTTGGTTTAAGAGGTTAAGAGTTTTAACCTAGCTAGGGTAACTAGTGGGGCCGCTGCTATAAGAGTAATAGATAACTTCTAGGCGGAGGTCTAGGGTATTAGGGATAAAGAGGCGTTAGCGGAAGTAGATCTGTCCGTTAATAATGCTATATTTTAACTTATTGTAATAGAGTAATTTCCTAATCTTCTTTAGCTAATGGCGAGCTTTCCAATTACGTAGAGCCGCTACTATATCTCTTATAAGTTTATTCTCCTGGTATCCTAACCAGATTAGCTTATCTAATGACTTTTTAGCTATTTTAGGGTCTAGAGCGGCTACAAACTCTATATTGTTAGAGTTGTGGGATTTATATAGTAATTCTTCTAAGATTATAGGGTTAACTTTCTGGGGTGGTATAATAACTTGGGCTTAGTGGCGGAGGCGTTTATTATTAGCGTCCTTGGGTTTTATTTCTGGTAGTTAGCTTAGGGTATTAGGGAGTGTAGCTTTGCTGCTAGGTCTATATATAATTATAAAGTTAAACTATAAAAGGAACTCTGCCTACTAGACTTAGCATTAGTTTAGCTACTTAGTAGTTATAAACTTCTGTAGGTTCTTGTGGTTAGTAATAATTTTAAATAGTTTCTTAGTCCCTTATAGCTTAGGACGCTATTCCTCTAAAGCCTTAATAATAGCTAAGAGTTCTTTATTATAGATCTTATAGTTATACTCTAGTGTAGAGTACTTTATAGAGAAGAATATAACCAGTTTTAGTTTACTGTTATTATTATACTGGGAAAGGACTCCGCCAAAAGCCTAATTTAACACGTCTGTCTCTACCACTATTTTCTTTATATAGTTGTAGTATACTAGTACTAGTGCTGAAGTAAAGGCTCTCTTAAGGGCCTTAAATAACTTAGCTTATTCTAGTCCCTATAGCTATCTAATGTCCTTTCTTAGGAGTTTTATTATAGGTATAGTAATAGTAAAATAACTTTGGATAAACCTGCGGTAAAAGTTTAAAATTTTAAGAAACTGCTATAATTCCTTAACTAAGGTTAGGTTCTCCTATGCTTATAAGGCTTAGACCTTTTTAGGGGTTATACTTATTCCTTCTGTTAAGATAATTAAGCTAAGGTACTTTATCTTTGTTATATAGAACTCTGACTTACTAATATTAATTTAGAGGCTAGTAGCTTTAAGGCAGCGAATTACCTTTTTAATATACCTGGTATAGTTAGCTTAAGTTTTAGAAAATATAAGGATATTATTGAAGTATGCTATGTAATAGTTGTTTAGTGTGTTATAAAGAATATAGTTAATATAGTTCTGGAATATAGCTAGGGTATTATAAAGGCTAAATGGGGTTACTAGTATCTTGTAAAGCCTAAAGCGGGTAATAAATACTGTAAGCTATTTATGGCCCTTAGCAATACAGATCCTATTAAACGCGGTAATAATATTAAGCTTAGTATAGAATTTGGCGCTATATAGGGCATTAAGTGTTTTATAGATAAGCGGGAGCAGGTATTAGTTCTTAATGGTAATATTATTAAGTCCTCTATAGTTATAGCAGATCCTTATCCCTCCTTTTAGCTTAGTAGTAAGTAGGAGCGGGGCTATAGTAGGGGACGTTAATTCTTAGATAAAGCCTTTATTAAGTATCTTATTAATTTATTTCTTAACGCATTAGAGCTTAGTAGGGGAGAGTAGGCGGTTCTTGTAGTATAAAGGCTGCTTTCCTAGTATAATTTTAATTTTATGGTCCTATAGGCGATATAGTAGGAGCTTATTAGCATTTTTTAGGAGAAACCCCTTAATATAGTGCCTATGTTCCCTTAGGAGGTGTTATATAATGTTATGCCTGGTTAGAGCAGGTTTGCCTTTTATAAACTTCTTAATGTCTATATCTATAAATTTGCGGTAGAGGAACTTAGTATTTATAGTCTAAAGGTTTTCCTTAAGGAAACGGTAAAAATAACTAGGGAAGACCTTGCAGGCTTTTTCTATTATATAGTTACTATTAACTAAGCGGCGGAAGGATTTCTCTGTTAGGTCTAGTATTTTAACTAGTCTAGTAGGGAGTTTATCTATTAATTGTTTCTATTCTTCTTGTTCTACTAATTCTACTAGCTCCGCTATATAAATTCTTATTACTTTTACGCCTTTTTATTTATAAAACTGGGCGAAATTTACGGTATATATATTTATAATATTATCTAGGTTAAGGCGTATTTAGTCTTCTCCTAATATTACGGCGGGGCTAGCTTATTTTAGTTAGCTCTTAGGAGTGGTTCCTAGGCAGTGGCCTTATATAAGGCGTACGGGGAGTAGGTATAAGGTTAGGTATTATAGTGGCACGGTTTCTATTATTTAGGTTTTAGTAATTCCCTAGCTAGTCCTTACTATAACATAGGCTATAGTGTGCGTATATGGTATATAGCTTAGTTCTAGGTATTAGGTTAAGTAGCTGGGGTTTAAAGGATGTCTAGGCTGGCGTTGGATTCTTAGTAGTAGTGGTATAAAATAGACCTTCTTCCTTAGTCTTAGTAAGGCTGACTAGCCTATTATTTTAGTCTTAAGTGCTAAAGTAGTCTAGTTTTCTACTATCTTGTTACTTTATAGCTATATAGGTTCCCCTTTATTAGGAATATCTTCTATTATTAGGGCTTTATATATGATTTTAGGCACTAGGCTTAGTAGTGCCAAGTATCTATACAGGGCGTCCCTACTACTATTAGCTATCCTTTATAGGAGGTAGTTCCTAGAGTAGTAATCTAAGTTAAAGCGGATTTTAAGCTTTCTAAAGCTAGGGCGGGGCTTATACTTTTAGAGCTAAGGCATACCTAAGATAATTAGGGTACTGGGTAAGAGTTTAGTAATAAAAAAAAGTATAGCTTTAGTATAAATGCCAATTGATATTTAGGTAGTAAAGTAGTCTATAATAAGTGAAGTTAGGATACTATCTATAAGGTGTAGTGGCCTAGGTACTAACAGTTTCTTAATTATAACATTATATTTTCTTATAATAGACTCTATGTCGGCAAATGCTATTATAGTACTACCTAAGTCCACTAGGCTTACTATGTTAATAAAAACTTGGGGGCATAGGTTATATAATAAGGGGAGTTGGGTTTAAATAAGAATTAATTTCTTATTACTATTTGCTAATCTAAGATTAAGTGGTAGTTTACTAATAGAAAGGACTAATTAGTCTAGTAATAGGGACCTAATCTTCTTATCTTCCTCCTTATATGGGTTAGACCCTTAAACGCAATTTAGTCTAAGGGTCTGCCTTTTAATAACTAGGGTATAGAGCTGTTTTGGTAGGGCAATCTAGTATCTGTCTAGCTGGTAGTATTAGTCTTAGTTAGGGTATAGGGAGATAGCACCTTGCCAATAATATTATTATTCATTGCTTAACGTCCGATTCGGATCCCTGTTGGGCCCACGCGGACTACTCCTTATATACATGTGGGGAGAAAACTCTATTTGAGAAAACCCCGTGATCCGTCTCCCCGCCTTTTGGGGCTCGCTTGCGAGTCGCCTGCGAGTCACCAGTAATGCCAATAATATAGCTGTGTTTATATTTACTAGCGTGGAGTTACTAATTCTAGGCATTATTAACGGGTTGGGCTTCTATATAGGGTATTATTTAGAGTAACTAAGCCATAGGGTTAAAGGGGGGGAGTTATCTGCTACGGCTATAATAGACTCCATAGTTACTATATCTGTAGTTATTAGTTTATATTATTTAATAGGCTAGTATTAGGACTAGGTTTGCTGTTATAGTAGGGTTATAAGCATTCTTCTAGTAGCTAGGCAGGCTATAGGTAAGGTATAGTCTATTATTAAAATAGCGCTTACGCTCCATGTCTAAGATTCTATTAAGGTCTATAGGTTCTCTAGTTACTACTAAGGTTAGAGTTAGGGTTAATATAGGGGTAGGAGCTTAAGTAGGTAGGTAGTGGTTAGTATTCTTAAGGTTAGCTTGGTATATATAGTTTATAAGGTTTTTAGCAAATATATCTATCTGCTTGCTCCAACCTATATAGTTATTGTTATTAATTTTATAGGCAAGTCTAAGTACTAGCTCTTCTATCTTTAAAGAGATAAACTTCTAAAGTAGATCTACCTTCTATTTATCTGTCTTCCTAGCACAGACTATTAACTTATTAAGCTCTCCCTTCTAGGACTAGTAATTACGCTTACTTTAGGGAAAATAGTTAAGCTTATTTTTTATAACCTGGGTTATATTAAGGACCTTATAGTGGGTAGTAAGCTCTTTAAGTATATCTTCTTTAGTAGGCCATTTCTATATAGATATATTATTTGGGTTCTTGTATATAAGCTTTAGGCCCTATTTAATAAACTTATAGGTCTTGCCCTCTAGTATATCTAAGATGTAAAGGATCTGGGATTAGACTATATTAAAGTAGTCCTAGTTATAGTTAAAGACTTCTTTAATCTTAATATGCTAGGTCTTAAAGTTGGCTTATTATTCTAGTGGGGTGCCTTTTCCACTAAATATTAGCAGGTCTTTAGATATCTGTTTTTTCTGCTAGGTTACTACCGTTGTTATAAAGGTTAATTATTTAAGAGTGGCGATAGTTTCTGTCTAGGAGGTAATAAGGGTATTAAGGCTTTTATTGGCTTTCTTATTAGCAGTGTTTATGTTATATATAAACTATAGTCCCGCTTTAATGTTACTAAGGAACTTATTAGTATGGTTAACAAGGGTATGGTAAACTTTGTTAGCTTTAAAGGTTTTAGGGTATAGTAGGGAGCGGTGGATTGTCTATGCGATGTTGGGGTATATCTATATAAAGAAGTCTGCAAAAACTTTACGGGGGTTTTAGGTTTTAGCTATTTCGGCGTTATTAATATCACCTATTTAGGTAATCTTTGGCGCTAGGAAAAAACTAAAAATTATTCTAGGATTGTAGTGGATTGTAGCATATAGACGCGTTACATATAGGTCGCGATTGCTCTAGGGCGGAGATAACTAAGATATAGGGAATTAGTAATTGCGATAGGGCGTAATTAATAATAGCACAAACTGTTACAGTGCTGTAATGAAGTAGACTAAATAACTACGTTATGCTATAAAGAAGAGAAGAAGGGTAAAAGGGGGTATTATATATAAAGAGTAGGGCCAGCCGCTAAGGCGCTAGTGGTGGGCTAGCTAATAGTAGGAAACAGTATGCGTTAGGTTAGTGCTGTGATACCTATCCCCTCTAGATCTAGAAACTCGCAGCTAATACACCATTAAGTTAAAGGTGCCGCAATACCTCTAGCATATCCCGCAGAATTCTTGCTAATTCTAGGGTACGCCAACTTTGTAACGTCTGCTTGGTCTATAACCTAGTCCATAACTATATCCTACGGCTCTATTATTATGGTACTTCGTAGCTATATTACTAGGACCTCTGCCCTGCTATGGAATTCTATAGTTTTAGGGAAAGATTCTTCTTTTTTCCTAAGTAAATTTTGCAATATAGGAATTATTTCCCTTATGCTATCCTAGATTCTCCTAGTTTTATAATTTAGACATTTTAACAACCTATTAGCGGGATTTATCTTTCTTAGGCGGTATATAATTTTAAAGTTATACTGTAATAGTGCCTCCGCCTATCTAGCTTATTAACTACTTAACACCTTTATAGTTATAAAGTATTCTAGGTTGTTATGGTCTGTAAGGACTTTAATAGGATAATTGCTTTCTATATAATAATGTCGCTAGTGCTTTATTACTGTAACTATTATAAGTAGCTCCTAGTTATGCGTTATATAACGCTGCTCTATAGGGGTTATTTTCCTTAACTAAAACGCTATAGGATGCTATTCTCCGTCTTTTAATTAAGATATAATTGCCCCTAGGGCAAAGCCAGATGTATCTATTTTAAGGTATATATATAGCTCCTAGTAGAAGTGTATTAGGATAGGCGCTAATATAAATAAATCCTTTAACTGGTCTATAGCCTACTTAGCAGCTTCCCTAAATATAAAGGTCCTAACTTCTTACTATTCTTAAATCCCTTTAGCAGATTAGTAATTAGGAGCATTACTTATAAGTAATAAATAATAAACCTTTAGTAGAAGTTCGCCGTGCCTATAAAAACCTGTACTTCCCTAAATATTATAGGGTATGGCTATTCCCTAATAGCGTCTACCTAGCTTTTCTCTATTAATACTTTATTGACGCTAATAATAAAGCCTAGAAAATTAATGCTAGTAATATAGAATAAGCATTTTTTCAAGTTTATATAGAGCTTGTATTCCCGCAGTCTTTCTAGTACTATTTGCATATAGTGCATATATACTTTATAGTTATTAGAGTAGACTATAATGTTATTAAGGTAGACTATATATATTGTATCTAATAGGCCTAACAATGCCTTATTAATATAGGCCTAAAATATTACTAGTGTGTTGGTAAGCCTAAATAGCATTACTAGGTACTTAAAGTAGCCATACCGTGTTTAGAATGCTATTTTCTACTTATCGCCGGCTTTAATCTGGATTTAATAATATATATCTTTTAGGTCCAATTTTATAAATATCTTTGCGCCTAATAGCCTGTTAATAAGCTCCCCTATTAAGGGTAGCGGGTAGTAATTCTTTATAGTAATCTTATTTAGCGCCTAATAGTTAATATAAAGGCGAAGGGTCTTATCCTTTTTGGGTATAAATATAATTGGTGCTCTTACCCGGCTTATAGAAGGCCAAATCTATTCTCTCTAAAGATTGTCTACTATATACTAATGTAATACTGCCAGCTCGTTTTCTAATAGGTTATATAGTGGTCTAAAAGGAGGTTCCTTATCTCCTATATCTATCTTATGCTTTACTAATATAGGGTTAGGCAAGGTATGCGCAGCTTCCTTATTAGTAACATCCTTTAGGTCCGTATATTTCTATAAAATCTCTAGTTCCTTAACTATGTATAGCCAGACATCTAAAAATAAATACTCCGTGTCCCTACTCTTGGGGTTAAGAGTAGTATATATAGTATATACCCACCCATCTTCTTATATATGGCTTAAGAAAGTCTCTTAATTTTTAACTATAATACGCAGTTAAGACTTTTAGTGTTAATATAAGACGGAAGGCTAATTAATATCTAGATTAACTTGGCAAAGCTATAGGTATCCTAAAATAAGGTCATACCCCTTAATTTCTACGACGCAGAAGCGCATCTCCTATATATCCCATAAACTATTGCGGTCCTGGCTGGCCACAGAAAAAGTTTATTCCCTATAATATGAAATCTAGTAGCCTTTAATGCTTTAAATGGTGCGCACCTGTAAGCCACTAAGGTCCAAATCTAATTCTTTTACTAGTAATTAAGAAATAAACCCTATAGTTACGCCGCTGTCTATAAGGTAGTCTTATATTACCCATTTATTATTAACTTAAATAGAGACGGGAATGACTATGTAGTAGCTTACTCCCTTCTTCTCTTGCTGGCCTAGTGTAAGGAAGTAAAGATTTACTAGGCTCTCTCTTTTCCTAATTAAGTATTCTCTTGCTTCTTCTACTGGTAGAAGCGCTATATATGGCCTTTCTTACCGCAGTAATAACAGCTGCGTAACTCTTAGTTCTATAGTTTCTGCTTATTATCATTTTGGGGTTAACTAGCGTTGCTCTAGGGTTATAAAGCCTGCTCGCGTTGTCCTTTTATAGAGTGGTTAGGTTAGAATCTACCCCTTTTGTTAAAGCTAGGTCTAGTTTTACGCTCTTTATTATTGGCGTCTTGTTCCTTTTACTTTCCTAGATGGTCTCTTTTAGCGTTCTTAATCTGAGTAGCTTTAGAAATAAGCTTTTCTTAGGAGGTAGGAATTTCGCCCTTCTCCTATATAGCCTGTTAAATCTTAGGTTATAACTTAGTAAGTAGCTAGTGAAGTTATATAGTGTTATCCTATAGGTCTAAGTAGGGTATGTTGTTTTCTAGTTCTTCTAAGTAGTTTACGAACTAGACTACACTCTGGCCTTCTCGCTATTTAGCATTATAGTATTGCTGGTTGTAATCTATCTCTTAATTAGTAGGGTTTTAGATCTAATTAACTAACCAGGACTTAAGTTTGCTGAATTTAAGGGGTGTGGTAAGTTTCTTCTTATAGCGTGTTTATGAACTCTTAATGGTGCCACGCAGGAAGGTAGAAGCAATTAGTGTCTAATTATACTTATTAGAGTAATATTTTGGGTCTAGCTAAAACTTAGTTTTGTATTAATAGATAAAATAATTACAGTTTTAGAGACTATTACCATTATACTTATTAGGTTCCTTTATGTAGAATTTAGGTTTTTCTAACGTTATAGCGTAGTATAGCGTTACCCCTTTAAGTCCGCTTCGTGTCTAGGGTATCTATACTTCTCCCAATTGTCCTTATAATTATCCTTAGTAGTCTTAATATACTTATCTTAATTGTATCTCTAACTCCTTTATCTTTTATAGGGTTTTGCGTAGTAACCGCTCTAATAACTCCCTAGTGGTAATCGTTCCTAAAGGTCTTAGAAGGTTAGACGGACTAGCTATGGCTTCCTAGTCTACTCCTTTATAAGTAAAGAGGATGCGCTCCTCTGGGGAGACTCTATCAGCCTCTTATAGTAAGGGCGTCGTTTTAGGGGGTAAGGAGGTATGGCCCGTTATTATTAATTAATAGCCGTACGTTCCTTCTGTAAAGGATTATAAGAGGCTAGTCTAACTGGAATGTATAATTATTTAATTAATAGTGTAGAATAAGAGTTTTAGGTAAGTAGAAGGTAAGTTAAAGGTAGAACGAGCTTTATGTATTAAAGGATAAATGCTTTCTAAACTCTTTTATTTAAAGACTAATCGCTAGTTCTTCTCTAGAGAACCAGCTCCCTATATAATCCTTCTAAGACACTAGTAAAACCCTTTACCCCTTGTCTATCTGACTATATCTCCTCTAGGATATTAGTGGGACATTAGTGAAACCTTTATCTGTCTTATCTAATATATACCTTTTAGGAGCGCCCATTACAAGAGGCTAATAGATATGCGTTGTATACGGAATTATAGTAAATAAGATAATTAGATGGTTGTTGCAGAACTATATAAATTGCCTAGTAAAATGGTTAGTATGGCTATCTAGGATAAGGAGTTAATTTTTGCTAATTTGGCGCTTTTTAGACCACTGTTTAAAGTAAATAGCCCACTTTAATAGTAGCTGATTGTTAATATATATAGTGTTGCTTACTCCTAGCAAGTAATTGCCTAGCAGCTTATCTATTTATATATACTAGCGCTTTTATATAGTTTTGCCTGCTAGGATAATAAGCGGAGGCCCTATAACTTTATTACTAGAAATTACCTCTGCGACTATCCCTTCCCCTAGTAGCGTCCTACTAAAATTGGCCTATGCGCAGAATACCAAAATACCAGAATTAAAAGTATGCGTATTACCTACATAGATTTAATTAATATATATTACTCAACCATGCCTTCTAATTGTACTTCTGATGATATAGACTTTATTCTACTGACTTAATATTTAATTCCACTAACTTGGAAAGCAAAACAACCACCCCCGCAGCCGTGGCCGTTGCCCTACTTTGAGCCCCTGTATATCGCGAATTTTGACGCCTGTGGCACCCCAAATCTTCCTCCTAACCTTAATCTATATAACCCCTTGGCTATATTTAAGCTATTCTTTACTAATAAGATTATGGATAAGCTTGCGGAGTGGACAAATAAATATGCAGAGCTTTATCCTATAGAGGAAGACACTGAGTTTGTATATAGGTGGAAACTAATAGATAGGCAGGAATTGTACGCCTATTTTGGGGTGCTGATTTATATGGGTATTACTATAGAGTCTTCCATTAAGGACTATTGGGGTAATTTAGAACTAGCTGGTGCAGGCTATGTAGTTAAAAACTATATAGGCCTTGTAAGATTTTAGCAACTTAATTGCTACTTTAGGTATACGGCTCCTTGGCTAAAGGAAGATCCTACTCCTTATACTATATTTAATAGAGTTACTAACCTTTCTAAACACCTCCGATTAAGCTGTCACAATCTTTATATATTAGGAACTTACCTTATAGTTAATAAGACGATATAACGCTTTATGGGACGTATATTTAAAGTTGTTAATATTCTATTAAAACTAACGCCTAAAGGCTTTAAGATTTGAGTGTTGGCTAATAAGGGTTACGTTCTTAATTGGTTGTAGTATATAAAAGGTAATAGGAAGGGCCTAGTAGGTCTTAATACTACATTTACTAAGGAGGAAGGCTTTTTAAAGACGTAGGCAGTTGTACTTAATCTACTTATTTAGCGTAATGCAGATATAAATGAGCCTCTCTATCCTCTAGGAAGGTATATAGTTTAGCTTAATAATCTATTTATAAGTGTTAAGCTTCTTACTAGGCTTTGCCAATTAGGAATTAGAGGTATAGGTACTGTTTAAACCACTAAAACCAAGCGTAAGGAATTAGGTGATACTAAAGGTGATGTCTTGATTAACGGTAGAGGCACTAAAAGGAAGGTGCCTATTGAGTAAATTAATGAGAGACTTTTTTATCTTAAGCTCTACTATATAGCCTAAATACTATAGGGCGTACTCTATGGAGCAACTTTAAAGGACTTAAAGGTAATAGAGTTTGCTTGGAAGGACGCCTAAGTTGTTCTTTTTATAAGTATAGTTGATAATGGTAAGATATATGGCTTGCCTCTTAATTATATTTTGACTGATGTTATATATTTACTATAGGTCAGAAATCTATTACTACTACTTATAGGCGCCCTGCCCTTACTGCTAGCTCTGCTAAATAAACTCGCAAGGTATTTGGTAACGCCGTTATTAAAGAGTTGCCAATTCCTACCTTTATAGACGACTATAATTACTATATATTAGGCGTAGATCTTATAGACTAAAGATGATCTTATTATAATACTTAAAGGCCTTATATAAAGACTTGGAAGCCTCTATGGCACTTCCTGCTTAATTTTATACTTGTTAATTGCTTTCTACTCTCCTTATATTGTTTGTCTAATGCTTATCGTGATATGTATAAGCAGTTCTAGAAGGACCTCCGGCAGGCTCTTTTTGAGTAGTCAACTCGCCTGTGAGTATATATTCGAGAGAAGCTATTGCGACACTCTATAAGTGATATTTTGTGGTACTCTGTGGAGGATTATAAGCTTGTAAAGCTGTTTACGCGGTATAAGCAGAAGTACTGCTCTGTTTGTATTAAAGCCGGCAGGAAGACTTAAATATAACGTTAAGGACGCAGGAAGCCTTTTTTAGATCTCTTATTAAATACAACTTATAAACCTTATAATAGTAAGGATTGGAGGAGGCCTTGTAGAGCTCTAAGAACTCTATACGGCTGTTCTATTTGCCGTATACTATTTTGTAGGAAGGACGACTGTTAGCTTCCTTATATTAAGCAACTTAACTCCAAAGATTGAGTGTATATAGCAATTGTATATTGAAATTGATAATTCCTATAAGCTCGTAGATTTGATCACAGAGCCTTGATACTACAGATCCTATTGGTTGGCTCTTATCAATAACCGTAGGACACATTTTACTAGGCGAAGGGATAGCTGATTCGCGGCTAGTATCCTTTGCAGTAGTAATTTAAAAGGCCTTTAAAGCTGTAATTACCTTCTCTTTCTTGCCTGCGCCTAGGCGTATACCCGTTTTATTATAATTATATATATCTCCTACTATAATTTTGTAAAGCCCTACTACGCGATTATAGTCCTTATACTAGCGCGATAGCGCTATTGGATCTTCTGCCGTCTGTCTTTTTAGCTCCTTAGGATTTTTAGTATGTAGACTAAATTTAGGGTGGCGCTTGAGGAATCTGTTGGTCTAATGGCTGCTATAGAGTAGTGGTTCTTCTGGGCCGGTGTGACGCGATTTAAGTATATAATTACACTCCTACTTAAGCTCCTGGAATGTTGCACGCGTTCTAAGCGCGTTATGGTAATGCAGCTATATTAGAAGGCCCTTCTCCTTATGTGGAGTAAGTAGTAGGTTATAAGCTAGTAGTCTAGGCTGTGCAGGGAGTCCATTGACACGATTCTTAACGCGGTTATATTTGGCACAGAAATGGCGCGCAGCAGCAGCAATAGAAGGAAATTTATTGGCTGTATAGGCAGCAAAGGCCTTTTGGACCCTAGCCTTATCTTCAAGAGGATCAGAAGTTATGGTTGTGGTATAATTATTACGGTTTAAAGTCAAAATTGTTTTCTGGGTTCCTTGCTGGGCTGTGCACCGTGCTGGCAGCCACCTAGCTAGCGAGGTGGTGTTGGTTGAGTTTACGAAAACCAAAACGTCACGGGTAGTGGGCGCTAACGAGCCTGAAGTTTTATATATAAAAAAAGGTCTGTGCGGGCTTTCTTAAAAAAAAAGGTAACATATACGCGCCCACGCGTCACCGTGTATGTTATCTAGAGTTCCTTTTTAATCACCACCTACCTGTATTTACACCTACTTACCTAATTAGGAAATCAGTGTATAGTCAATGTAATCAATGCAATCAATGCAGTCAATCATAATTAGATGCGGCGATTTTATCCCTTAACCCGTTAAATTTCGTACTACGTTATCGATAAGAATCTGGCCAATCACGTAGCTTAGATATTTGGCCGTGCTGAGATATTTGAAGCCATTAATATTTAATTCTCTTTTAGCAGAAACTCTATATAGGTTCAATCCTTGGTATTAAGTTGATTAAGATGAGGCTGCTAGTATATTGTCTTTGTGCAGAACGGAATCCTATAAACATTGCGGCCGTAAAAAGTTCTCGCCGCCCTTAAAACCCTGAGCGCGATGCTTTGTTGTTCTACGCACGGACCATGTTCTTATCGATAACGTAGGACGCTGACGGGTTAAGGGATAAGACGAGGCTGACGAATCTCAGGAAGAGGGCGGGGTGAAGCGTGTTTCGAAGCACATCTATGCCACCCACGGCTGGCCATGTTCTCAGTGCGGAGGCCTGAGCCCTGTTGATATGTGCCCCTAAATCGATACGGCGCACGGCGCCATCACTACCGCTACCAGAGGAATATGTTCCACTTCATCAATCTTGGAGTCCTTGCAGTACGGCGGGTTGTTACCTGCCAGCAGGCCATTGTCGATCTCATACCGACGAGCTTCCGGTGACGTCTTGCACTCTTGCCGAAAGTTCGAGGAAATTAGCCAGTCAGGATCCGGAAAGTAACTCTTGGCAGTTACTTTACTGCCCGAATCTTTTGCCAAGTTCTATTCCGCCGATGCAAAATTAGTGGCTTAGAGCTTATTTTTTAGAGTCGTAGCTTAATTTAGCACGGTCTACTCCTAGAGGCACCTCTGCGCCTTTACGCCTCTACGCCTCTCCCTACGCCTCTACGCCTCTCCCTGCGCCTCTATGCCTCCGCGCTTCTACGCCTTTATATCTCCGCGTCTTTACATCTTTATGTCTGCGTCTATGCATCTATACCATTCTACCTAACCCCCCATAAGACGTGCAAAGAAACGCACAAGGAGACGCAAAGAGACATGGGTAGAGACACGGGCAGAGGTACGAATAGAGGCACGAATAGAGGCGCGAGCAGAGATACGAGCAGAGACATAATAAGTAGAGCCACGAGTAGAGCTAAGAGTAGAGCCACGAATAGAACTACGAGCAGAGGGACGAGCAGAGGGACGAGTAAAGAGAGAAGGGGAGCAGTCTTGATGGGAAAGTGGGTCGGTAGGGGTTGGGGGGGGTGGGTCTAGATGAATAGTGCGCAGTTGATCTATAAGGGTAAATTAAGGCTTAGCTTTTAATATTCCCTTTCTAGATACCCCTTTCTACCTCTACGCTCTGCTCGTGGCTCTGCTCGCACCTCTACTCGTCGTGTCTCTACTCGTGCCTCTACTTGTGCCTCTACTGCCCGTGTCTCGCCCGTGCCTCTCCTTGGAGGGTTAGAATCTCCATAGTGCTTCCTTATGAAGTGGAGGAAGTCCAAGATAGCGAGGAGGAAGATCAGGAAGGCACTCAGTCGAGCGCACAAACACAGGTGGTTACTTCAAGGGTAATTTGGTTATTGCGGCAGCTTACCTTACCTGAGCCACTGAAGCCGCAGCGGCAGTTTTCTTCTAGTCCTAGCATATCTTAGTCAAGTCCTTAGGTACAAGTAACTTTCAACAAGGGAACTAAAATACCTGGATTCTAAAAGCTGTTTTGATTTGCCGCTATCTGGCCTCAAAACTTATCCGAGTTTTATGGGTATTGAAGCATCGGAAGGGCAAATGAATCCACTGCATTCGTTCGTAGAACGGGACCAGAGGGCATGCAACACTTTTAAATATCGAGGCAGCACGTCTGACGAACCCTAGCTACAAGGCAGTGTCGCAGAGGGTGGATCCGTGTCGTTGGGCCGCGCTACGTTTGGTTTGCCGTACTTTTGTATGGGAAATCACTTTTTGCTCGGCAACAAGTCGGAACGAGCCATGAAATGCGCCAAAGTCGTCGTTTATGATAAAGGAGATGGAAATGTCAAATACAAGCTCGGTAGTTCTGTCAGATTCCACATCTGGGCTCTGCAGCACTAATTAGATTTGCCATGGTCGATCCGGCCGCTCAGGTCCTCCAGCTCGGTTCCTACGGCGGTCCAAATTTAGGCCATGACATTCTGATGCCTTTGAAACAGTGGCAGATTGTACCCGTCAAGGCGTTCCTGCTCAGAATCAAGACTAAAGATGCGGAAAAGGTAGCAAAGGAACTGCTGTCATACCCTAATGTGTAAGGCTGATTAGTAGGCAGATTAGTAGTGAGGTGTCACAACTTTCCTGTAAAATGTTAGCGCCGGGGGTCTGGCCACAAAACAGCTTACAACTCGGAGAGAAGTCAGAACCACGTTTTTAGTTTGCTTTTCGAGTAGCTTACTAAATATACAAACATTATGGTGAGATATTACAGGCTGTGTAGATCTCTAATGCTGATGTATCAAAGAGCTCAAGATATAAGCAAGGCATGGCTAGCCGATAAAATTGAAGGTTTAAAACAGGACTGAGTTTAGCACTAAGGTGACGGCTAAGCGGAGAACAGAGTGTCAAGTCTGAATAGTGACGGTAGCACTAGCAATTTGAGGGGAGACTGGGTTAAGATTTGGGTGTAAATATTAGCGTATGACAAGATATCTGAGATGAGAGATACAGAACTAGATATTAGCGTCAAACCATCCAAACGGTTTGGGGGACAATACTTAATGGGCGCCAACTTATAGTACCTGTTTTAAGCAACGTCGGGCCCGTATTTGTTATACGTAAGTCAATTTCACTCACTTTGCATTAACCCCAATAACAATTAGATGAATAATATATATTCAACATCCAAGCATCTTGAATACATCACGCGAGGTCCTCTTGTTTGCAACGCCATGCCATAGCGCCTTTTCTTTCCTACATACGCATAACGCGATCCCCAGATCCTAGATGCCCCTAACGCCAAACCTTAAAACGAAAGACTGCTCTAGTGGGTATCCTTAATCTTCCCATTCCTCGTCTAATTGGTCGATCAGCCTATTCTCATCGTCGTTGCGCCCGCGACCTCGGCCGCGGCCGTTGTCGTCGCCGAGTGAGACGCGGCTGTAGCCTCGGTTGCGGAAGGAGGGGATGCAGCGGGAGCAGGAGGAGGTGATGATGATGAACATATCCTAGTGGCAATGTAAGTATAGACTTTGATCAAGCATCACTTAGCCTCCGAATGCTTACCATAATGAAACCTCCAATGCTGGCCCACATGGAGTAGTTCGGTAGTTGTCGCCATCCGCGCTGGTGCATAACGGTACGCTGATACACGCAGCCGCCGACGAGGTAGACTAATATAGCGATCAAAGCACTGCTGTTATTAGTAGATTGCCTATAGAGATTCTACGATTCCTATAGGAATTCGATCTACTCACATCACCCCAAAAACACCTCCAGGTCCTAATGTTTGTGTCTCAACCTCGATGCCTCCACAAGCCGCACTCGTCCTCGCCTCGAAGAAATAGGTGCACTCATCTTCGCTAGCGGCGACAAAAGCGACGGAGGCTTTAGGAGCTAGAGGATCTTTCTCGCAAAGGAGAGAGATGACGGTCGACTTCCGGCGCTTGTCACCCTTGCCTTTTGTAGGCTTCTTCTTGGGTGTATCGTCCTCATCATCTTCATCATCGTCATCGTCATCGTCAATAATCTTCTTAGTGGAGAGGTCTTTTGCTTCGTGGGACAAAAGGGCGCGTTTGGAATGGCCGGAGGAGCAGAGGGAGCCGCCTGTGTAGTTTAGAACGAGTTTGCGGCCACGGAAGACAGGCTCAGAGTTTTGTAGTCTAGAAAGGTTCATGCTGTTAGTTATTGTTCAAGCAGGAATAGTCATATACTTTGGAGATGCTCTGGAATTGATGAAGACAAATCCCACCATGTTTGAGATATTGAAATGGATGAAGGGTTTTAGGAAAGCTGTTGCAGAAACCACAGCTATTGCCATTACATACCCGATCGAATACTGCTTGCCATCCATCTCATAAAACGCGCTAACATTCTTCCACAAGCTCTTCTCCAAATCAACAACATCATCCAGCTCCTCAACTACTGGCCCGCAGAAGTTGATAGTGAAGTTGGCGCCGTAATCATAGCCCTTTGCATGCCAGCCATCCATCTTATCATCCTTGTGCGCTTTCTTCCCGCTCTCAGGTAACGAGATATGAATAGGATTGAGGTCGAAGAACCGATCGGTTGAAGGGGATCGGATTGTGCATGGTTTAATAGGCTTCGACTTGTCGTTGGAGGATGCTCCAAAGGCTGCATGGGACTGTAGGAGCGCAACAAGGGCGCAGAAAAACGAGACCCTCATTGTCGGGAAGAAGGGTAACAAGCAGAGGAAGGGTAAGTAGCGAGAGAATAGAAGGAAATAGGCAGAGGTGAAAGGTAGAATCAGCCCCTGCGCCTCTTTTGGTAAGCCCGGGGTTTGCGCGTCGCGGCAGGTTCCTAAAGTGGTTTAGCCGGAATGCAAATGGCATCGTCATTCCTGAGGGCGGTGCTCGTAAATCGTACACCACCACGGAAAGACGGTCATCCGGCAAGGCAAAACTCAGACGACACGCCTCAGAAGGGTCAAGTATAAAAACCTGTATTTCCTTCAAAACCCTCCCACCAGTAGTTGGAGAATCTATTTCCGAAATCCAGCAAAAAGGACTATTGTTCTACGCGCTCTGCCCCTTTCCCACTACCCTGTCGGTTCACAAATCTTGAGATCTGCGGATCCCGGTAAACAATGCCACCAAAACGCAAGGCGCAGGCTGAACTTGCGGATGAGGAAGCGCATGGTTATTCTTTTGGTGGGCCGTGAGTATATCTTTTTCTATATGAAAAACCCTTGGTTTATAATTGTCAGACTTGGCGCTGCAGCCATCTCATTCGGCTTGCCACTAGGGTGTTATCTTTTGGCATTTCTCTGTAACGATGTCTCTGGATGTCCTGCTCCGTCCATTCTGCATCCGTCCACTCTCACCCTCGGGAAATTGAAGAAAGATGTAGGCTGGCAGGGATTTTCTACTTTAGTCAATACCAAAGCTGCCGTTGCTACGATTGGGTATTATACGTTCAGTCTGATCCTCTATGCTCTGCTACCAGCCCAGAAGGTTGAAGGCGTCGAACTATCTTCCGGAGGAAGATTAAAATATCGCTTCAATGGTATATTCCTCTCAAATCATATGACAGGCGGTACCACTAACAATTCCCTCAGCATTCAGCTCTGCGATCTTCACAATGGTAGTACTCGCAGCTGGCACTGCCGTCGAAGGAGCCAACTTCCCTGTCTGGAGGTTCATCTCAGAAAACTACATCCCGCTCCTGACCATTAATATCCTAATCTCATACGCTCTAGCAACCTATGTCTACCTCGCCTCCTTCTCCGTCCGTAGGCCCAATCCCGACAGACGCGAACTAGCCGCCGGCGGCCACAGCGGCAACATGCTGTACGACTGGTTCATTGGCCGCGAGCTCAATCCACGCATCCACATCCCCCTCATCGGCGAAGTAGACATTAAATCCTGGATGGAGCTGCGCCCGGGCATGCTCGGGTGGGTAATCCTGGATCTCGCCTTCGTCGCGCAGCAGTACCGCACCTATGGCCGCATCACAGACTCAATCCTGCTCACCACCTTCGCGCAGGCCCTCTACGTCCTCGACGCTCTCTACATGGAGCCCGCTATCCTAACCACCATCGACATTACCACCGACGGCTTCGGCTTCATGCTGGCCTTCGGTGACCTCGTCTGGGTGCCCTTCACCTACTCGATCCAGGCGCGCTATCTCGCCTTCTACCCGCTCGAGCTCGGGCTGTGGGGCGTGCTCGCCGTGTTTGCCGTGCAGGGCGCGGGCTACTATATCTTCCGCGCCTGCAACAACGAGAAGAACCGCTTCCGCACCAACCCCAAGGACCCCAAGATCGCGCACCTCAAGTACATGGAAACGGCCGCCGGGTCGAAGCTGCTGGTCTCCGGCTGGTGGGGCACCGCGCGCCACATCAACTACCTCGGCGACTGGCTCATGAGCTGGGCCTACGTGCTGCCGACCGGCTTGGCGGGCTATGTCGTACGCAATGCGATGACGGCACCGGCGGGCGCGGTCACGCCGGCCAGTGGCGCTGTGTTTGGTGGCCAGCCTGCGGGTAGGTATGTCGTCCCCGGTGAGGCGAAGGGCTGGGGCATGCTGGTGACGTATTTTTATATGGTGTATTTTGCGATCCTGTTGATTCATCGCGAGAGGAGGGATGAGGAGAAGTGTCGCAGGAAGTATGGGAAGGATTGGGATGCTTATTGCAAGAAGGTGCCGTGGAGGATTGTACCAGGGATTTATTAGGCTGTGGAGTTGGGGATGGGTGTGGTTGGCGGGTTATTGGGGTGAGGGGTGGTTTGTAAGATAACTGGGAGCATCTATTAGGGTGCTCGGTAGGGAAATGGGTCTGAGAACAAAGTTGACGGGGGCTTTTGTGGAATTAGAGAGTATTGAATGAGGTGGAGTGAGGAAAGAAAACCGGTTTGGCAAAATGACAGATTTGTTTACTAGCCCATGCGTTATCGAGGTATACACTCAATATTGACTCCTGGCTTTGCCTTCTTGAGTAATTTCAGTTGCTGGAAAATGTTGCGTGCGTCCCACTGCATTTTGTTCTGAAATCCTTTAGAAGCTAGTCCGAAGCCTGCATGGCGTCGTAATAGTGGCAACTCGCGCGGATACATTTATCAATCGCATATGGTATTATAGTAATCGTTTGGTATTTTAGTTCATATACGAATCCCAATACCTAAAGCTTAAATGAGACTCCGTTATCTTCGGCATAAGGATCTTTTGTGCTTGGCTTTAGGAGGTAGTTCTCGAGTCGAACGTCAAGAGGACTAGCTTTGGGTTTAGATGTGGGGGACGTCCTATGAGAACTCACTTTCGGAGTTGAAGGGGATTCTCAGCGGAGCCAAGATTTATCAAGACCTTATTTTCATCGCTGCACAAATATATCGGGGACCTTGAGGTGGATTTAACTACCCGCCATCTTGTGTTAAGCTATTCGACAGGATTCCATAGCATTTTTGACGGTTTATTTGATCATACGCGGATCGGCTCTATGGTCGGTTCTGAGATTCGTGTTGGGTCCAGCGAACGTCTTTCTAGACCTTCGAAGGCTTATCTCAAGCAAGCATTGCGTGGCAACGACTGAAAGTCACTCCTCAGACTCACTTCTTCTAACGCATAACCTAAAACCGACTATTAAAAGGCTCCAATTCTATGGCGTGAACTGCGTATTTTCGCTACATGGCATTGCAGCCGAAGATGCTATTGCTTCGTTGGAGTAAGCTAAACGGATTTGCACTCCAGTACAATACGACTCAACGCCCCTCGGCCTCATTCAGTGTTGGCGATGTAGAGGTAGAAAGCCTGCAGCTGGTTATCTCTCGTATCTCAGCTCTGTGTGCATATTGAGATCTTCAACATTGACGTTGAGGCGTTCTGGTAAAATCGACACGTAATTCTCCGAGAATGCCTATAATTTTTTTTTTGCCAAAAAAAACGAGACACTTCTAGAATATTTGAGTTGGCGTAGATATCTTCATGATCGTATCCATTACTCTATCGTCTACTAGCCGGATATTAGTGCGAAATTTGCCATCAATAATGTAGAGAATTGCTTTTGTGGCGATCGGTGGCCTTTCGTACGTGAGTGTACCGAAATGATCCGCACCAATAAATTTTCTGTAGGAAAAACACTACAAACTCTGAAAAGACCCTGCTCTCCAGGGAGAGAGGGTGCCCTAGGTAATAGCTGGTCTCTAGGACCCATGATCGCCCTTTCGAGGGTCTGCGCCAAGGTTTATCCGATGCCTTATTTTAGATAGATCGGGCGTTGAGGCCGTTATTGTGTCGGCTTCGAGATAAAGGGGCGTTTGATAGAGGGCTCGGTGGCTATCGAGATCACCACCGATTCAATTGCAAGGAGAATACGTAAGAGAGAGCAGTATTTCACGAGCAGGAGTGCACGGCTATATAATTCCCCAGCGCTATTCATCCACCGCCGTCACAGTATTTTGTATTCTTCTCTCACCCCGAGGCAATTCCCGGCTTTTTCCTTAATCGAAGTAGGCTAATCTGTATTGGGCCAAGCGCCAACGGGCTGAGAGAAATCTTTTGGTCGCTTCTCGCTCCCGTCTCCCGGCCATCTTTCTTAAGAACTCCCATCGACCTTTGTCTCCTTCTACTACATCCCAATTCCATCCTTCTCATCTCTCCCCTCCGTCCTTTTAATTCATCGAGCAAGCAGTGCTTGACCAACCTTCACAATGGCCAAGGGCGAAGTTGCTCAGTCAGATAAGTCCTTCATGGGCATGCCGGTAAGCTCTCTTCCCAACCTCTTAATCTGCATCCAGTTTCAGACTACATCCCATCAACAACATACGGGCATTCGTCTCAATGGAATTATCGCCGCTGCACATCGCAGTGCGACAGCTTATCCGCTCGAATCGTAGCCGTCGTTGATGGTTTCTGTCAGCTGGCGGCTCAGCTCCGCAACATTTTGGCGGCAATGATCGCATCGCTTGCTAACTTACGTACAGGGCTTTATGGTGGATTTCTTGAGTACGTCTCAGTTCCATGAGTAATTGCCAGTGTTTTAAAATGCCATTGGCCTCAAAATATCACTTCGACACGCTTTCGAAAAATTGTCTCCTTGGTCCAGTAACTAACTCCTTATCTACAGTGGGTGGTGTCTCCGCCGCCGTCTCGAAAACCGCCGCCGCTCCCATCGAGCGCGTCAAGCTACTCATCCAGAATCAGGTATACCTCATTTTCATATTTCTGCTAATTTTTGGCTGGCTATTCACCTGGGATGATCACTAACAAAAAATTTCGTGCAGGATGAGATGCTGAAGTCTGGTCGTCTCGACCGCAAATACAATGGTATCGTCGACTGCTTCCGCCGCACCACGCAGGCTGAAGGTGTTCTCTCTCTATGGAGAGGTAACACTGCCAACGTTATCCGTTACTTCCCCACCCAGGCCCTTAACTTCGCTTTCCGTGATACCTACAAGGCAATGTTCGCCTTCAAGAAGGAGCGTGATGGTTATTTTAAGTGGATGATGGGCAACTTGGCCTCCGGCGGTGTATGTTGCACTGTTGATTGCTTCGGAAAATTAATCTAACAATAGAAACAGGCTGCCGGTGCTACTTCGCTCCTCTTCGTCTACTCTCTCGACTATGCCCGTACCCGTCTTGCCAACGATGCTAAGAACGCCAAGAAAGGTGGTGACCGTCAATTCAACGGTCTCGTCGATGTCTACAAGAAGACCCTCGCTTCCGATGGTATTGCTGGTCTCTACCGTGGTTTCATGCCCTCCGTTCTTGGTATAGTTGTCTACCGTGGTCTGTACTTCGGCATGTACGACTCCATCAAGCCGGTTGTTCTCGTTGGTCCTCTTGAGGGTAACTTCCTCGCATCCTTCTTGCTCGGCTGGACTGTCACCACTGGTGCTGGTATCGCTTCTTATCCTCTGGACACTATCCGTCGTCGTATGATGATGACTTCTGGTGAGGTAAGTAAAAATTTGACGCCCTAGTTGAGAAAATTTGTGCAATTTTGACAATCATCACAGGCCGTCAAGTACAAGTCTTCCGTGGATGCCGCTCGCCAGATCGTCGCCGCCGAGGGTGTTAAGTCTCTCTTCAAAGGTGCCGGTGCCAATATTCTCCGTGGTGTCGCCGGTGCTGGTGTGCTCTCCATCTACGACCAGGTCCAGCTGATCATGTTCGGCAAGAAGTTCAAGGGTGGGTCTGGCTAAACGCCAGATTTGAGATGCTTTCGGATGGAAATTGGGGATGGGACATAATGTAAGGTGGGTTGACGGTGGATGTAGATTGGATAGAGCAATAACAAGCCCTCGTAGGGCGGAAGATTGTTCTGGTTACGAAGCACGACGCGGTGAAGGGAAAGGGTTGAGCTTGCACTTTTTCTTTCCCTGCCTCTGTACTTTACTGCCTGGCAACTCTTTTCCCCAAACACCTTGTACTACTTCCAGGCTTGCATTTGTTCGACTCCACTTCATTTCTCTTGCTTTTGCGCTGCCATTTGACTTGTTGCACATTTGGGTTTTCTTTGTGTCGTTGGGCTCTCATGTCGATAGATGTCTTTTTCGGCAATGGGTTCAGCGGTCGATGTGGCTCGGGTCGATCAAAATAACTAACATAGATTGTTTCCTTGTTCTCTACATGCTCTGTCTATTATTGCCTTGGTGATGTGGATGCCACTAACAATGCAGGGCCAGACTTTTCCTTGGCAGTCTTCCTGCAGAGGCGAGAAAACCACGTGCTTCTGATGTCACCGCTCAGAATGGCAATAAGCTCAAGTGACAACATTCCATTCTTCTAGGCATCTGCCTGCTCTCTTCTCCGTCTGCAGGTCACCACCACTCTTTCAACATTTCCCATTAATTCTCACGAATCATCGAAGCTTCAGAAAAAGTCTAGCTCTCCACAGCTCAATCTTTCCAATTATTTCTAACATCCATCGTTACTATCATGCCACCAATCCCACCCATTCCCATCCATTCCAACGACCCTATAACCCCCAACGCCCCCTCCTCCGACACCACAGCCGCCAAACCCGCTGGCATCACCCCTCAAACCGCGAACCCGCTGCCAACCCGCACGACACCCGCCTCCATCCCCGCAACCACAACCACCGACCCCTCCGCCCCTCCTGCGCCCCAACCAGGCGCGCGCCCTCCCCCTCCCACCGCCATCGCCGCACCAACAGGCACAAGAGACGGCGGCAGCACGCCCGCTCCGCCCGCACCCGCGCCAGCCCCAGGCGCGCGACCCAGCACAGTAACGGCGACACACACAACGACGGAAACGCGCGCTCTGCCCGCCCAATTCAGCATCCCGCCGCCCGTCGGCTCCGCCGCCCCAGGCCGCTCGACCACGTCCTACGCGCCCGCGCCCGCGCACGCTGGCCCGACGACGCTGCCGCTCGGTCCTGCTAACCCGTCGCTCCGCGAAACGGGCGCCGCGCGCAGCATCGCGCATCCGCCGGGCTATGCGCAGGACCCGTATGCGGCGGACGGCGGCGCGGCGGTGCGGCGGAGTCTGGAGGATGCGGCGGTGAGGGAGAATGAGGGGGCGCAGGGCGGGCTGTGGGGTTTGTTAGGAAGAGCAGGGGAAGCGCTGAAGAAGGGGGAGGAGGGGGTGTGGAGGGCTGTTGGGGGGAAGGGGCGGTAGGCAGGGATGGTATGTGAGTGAGGGTTTGGGATGGCTGTACTTGAGATTAATACGGAATTGGGTTAGAGGGATCGGTTTGGAGGAGTGGAGCTTGGACTCGCGGACGGCGTTGGTGGGGTGGAATGGCACTAGAATATCTGGTAGATAGAATACAATACATTGGCCCGTCACGGACTCCAATTCCTTCTCTGCGCCCCGTTCCCTACGTGATTGAGTGATTGAATGAGAAAACAAACTACCGGCCTAGCATCCCAATAGTCGAAAGCCAAACTTGCCATCCATCATTTCATTCGTCCCACCTGAACGCCACAAATAGCCGCCCTAGTACATCACCACTAATATGGTGGAAGTAGAAAAGAAGGGCTCTGCTGAATGGGGTAGCTGTTGAAAAAGGAGTTTTAGAAGGGCAGACGTAGATACGTGAAGAGGAAACAGGACATCTCCAATAGAAAGGCTAGTTTGGCTGATCTATTCTGCGCGTGCGGAGTAGAGAATAGGAGTTGAAACTTTGGAAACAGAGGGCGCGGGACAAGGCTATACGATGTTTCATTAGAAGGAACTAGAGCTCGTCGTCATCGGGTTGCAAGCCGGTCTTATCATCTGGTGCACTTCCCATCTTAACATCTGCTGTGGTATCGTAAGAGCTCCTAGCGCGAGTTTCTGACACATCGTCGTGAGAAGATTTATGGAGGCTGGCGGCGGTGGAAGATGATTCAGCGTGAGGTATCTCTTCCTCTTTGACGTTCGAATTTGCGTCTGAGTCGTCATTATCGTTGTTCTCGTCCTGCTGCTCGCTGTCGTGGTCCGCTTCTTCTTCTTTGACAACCTCTACCTCGCCTTTGAGTACGGCTTTGAACTGGTCATCGGCGCCATCGAGAATGCTTAGGACGTCTTTCCGCATGGTGCGTTCAGCCTTAGACATTAGGTCGCCTTGAGAAAGGTGTGTGCCGCCGATCGTAGTCATGTAGTCGCGGCGCATCTGGAGGAAGACCTCGTCCGCCTTGTTCGACATCTGCTCTTCAACCGCTCTGCACATCTGCGTCAAACGCTGCTTTACGGCTTCTGTAGCGCAACGGAACATGGTGTGGCGTTCTTGGTCAACATGTGAGGCCATAGCGTCCTTCATACGTTTGTAACTGCCTGTTCCTGGAAAACATGTGCGGGTTAGTAGGGGTAGGGGAAGAGTCATTCTTGTATGCAGGATAACATACCATGTTCGTTGGAACAGATCTTATAAGCTGCCTCCATTACTGCGGAAATGACTGGAGTGAATTCCCGATTAGCATCACGTTGCTGCGTCGTCATATGCTCGACCATCGCGGCTGCGAGATCGGCAAAGATTTGGCCATAAGCACGGAGTTGAACAGCTAGCATATCTAACCTCGCGATTCCAGCACCATTGTGGCGGGCGCGGGCTTCGGCGGCTTGATGAAACGAGGTGAGAAGGGCATTGGACTGTGTTGTATAGTTCTTTAATACATGTGGCAGTCGACGCTGGAACGCTCGTTCCCAGCCGGTCGCCAAATGCTTGGTGATCGGTTCGTTTCTAGCATCATCGTGTTAAAGAGACTCACTGCAGACTGAGACAGGTACTTACAGCTCTGCATTGAAGTCACGGAGTCCAGATGCGCCGGCGAAAACGCCGTTTCGTCGGACAGTTGCTTTGTAGGTGGCCCAATAGAGACCTCCCAGAGTCTTATGTGCACCCCAACGACCTGCAGTTTGAGGCGCGGCGGTCACAGACTTATCAACAGCCTCATCATATTTATCGTAGATATTCTCCGTTAAAGCATGTTTCATGTCGTGAACGCAATCTGCAACTGCCTTCTCCAGCCCCTGTGGAATGACGATATATATTAGTTTCAATTAAGATATTTGGAGCGCAATGTGTAACGGAGAAGACTGTAACCACGGGATCGGCAATCTCCACTTACAGATTCTAGACTTTGAAGCTCCTTTTCGAGGAAACGGACTTCCTTCCGCTTCTCTGCATCCGTTAAGGTCATACCTAATCCATCATTCGAAGACCAGAGTGTTAGAGAATTGAGGAGCTGGCTTAGGCTATTTAGAAATGTACGACAGCTAGAAGCTCTGCCCGCTTCTGTCAGCTTCTTGCAGTGCGCCTGCAATTGAGGCACCTGGACAGGAATTAGTAGAAACACGGAATTGCGCCCACGCCACCACCTACCTCAGTCTCTTCAACGGTCTTAAAACCAGCCACTGGATTGTCCTTGTTCAATCGCCCGCATAGCTTCTGATATGCACGACTACTTACACAGAAGACTGGCAGAGAACGTGCGACCTCGTTGTAATCCCGAATATCCTCATCTGGGTTGAAATTGGCTTCATCTTCCTCAATAGCGTTTTCTTGATCAAGTTCCTTGATACCGGCAGCAAAATCCTGCTGTATAGCACCTTTGGAGTATTGATTACGGCCCGCAATGCAAATTGCACTCATTTCAGCTATAATTGTAGCCTCTTTCTTCTTGAGGACGTCAATCTCTTTTCTATTACTCTTGACTTTTTCCTCGAGGCTTAACCGTTCTCTCCTAGCGTTCTTCTTAGTGCTCTTGATCTCTTCAATCTTGCTACGAATCTGGTCGCCAGTGAGAGGGGCTCCACGATCCTCTTTTTCGCTGCCTGATCCATCAGACGCATCAGTGTCACTTCTATCACTTCCCGAGCCAAAGTCAGAATCGGATCCACTTCGCTGGCGTCGCTTGCGCTGTTTGGTCGCAGAAGAGCTACGTTTGCGCTTCTCCGATTTGGGCTTTGGAGCATATACGGTCTTGCCATCATCCACATCTTCTCGTAGTGTCTCCCATATCTCCAGCTCATCCTCAGCGTCATCATATATACCCTTGTAAACTTCCTTGGATTCTCTGAAATCTTTAATACTATCTTGCAGAGACTCAACCTGCTTCTCGATGTCGCGTTTCTGATCATCGAACCTTGATATCTGCTCGTCAAGACCCAGACTATCGCTTGCTTCTGTAATTGAGATATCGTCTGTCTTCGAACAGATGAAGGTAACATTTGAATAGGTGCCATCGTACTTGAGCTGACGTTTGAAGGAATCACCAAGAAGGGATTTAGCCGCCTTGTCGTCGACCGCACGATTGATCGGAGCCACGATCCAGAGACCCGTGCATTGCTTCATATAGCCCTGAGCTACTGCTGCCCTGGCTGCATTCGAATCGTGAACACCAGGCAGATCGACAATTACAGCGCCAGTAGATAGTGCTGGAGATTTGGTGTAAATCTTGACTACTTTAATCAACGGCCAAAATTCCATCTTCCGTTTCTCCTTCTTCTTCTCTTTCGGCTCCTGTCCAGTAATCTTCTCCTTGCTGTCCACATAGTGTTGTAGACACCTGTAGAAGGGCTCGGGATGAGCTTCGGAGATCTTCTTTGTAGTGCCAAGAATATTCAGGAGAGATTGATCCCGCATAAGTGATCTAACGTCACTATTCGCAAGCATCTCTTTAGTTTTCTGAGGGTAGACAGCTTTGAACTTAGCCCACGCTACGCCGGCTTCACTATCCTGATCTCTACACTCCCGAGAAACCTCACCATTAGAATCCAAAAGGTCCTTAAGCAGGGTATCAAGCTCTTTCTCCCAGTCTTGCCGAGTGATAAACTCAATCTCAGCACGGTATTTGCTATTCCAGTCTTTGCTATTATTCCACGACATCTCTGTGACGACAGCGGTACATGCACGCATACAGTTCGTAGGGACTAGTCGTTCCTCATCAAGCAAGGCGTTAATGACACTGCTTTTTCCGGCTCCAGTGTTTCCCACGACACCAACGACAGTCCGCTTCTGTACAGCCTGCTTCTGCAAATTTTCAATTGTCTTCAGCCACTGCTGAGCGTCTTCACCTGGCCCCTCGTATGCCATCAAAGGATCTTTTAGAGTGTCGAGAATAGCAAGGGCCTTCTGTACGCCAGCCTCAAGTTTCTCAGCAGATGTCTCAGCCATGAGTTGCTGGAGATTCTCGTTCTTGGGCCTTTCATCTTGAGGCTGCAATTCAAAGTTATCAGAACTGGGCTCCCCTATGGGCGGATCCTGTGGGCCTTCGTCATACCCACGAGTGTACGAAGCCGCTGGAGTTGCCTCGTTAAGCTCAGCTTTAACGTGCGGATTCGAAGTTGTAGGCACGACGGCAGGTGCCGGTGTCTCAATGCACGTGCTCTCAGTCATCCGGCTAGGCGATTCATATGCTGGCATATCTCCGTTTGTATTGAAGTGAGGAGGTAATCTACCTATCGGTCGAAAAATAGCATTCTCATCTTGAGGTTGCTCCGATGTCCTGAGACTTGTGCTAGCTCTAGATCCTAGGCCACTTGTCGATGTGCTTGGTGTGGGGAATTCCGAGTTGTCCAATCCGATTTGCAAGGGAGAGTAAGTTTCACGCAGAGACTCTGGCTCTAGCTTAAGCGAACTGGAAGGAGGCGCAGGAGATTCGATAGCTGCCTGACGGTTCACTGGCTGTAAAGGCTGACGAACGCGCACATGTGCCTCTGGAGAAATCGATTCAACGGCTCGAAAAATGATTATGTTATCGTTCCAGTAGTTCAGCTCTGCGAGGGTAGCACTCTTTGGTGGTATGTGGTCCGCTACTTTGAGAACGATATCAACGGAGGGATTCCTCTGCGTATATTGATTCTCAACGACCTGGGCAGTGACTCTCTAGAAGGGCTAAAGTTAGCGTGGTCGTTTGCATTAATCAGTGAAACCAACCGAGTGCGCCTTGATCCACAGAAAGTCCGCTTCATCAGCGGCATCAGTAGGTGGTATATCATGATTCAAAACACCAACCCAGTAGCGCCTTGGATTAATTTGCTGGTTTGGCTTCAGCTGGCTGGCTAGGTTGTGGAATTCTTGATTTGGATCCATGACCGGGTTGGTGGGCAAGTCGCTGTCCTAAAAGGGCATGCGATAATCTACCGAAGGTGCAGTAATCTATGACCTCTTAGAAAGCAAAATTGAAGGGCTTTGGTTGAGCAACCGTGACGTGGAGAGCCAGGAGGATGCAAGGCGATGCGGTCACCGTGTCAAGGTAAAGTGACGTAAAAGACGGGGTAGATAGGTCAGACAAGACCGTGGTCAATTATTTTATTGAATGAGATGTAGGCATGCGGCATTAGAGAAGCCTGCAGTGTACCAATTAATCACTATTGGCCAAGGTTGATATCCAAAGGTGTCGTGAAGGGAGTAAGTACTTGAAGAACGCGTCGGAGCACAGATAAAGCAGACGCGAAGTCACAGGCAGGCATGAAAACATCCGGTCGCTTAGCTAGTGTGTTTACCACCAAAATCACAACATCCTCACCCCTATACCTTACATTCCTACCAAAAATTTCTTTATAAAATTGCTAAACTAGTTCTTCCTACTTCAGTCCCTAGCCTTATAAACCCTCGAGAGCCCCTAAGGCCTGATAAATATACTAGGTATAGAATGACGATATTAAAGAAGGTAGCTGTAAGGTGGCAAGCTCGACGCCACCCGGCCAATCGGACAAACCAGCGGGGACTCGGTCATCACCTGACCGCAGCTTTATAAAATGCTGTGCACATTAATAATCATTAGTCTCAGCCCTCTGCCAATTACGTCAGAAGCTCAGATCAAGAAATCGATTGTGCGGATATAGGAATATCCGCACCGTCCGCTAAGCTGATTTAGGACGGCAATCGTTTTCTTGGTCTGAGGGACTTTGGCGAGATTTGTAGAAAACCTAAACACCATTTATATGAGAAGACCTCATCAACTTTGACGAAATTGATCTACCCTTTTATAATACCTATTAACATAAAAATCACACTAAATTATAGAGAAAAACCTACTCTATAAAGCTATGAGATCCTCAGCTCCTTATACCCGCGCGATGTTAAGAGGAAGTCGTCGCCGTAGAGGCCCTAATTTTACTTCTGCACCGCCGAGCCGCGCAGTAAACACCAACGCTAAACGCTTACGCCCACGCCGCCAGCCCTCTGCGTAGAGCTGTGGAGCTTTCTGCACGGAGCTCTGCACGGAGCTCTCACGAAGCTCTGCAAAAGTTCTGCACGAAGCTCCGCTCAAAGCTCCGCTTGAAGCTCCGCTTGAAGCTCTGCTCGAAGCTCCGCACGAAGCTCTGCTCGAAGCTCTGCTCGAAGCCCTATTGTCGATTCCCATTACCAAATACTGACTGAGTGGCGTTGTCGACAGTGGCAATTACAAATCGTAGTCGTCAACTCTATCGTCATACTAGGAAGGTTCTATAATCGCCCGTACAAATGCCCATACAATCAATCGATCAATTGCCCATACAATCGTCTCTACAAACGTCTCTGCAATTGATCGCCCGTACGAGCGTCTGCACAGCTACACGTCTGCACGCCTGCACGTGGCTCTGCACGAAGCTCTGCACGAAGCTCTGCACGAAGCTCTGCACGAAGCTCTGCACGAAGCTCTGCACGAAGCTCTGCACGAAGCTCTGCACGAAGCTCTG
>Ga0307507_10002977_pt1 | contig 33984 bp, 27 predicted proteins | sample 7_EM_MG_FD_207223 | JGI IMG/M metagenome (GOLD analysis project Ga0307507, IMG submission 207223) | Populus trichocarpa ectomycorrhiza microbial communities from riparian zone in the Pacific Northwest, United States - 7_EM | ecosystem: Host-associated > Plants > Roots > Unclassified | place...
AGGGTGAGCCGCCACAGGTGCCGGACCTGGCCGACGTCGTGGGCCAGCCGGAAGCGCGGTGGGCGCTGGAGGTCGCCGCGGCGGGCGGGCATCACCTGCTGTTGTCCGGTCCGCCTGGCGTCGGCAAAACAATGCTGGCAAAGCGTCTGCCGGGCTTGCTGCCGCGGCTCTCGTCGGAGGAGTCCCTGGAGGTCACGGCCGTCCACTCGGTCGACGGCTCGCTTTCGCCGTCGTCCCCGCTGGTGACCGTGCCGCCGTTCGTCGCCCCGCACCACTCGATCACGGTCGCGGCGCTCATCGGCGGCGGCAGCGGGCTCGCCTCGCCGGGCGCGATCAGCCGGGCCCACCGAGGGGTGTTGTTCCTTGACGAAGTCTGTGAGTTCCGTGGTGATGGGCTCGAATCGCTGCGGACGGTCCTGGAGGAGGGTGAGGTGCGGATCGCCCGGGTCAAGGGCGCGGTGTGCTACCCGGCGCGGTTCCAACTCGTGCTCGCGACCAACCCCTGCCCGTGCGCGCCGCCGCGGGAGATCGACTGCGTTTGCTCGGCGGCGGTGCGGCGGCGCTATCTGGGGCGGCTGTCCGGGCCGCTGCTCGACCGGGTCGACCTGCGGGTCCGGCTGCGGCCGCTGACCGCGATCAGCGCGCACGACGTGGGGGAGCCCGAGCCGTCGGAAGCCGTGCGCTCGAGGGTGCTGGGCGCCCGGGAACGAGCTGTGCGGCGCTGGGAGGGCCATGGCTGGCGGTCGAACTCCGAGGTGCCGGGTCCGGCGCTGCGGCGGGAGTTCCGGTTGCCCGCGGAGGCGACTTCGCTGCTGGATCGCGCGCTCGACCGCGGTCAGCTCACCGGCCGCGGAGCCGACCGGAGCCTGCGGATCGCCTGGACGCTGGCCGACCTGGAGGGGGTGGACCGGCCGGGTTCGGATCAGGTCGGCGCCGCGCTGGCCTTCCGCGAGCGAGGTGCGGCATGACCGACGCAGGGCGGCTCGCCCGGGCGTACCTGCTGCGGGTGGCCGAGCCCCCGGCGCCCGCGTTGCACGCGTTCGTCGCCGAGCACGGACCGGAGGCGGCGGCCGAGCGCGTCCGCCGCGGCGACTGCCCCGGCGCGGTCCGGCAGGAGACGGAGGCGCGGCGCGACTACGACCTGATCGCCCAGGACTTCGAACAGGCCGGCCGGGCGGGTGCGCGGCTGGTGGTGCCCGAGGACCGCGAGTGGCCCGCGTGGCCGTTGCTGTCGCTGAAGAACGCGGCCGATCGCGGGGTCCAGGGCGCGAGTCCACCGCTGGCCCTGTGGGTGGCCGGGGAAGTCCCGCTCGACGAAGCGGCCGACCGTGCGGTGGCGGTGGTCGGTGCTCGAGCGGCCACCGAGTACGGCGAACACCACGCGGCCGAATTCGGCTACGGACTGGCAAGCCGGGGCGTTCCGGTGTTCTCCGGCGCGGCCTACGGCGTCGACGGCGCCGCCCACCGAGGCGCTCTCGCCGCGAAAGGGATCACGGCCGCGGTGCTGGGCTGCGCCCTCGACGCGGGTTACCCGGCCGGACATGTAGGACTGCTGACCCGGATCACCGCGCACGGCGGCGCGGTGCTCTCGGAGTACCCGCCGGGCACCCCGCCCGCACGTCACCGGTTTCTGGTGCGCAACCGCCTGATCGCGGCGCTCACGGACGGCACCTTGGTGGTGGAGGCGGGTCGGCGCAGCGGTGCACGCAACACCGCGGGCACCGCCGGCGCGCTCGGCAAGGTGGTGATGGCGATGCCGGGCCCGGTCTCATCGGGCCTTTCGGCAGGCTGCCACGCGCTGATCCGCGACTCCCAGGCAACCCTGGTGTCCACAGTGGACGAAGTACTGGAAACGGTGGGCCGCCTGGGCGCCGGTGGCGCGTCCCGGGAATCACCCCGGCGATCGACGGACCGGCTCGGCCCGGAGGCTCTGCGCGTGTTCGAGGCACTGGCCCCGCGAGCGGGCCGCCCGGCCGAGCGGATCGCGGCGGAGTCCGGTGTCCCGCTGAACAAGGTCCGGGCTTTGTTGCCAGAGCTGGAGATCGACGGCTTCGCGACGCGAGGGGAGGCGGGATGGTTGCGCACCCGCAAGCAAGCCTGAACCACACATCCAGCTATTGCTGTTACCTCCTACGTGACAGTTAGGGTCAAAATCATGGTCGACGAACAACTCGAACAGCGCGTCACGCGCATCGAGCAGCAGGTAGCCGAAATCCAAGAACTCGTATCCCGCGCGGATACACATGTCGAGCGCGAGGTGAGCCACGCGGTGGAGCGCGGCATCCGGTGGATCGAGCTCAAGATGGACAACGGGTTCGCGAGCGTGGAAGCATCGCTGAGCCGGATCTTCAGGCAGCTGGAGCGAGGGGAGAAGACGTGGTCGACGAAGAGCTAAACGAGCGCGTCACGCGCCTGGAGCGGCAGATGACCGTGATCCAGAAAGACGTCAAGGACACCCGGACGCTGGTCGCCGGTATCGATCACGATGTCGCCGAGATGAAGCAGACCCAGATCGGGCACACCGGGGTGCTCAACGCTGTGCGCGAGGACCAGTTGGACCTGCGTAAGGAGATGGACCTGAGGTTCAAGGACCTGCGCGAGGAGATGAAGACCGGGTTCGAGGAGACGAACCGCGAGTTCGCGAAGGTGCACGGAAAGTTCGCCACGATGAAGGTGTCGCTGGGCCGGATCATCGAGCTGCTGGAGCGTGAACCACCGGCCTGAGCGAGGCCAAGTCCGTGAATGCCAGATTGAGGGCCCAAAACGCCGTGAATGTGGCATTCACGGACTTCCGCAGAAGGGCCCGAGACTGGGGAGGCGGACCGACCCGCCGGCCAGGAAATCGTCGAATTCGGCGGGTGCCCGGCGTGGATGGTGTGGCGATCCTTGACCAGCCGGGGAAGTTCCCTCAGCGTGGACTCCTATGCCGCCGCCGTCCCGCCCGGGCTCCCGTGCCCGCCGTCCCGACCTGCGCGCGCTCCGGGCCGCCCTGCCCGAAGCGGCGCGGGGTGCTCTGGACGGCTACGAGCGCCATCTGGCGGCCGAACGAGGGCTCTCGCCCCACACGGTCCGGGCGTACTTGGGCGACGCGGTATCGCTGCTCGGCTTCCTGACCGAAGCCGGGGGCGAACTCACCAGCCTGGACCTCGGGCGGCTGCGTGGCTGGCTTGCGGCCCAGCAGACCGCAGGTGCCGGGCGGACGACGCTGGCCCGGCGGGCGGCGTCGGCGCGGACGTTCACGGCCTGGGCGCACCGCACCGGCGTGCTCTCGACCGATCCCGGCGGGCGGCTCGCCGCGCCGCGGGCCCACCGCACCCTGCCGGGAGTGCTGCGTGCCGGGCAGGCGGAGGAGGTCATGCGGGCGTCGGAGGTCGGCGCGGCCGAACGGGATCCGGTCGCGCTGCGTGACCGCGGGGTCGTCGAACTGCTCTACGCGACCGGAATCCGGGTGTCGGAGCTCTGCGGCCTGGACATCGGAGACGCCGATTTCTCCCGTCGTGTGGTGACCGTGCTCGGCAAAGGGGCCAAGGAACGGGTCGTCCCGTTCGGCCTCCCGGCGCAGCGCGCGCTGGAGGACTGGCTCGACGACGGCCGCCCGAAACTGGCCAATTCCGGGTCAAAAAGTGCACTTTTCCTGGGCGTTCGCGGCAAACGGCTCGACCAGCGCGCGGTCCGGCGGGTGGTCCACGACGCCGTCTCGGCGGTGCCCGGTGCCCTTGACATGGGCCCCCACGGGCTGCGGCATTCGGCGGCCACCCACCTGCTGGAAGGGGGCGCGGACCTCAGGAGCGTTCAGGAACTGCTTGGTCACGCTACGCTTGCCACGACGCAGCTCTACACTCATGTGACCGTCGACCGGTTGAAGGCGATCCATGACCGAGCACACCCCCGGGCATGAGGGGCCCGGGAACGCGCTCGCCGGGGTCGCCGCCAGCGGAATCGGCGGCGCACGCGCATCCGCACGAGCACGGAGACGACACTGAGCCGCACGCCGAGAGCGACTGTGCAATGACCGCCGGACCGCACGTCACCGAAGCCACCGGGGTGGACACCCCCGGTGCCGAAACCGTGCCCGGACAGGCGCGTCCCGAACACGAGATCGACGCCGGGATCGCCGCGCTGTGGCAGCAGTTCGCCGACACTCCCGACCAGACCTCGCGGGATAGACTGGTGCTGCACTACGCGCCGCTGGTGAAGTACGTCGCGGGCCGCGTCGGCACCGGCCTGCCGACCCACGTCGACGTCGGCGACCTCGTCCAGTCCGGGATCTTCGGGCTGGTCGACGCGATCGAGAAGTTCGACCCTGCGCGTGGGCTGCGGTTCGAGACCTACGCGATGCAGCGCATCCGCGGCGCCATCCTCGACGACCTGCGCTCCCAGGACTGGGTGCCGCGCGCGGTGCGCAGCAAGGCCAAGGAGACCGAGCGCGCGCTGGAGCGCCTCGGTGCGCGGCTGCACCGCACCCCGACCGACTCCGAGCTCGCCGGCGAACTCGGCATCAGCCACGACGAGCTGCGCGACTTCTACGGCCAGCTGCAGCTCACCAGCGTCGTCGCGCTCGAGGACCTGGTCGCCGCGGGCAAGGACAGCGGCTCCCTGGTGGACACGCTGCCCGACGACGACGCCGTCGACCCGGTCGCCGTACTGGTCGACCGGGACAACCGCCGCCAGCTCGCCGAGGCCATCGCCCAGCTCGACCAGCGCGACAAGACCGTGGTCAGCCTCTACTACTTCGAGAGCCTGACGCTCGCCGAGATCGGCAAGGTCCTCGGCGTCACCGAGTCACGGGTCAGCCAGCTCCACACCCGCGCGGTGATCCGCCTGCGCGCGAAGCTGGTCGAGCAGCCGGGCGGCTAGCCGTCCCACGGCTTCAGCCGGAACTCGCCCGCTTCGCCGGTGAAGGCCAGCGGGTCGGCGTACTCGGCGAAGCCCACGCCCACCCGGACGCCCCAGTGCAGGCAGGCCGCGACCGGGCAGCCGGGATGCCCGGCCAGCACGGTGCCCAGCACCTGCCCGCGGTAGACCTGCTCGCCCGCGGGCACCAGCGCGGCCACCGGCTCGTAGGTCGTGCGCAGCCCGCCGTCGTGGTCGACCGAGAGCACCGGCCGTCCGCCGACCTGCCCGGCGAAGATCACCACGCCGGCGTCGGCGGCCAGGACCTGCTGGCCGGGCGCCGCGGCGAGGTCCACACCCCGGTGGCCGCGTCCGTAGGGCGTGTCCGGGGCGTCGAAGTACCGCGTGACCGCCGGGATGGGGGACAGCGGCCATGACAGCCGCGCCTGGGGCGCTCCGCGGGCCGTCGCCGGGGCCGCGAAGGCCACCGTGACCAGGGCGAACAGGAGAGTCAGCCGGCGCAGCGGGCCGGTACGGTGAGGCAAGATCGAAGTCACGGATCCAGGGTGCGGCAGTGTGCCGCCCCGTGGGACCCGCCCGGCGAATCTGTGGACAACCACCCTGGTTGTGGACAACTCCGCAGCCCGGTGGCCGCCGGTGGGGGCGGGGCTGGTGGCAGGGGGTAGAATCTTGTCTGCGGTCCGCGTCAGCGGGCTGACTTCGCGTGCACGTGCGCGTTCCCCCGGACGGTTTCCCGCTCAACGGAGACCCGGACGGACGGGACGCACGGCGCCCGGCGGTCCTTCGGTCTGCATCCGAGGGTCCGGACACCGGCACGGCACCAGGGCGAGCGGCCACCCGGCCGCGAGCGACAAACCGACCAGCGTGCCGGAGAACCATTCGACGGCGCGCACGAGACAGAAGAGGTTGATTCCGGCAATGGCCGTCGTCACCATGAAGCAGCTGCTCGACAGCGGCGTGCACTTCGGGCACCAGACTCGTCGGTGGAACCCGAAGATGAAGCGCTACATCTTCACCGAGCGCAATGGCATCTACATCATCGACCTGCAGCAGACGCTGACCTACATCGACCGTGCGTACGAGTTCATCAAGGAGACCGTCGCGCACGGCGGCACGATCATGTTCGTCGGCACCAAGAAGCAGGCCCAGGAAGCGATCGCCGCAGAGGCCGCGCGCGTAGGCATGCCCTACGTCAACCAGCGCTGGCTCGGCGGCATGCTGACCAACTTCCAGACCGTGCACAAGCGTCTTCTCCGCCTCAAGGAGCTCGAGTCGCAGGAGCAGACCGGCGGCTTCGCCGGCCTGACCAAGCGCGAGATCCTGACGCTGACCCGCGAGAAGGACAAGCTCGAGAAGACCCTCGGCGGTATCCGGGACATGTCGAAGGTCCCGAGCGCGGTGTGGATCGTCGACACCAAGAAGGAGCACATCGCCGTCGGCGAGGCTCGCAAGCTCAACATCCCGGTCGTCGCGATCCTCGACACCAACTGCGACCCGGACGAGGTCGACTACCCGATCCCGGGCAACGACGACGCGATCCGTTCCGCGGCGCTGCTGACCAAGGTCGTGGCCGAGGCCGCCGCCGCCGGTCTGATGGCCCGCTCCAGCCGCAACGGCGGTTCGGCCGACGCGAAGCCGGAGCCGGGTGTCGTCGCCACCGACGAGCCGCTGGCCGAGTGGGAGAAGGAGCTCCTCGCGGGCTCCGAGACCGCTGCCGCCGATGCGACCGAGGCCGCCGCGGCGACCACGGAAGCCGTCGAGGCCCCGGCCGAGCAGGCGACCGCCTCCTCCTGATGTTCAACCGCCGGTGCGGCCGGGTTTCCCCCGGCCGCGCCGGCGTAGCTCCCCCCAAGTTTTCTCGTACCTGAAAAGGACGGATTTAGCACGATGGCGAACTACACCGCCGCTGACGTGAAGCGCCTGCGCGAGATGACCGGCGCCGGCATGATGGACTGCAAGAAGGCCCTGGAGCAGAACGACGGCGACTTCGACAAGGCCGTCGAGTTCCTCCGGATCAAGGGTGCCAAGGACGTGGGCAAGCGCGCCGAGCGCGCCACGGCCGAGGGCCTGGTCACCGGCGATGGCGGCGTCCTGATCGAGCTCGACTCCGAGACCGACTTCGTCGCGAAGAACGCGGACTTCCAGGAGCTCGCCGCGAAGGTCGTCGAGGTCGCGAAGTCGGTCAAGACCAGCGATGTCGAGGCGCTCAAGGGTGCCGAGCTCGACGGCAAGACCGTCAACGAGGTCATCCAGGAGCTTTCGGCCCGCATCGGCGAGAAGCTCGAGCTGCGCCGCGTGGTCGCTTTCGAGGGCCAGACCGCGACCTACCTGCACCGCCGTGGTTCCGACCTGCCGCCGGCCGTCGGCGTGCTGGTCGAGTTCACCGGTGACGACGCCGACGCCGCCCGCGGTGCCGCCATGCAGGTCGCCGCGCTGCGCGCGAAGTACCTGACCCGGGACGAGGTGCCCGCCGAGATCGTCGAGAACGAGCGTTCCATCGCGGAGAAGACCGCTCGTGAAGAGGGCAAGCCGGAGCAGGCCATCTCGAAGATCATCGAGGGCAAGGTCATCGCCTACTACAAGGACAACGTCCTGCTCGAGCAGCCTTCGGTCAAGGACAACAAGAAGACCGTCAAGGCCCTGCTCGACGCGGCCGGTGTCACGATCACCAAGTTCGCCCGCTTCGAGGTCGGCCAGGCCTGAGGCCGGTAGAGGTCAGCTCGACTGTGCCCCGTCTCCGTCCATCGGGGACGGGGCACAGTCGGGTCCACGGGAAAACACCAGCGCCACAGGAGGCGACATTAGATGGGTGACCGGGTCGAAGGCGGCTACCGGCGGGTACTGCTGAAACTGGGCGGTGAGATGTTCGGGGGTGGCTCGATCGGTGTCGACCCGGACGTCGTGCACTCGGTGGCACAGCAGATCGCGGCCGTCGCGCGGACCGGCGTCCAGATCGCCGTCGTGATCGGTGGTGGCAACTACTTCCGTGGTGCGGAGCTTTCGCAGCGCGGCATGGACCGCGACCGCGCCGACTACATGGCGATGCTCGGCACCGTGATGAACTGCCTGGCGCTGCAGGACTTCCTGGAGAAGGAGGGCCTGCCCACCCGGGTGCAGACCGCGATCACGATGGGCCAGGTCGCCGAGCCCTACATTCCGCGCCGCGCCGAACGGCACCTCGAGAAGGGCCGCGTCGTGATCTTCGGCGCCGGGGTCGGCATGCCCTACTTCTCCACCGACACGGCGGCCGCGCAGCGCGCCCTCGAGCTGGGCTGCGAGGCCGTGCTGATGGCGAAGGCCGTCGACGGCGTCTACACCGCGGACCCGAAGAGCGACCCGGACGCCGAGATGTTCCGCGAGATCACCCACCGCGAGGTGCTCGAGCGCGACCTCAAGGTCGCCGACGCGACCGCGTTCAGCCTGTGCATGGACAACAACATGCCCATCATCGTGTTCAACCTGCTCACCGAGGGGAACATCGCCCGGGCGGTCAGTGGTGAAAGAATCGGAACTCTGGTCAGCACCCCCGCCGACGGGGTACCTGTCTAGACCTGCTGGGATCAGCAAGGCGCCACATCATCACAACAACGGGAGTAGCCGTGATCGACGAGACCCTCCTCGATGCCGAGGAGAAGATGGAAAAAGCGGTGTCCGTCGCCAAGGACGACCTGACGTCGGTGCGTACCGGCCGAGCCACTTCGTCGATGTTCTCGCGGATCGTCGTCGAGTACTACGGCGCGCCGACCCCGCTGAACCAGCTGGCGAGCGTCAACGTGCCGGAAGCTCGCATGGCGCTGATCAAGCCCTACGACCAGACCCAGCTCGTCGCCATCGAGAAGGCGATCCGCGAGTCGGACCTCGGCGTCAACCCGAGCAACGACGGCCAGGTGATCCGGATCGTCATCCCGCAGCTCACCGAGGAGCGGCGCAAGGAGATGGTCAAGATCGCCAAGAGCAAGGGCGAGGACGCCCGCGTGACCATCCGCAGCATCCGCCGCAAGGCCAAGGAAGAACTGGACCGCATCGGCAAGGACGGCGAAGCGGGTGAGGACGAGGTCGTGCGCGCCGAGAAGGAGCTGCAGAACCTCACCGACACCTACTCGCACAAGGTCGACGAGCTCGTGAAACACAAGGAAGCCGAGCTGCTCGAGGTCTGATGAGCAAGGTGAGCGAGGAACGCGACGACCGGGTGGACGCCCCGGCGCCGGAACCGGCGGTGACTCCCGAGGGGCCCGAACCGGTGAAGAAGGCTTCGAAGGCGGGGCGGAATCTGCCCGCCGCCATCGGGGTCGGGCTGATGCTCGGCGCCGCGATCATCGTTTCCCTGTTCACCGTGCGTTTCCTGTTCATCGGGATCATCGCGATCGCGATCGCGGTCGGCACGATCGAGTTCGCCGGGGTGCTGCGCCGGGTCGCCGACGTCAAGGTCGCGATGATCCCGGTGCTCGCCGGCGGCCAGGCGATGATCTGGCTGGCCTGGCCGTACGGCCGCGAGGGCGCGCTCACCGCGTTCGTGCTGACCGTGCTCGCCTGCCTGATCTGGCGGCTGCCGGGCGGGGCGAAGAACTACCTGCGCGACATCAGCGCGTCCGTCTTCGCGGCGGCCTACCTGCCGTTGTTCGCCGCGTTCGCCGCGATGCTCGTCCCACCCGCCGACGGCGTCGGCCGCGTGCTCACGTTCCTCATCGGCGTCGTCGCGTCGGACACCGGCGGCTACATCGCCGGGGTGCTGGGCGGCAAGCACCCGATGGCGCCTTCGATCAGCCCGAAGAAGACCTGGGAGGGCTTCGCCGGGTCGATGGTCGCCGGCATCGTCGCGGGCGCGTTGACGCTGAGCCTGCTGCTGCACGGCCACGCCTGGCAGGGTGTGCTGTTCGGCGCCGCGATCGTGCTCACCGCGACCCTGGGCGACCTGGTCGAGTCGCTGATCAAGCGCGACCTGGGCGTCAAGGACATGGGCACGATGCTCCCGGGCCACGGCGGCCTGATGGACCGGCTCGATTCGCTCCTTCCGAGCGCAGTCGTGTCCTGGCTGCTCCTGTCTGTGTTTGTTGGCGCGCGCTGACGAAAACGCGCCGCCAGGGCGCTCGAACACAGCGAATCGGCGACTGGTCTTGATGGCGCCCTGCCGTCGCCTTTTCGTGCGGCCTCGCGGCCGCAAAGAGGGCGCGCGCTGAAGTCTCCCTCTCGCGCTGACTCGCTCGTCGGGAGACCTCTCATGTCACTTTGTGGCCCTCGCCGGTTCCCGGACCCGCAACGCGGGGGCGAGGACGAAGATCGCCGCCGTCAGCACCACCGCTGAGCCGAGAGCCCAGCGAAGACCGAGGCCACTGGCCAGCGCGCCGACGATCACCGGCTCCACCAGAAACCCGAGGTAGCCGCACGCGGCGACAGCCGCGACGGCCTGCCCGGGAGCGTCAGCCTGCTTCCGCGCCGCGGCGCTCCACGCGATCGGCACGATCCCGGCGACGCCGATGCCGATGATCGCGAACCCGGCGATACCCGCCCAGGGCATCGGCAGGGCCAGCACCACGGCGAAGCCGAGCACGGCCACCGCAGTGGCAACCTGCGCGAACCGCACCGCACCAACCCGCTGCACGATCCGGTCGGCCGCCAGCCGCACGACGATCATCGTGCCGGAGAAGGCGAAGTAGCCCAGGGACGCGAGTGATGCCGAAGCCGTGGTGACGTCGGTGAGGTACACCGCGCTCCAGCTATTCACCGCGCCTTCTGCGACGAAGCCGCAGAACGCGATCACGCCCAGCGGGATCAGCGCCCGGCTCGGCAGCGCGAACGCCGCCTCGCCCTGGCCGCGGTCCGGGCCACGCAGGAACCCGGCCTTCGCCGCGCCCACCGCGAGCCCCAGCAGCACCGCGCCCGCGACGGTGAAGTGCACGGTGACCGGTACACGCAACGCGCCCATCAGGGCATCCACGCCGGAGCCGACGAGCCCGCCGATGCTCCAGAACGCGTGGAACCCGGCAAAGATCGGCCGTCCGTAACCCTCTTCGACGCGCGCCGCGTGCGCGTTCATAGCGACGTCCAGCAGGCTGTTCCCGACGCCGAGCACGACCAGCGCGGCCACGAACACGCCGAAGCCCGGCGCGAACGCGACCAGTGGCAGCCCCGCACACAGCACGGACGCGCCGAGCAGCACCGCCGCGCGGCTGCCGATCCGGGTGATCAGCGCGCCCGCGCCGAGCAGCATCAGCACCGAGCCCGCGGCCAGCCCGAACAGACCCGTGGCCAGCCCGCCGGTGCTCAGCCCCAGCTGATGCTGGACCGCGGGCACGCGCGCGAGCCAGGTCCCGAAGGCGGCGCCGCACACGGCGAACACGACGGAGACGGCCAGCCGGGCGCGTCGGAGTTCCCCCATACGGCCAACGTACGGGGGTCAGTCGTCGTAGGGGTCGTCCACCTCGGCGCGGCCCCAGCCCTCCGTGACGCGGGAGTGGTCGATCACCGCGAACACCGAGCCCTCGGGATCGGCGAGGATCGCCATCCGGCCGAACGGGGTGTCATAGGGCTGGAGCACGACCGTGCCGCCGAGCATGATCGCCTCACCGGCGACCGCGTCCGTGCCGCGCAGCGGGTCGATGTCGAAGTAGACCAGCCAGTGCGGCGGGCTGTCCTGGCCGTATTCGGCGCCCATCACGTACCGGTAGAGGACCGGGGTGTGCTCGATCATCCATTCCGCGTAGTCGAGCGAGTCGCCGTCGCCTATCTGGTGGCTCGAGTAGTTGAAGAGCTTGGTGTAGAAGTGATCCGCTGCGACGCCGTCGTGGGTGTTGAGGTCGGCGCCGCTGAAGGTGTTCGGCGTGCCGGTCGCGAACTCCCAGTCCGGTGGTACCTCCCAGAACACCACCGGCGCGCCGCACGCGTCGATCGCGTGCAGGATCGTGCCGCGGTGGGGGATCGGGGCCGGTCCGAGGGTGATCCGCCCGCCGAGGTGCTCGACCCATTCGGCGGCACTGGAGGTGTGCGGCACCGAGAGGTTCGGCATCCAGCCGACCGGGCCGTGACTGGCGGCCCGGTACAGGCCACCGGTCGGCCGGCCTTCCAGCGACGCGACGGCGTAGCGCCCGTCGGAGGTCGCCGGGTCGCGGACGGTGGCGTACTGCCAGCCGAAGAGACCGCCGTAGAATCTCTCGGCGGTGGCCTGCTCGCGGCAGGCGAGCTCGATCCAGCACGGGATTCCGGCCGGGACCGGGGGCGGGGTACTGGACGAGCCGAACGGCATAGGGTGCTCCCTCCCGAGACCTCAAGGATTCTAGGCGTGATCCGTATGTTTTCCGCCAAGATTTCGGCGCTGGACGATCACTTCCGGCGTGAGTGTCCCGGGAGGGAGGGGGAATGGTGCGCTGGTTGCCGAGGCGGGCGGAGGTCCTTCCCAGCCCGAACATCTGGTACTACCAGGCGGATTACGAGCTGGAGAACCGCGCGCAGGACGTCGGCGGCGAGATCTGGCGTGTGCTGCGCGAAGAGTACGACTGGGCCGGGCGCGATGTGCTCGACATCGGCTGTGGCGACGGTTTCCACCTGCCGCACTTCGCCCGCGACGCCCGCTCGGTGCTCGGGATCGAACCCCACGAGCCACTCGTGCGCGATGCCGCCAAGCGGGTGAAAGCGTTGCCCCGCGTCGAGATCCGCAAAGGGCGGGCCCAGCGGCTGCCGGTCGACGACGCCAGTGTCGACGTCGTGCACGCGCGTACCGCGTACTTCTTCGGCCCCGGCTGCGAACCCGGGCTCCGCGAGGCGGAGCGGGTGCTGCGGCCCGGCGGCGTGATCCTCATCGTGGATCTCGATGTCACCAGCGAGCCCTACGGCAACTGGATGCGCGCGGACCTGCCGGACTACGACCCGCCGGCGGTCGAGCGATTTTTCGAGCGGGCGGGATTCCGTTGCCGCCGCGTGGCGACGGAGTGGCGCTTCGCCACTCCGTCAGACCTGGCTGCGGTGCTGAAGATCGAGTTCAGCGCGCCGGTCGCCACCCGCGCGATCGCGGAGGTCCGCCGGCGCAACGGGGATCGCGAGAGCGATCTGACGCTGCCGGTGGGCTACCGCGTCCATACGCGGCTCAAGCCCACCGGCCTCGTCCTGCCTGGTCACTCCGCGGCCTCGGCGGATTCGTCCTCGTCCTCGCCGAGGATGCCGTAGAGCGCACGGCGTGCCTCGTTGAGCACGTCGGCCGCCTTGGCCTGCTGGTTCTCGTTGCCGGCGCGCATGATCTGCACGACGGCGGCGGCGAGGTTCTTGCCCGCCTTGACGAGCCCGATCTCGACCGGGTCGACGTCCTGGGCGATGTGCTCCCACGGGGGCGTCGAGTCCTGCTCTTCGGCCGCGGCGCGGCCGGCCTCGGTCAGCTCGAACAGCTTCTTGCCGTGCTCGTCCTTGCTGGTCACCAGGCCTTCGTCGGCCAGCATCTGCAGCGTCGGGTAGACCGAGCCGGGGCTCGGCTTCCAGAAGCCGCCGGAGCGCTCGCCGATTTCGCGGATGATCTCGTAGCCGTGCCGGGGCTGCTCGGCGAGCAGCGCCAGGATCGCGGCGCGGACGTCGCCGCGCCGGCTGCGGCGTCCGCCGTGTCCCCGGCGGCCGGGACCGTGGCCGCGGCCACGCCCACCGGGGCCCCAGCCAGGGCCGAACTCGCCGAATCCACCGAAGGGTGCTCGCCCACGTTCGTGGGCCGAGGGGTGTTCCTGTGTGAAGGGGTGTCGTTGCCTACGCATGTCTGTGTTCCTTTCTCGAACTGTTGCGACACGTTCACGATATATCGGAAACAGTCGTTCGGCAACCCTTCTTGAGTGACGCCGGTCACGCGGCCTCGTCTCGGGTGACCTGGGGAACACCAAGGAGGGCAGCTCAGGCGCGGTTTCCGGGGCCATGGGAGACTTGATGTGCTATGACTGCCCTCCCTCTCGTCTTCGACGCGCCCAAGCGCGGCCTCCCGCCGCGCCACCTCGCCGACCTCTCGGTTGCAGAACGCGCCGAGGCGGTGGCCGAGCTGGGCGAAAAGCCGTTCCGCGCGAAGCAGCTCTCGAACCACTACTTCTCGCGGCTGACCGTGGATCCGGCGGCGATGACCGACATCCCGGCTGCCTCCCGCGAGCGCCTGGTCGGCGACCTGATGCCGACCCTGCTCACCGAGGTCCGCGCGCTGGCGTGCGATGACGGCAGCACTCGCAAGACCCTCTGGCGCGCCCACGACGGCACGCTGCTGGAGAGCGTCCTCATGCGCTACCCGGACCGCGCGACCCTGTGCATCTCGAGCCAGGCCGGCTGCGGCATGGCGTGCCCGTTCTGCGCGACCGGCCAGGGCGGCCTCGACCGCAACCTCTCGACGGCGGAGATCGTCGACCAGGTCCGTTCAGCGGCGGCGGTCATGCGCGACGGCCTGATGGCCGACTCCACCGGCAAGCCGACACCGGGCCGCCTGTCCAACATCGTGTTCATGGGCATGGGTGAGCCCCTCGCCAACTACAAGCGTGTGGTGGCGGCGGTTCGTCGGATTACGGATCCTTCGCCTGCTGGGTTGGGGATCGGTCAGCGTTCGGTGACGGTGTCGACGGTGGGTTTGGCGCCGGCGATCCGGAAGTTGGCGGACGAAGGCCTTCAGGTGCGGCTGGCTGTTTCGCTGCACACGCCGGACGATGAGCTGAGGGACACGCTGGTGCCGGTGAACAACCGCTGGTCGGTGGACGAGGTGCTCTCCGCGGCTCGGTACTACGCGGACACGTCGGGTCGTCGGGTATCGATCGAGTATGCGTTGATCCGGGACATCAATGATCAGCCGTGGCGCGCTGAGCTTCTGGCGAAGCGGTTGCGGAAGCACTTGGGTCAGTTGGTGCATGTGAACGTGATTCCGTTGAACCCGACTCCGGGTTCGAAGTGGGATGCGTCGCCGAAGCCGGTGGAGCGCGAGTTCGTCCGTCTTGTGAACGCCGGAGGAGTGGCGTGCACGGTACGGGATACGCGCGGTCAGGAGATCGCGGCTGCGTGTGGCCAGCTCGCCGCGGAGGGCTGATCGTCTACGTCGCAGCGTTCGTGTTCATGGGAATCGGTGGCGGCGCGCTGGGCGCTTCGGGTGCGACTCCCCGTGCGCTCAGCAGTTCGGCAAGCCCCAGTTGTATTTCTCGGTACGCTTCGCGTCAACGGGAATCGCAGCAGGGAACGTCACCTCGGCCGAGGTGAAGAAGATGTTCCCGCAACCGCGGCGCGGGGCGGTCAGTTTCAACGTCACCGGGTAGTCACCTGATGAGCCGCTGGCGCAGTCGGGTGAACAGTCCTTCACGGATGCGATACCGGTACCACTCGCTTCGGTTGTAGTCCATTGCTGCCAGTGCATCGCAGAGAACGAGAAGGAGCTGTCGCTCGACGCCCAGAAGGAGTCCGGTTCGAACTGCGGGCTGCTGCCGCTGTCTGCTGAGGCAACGAAGACCCGGTCCCGCGCTTGCAACATGTCGAGCCGAGTGCCGTTGTGTACGAATCCGCTTCCGAGCTGGTGATCGAATTTCTGCAGCAGGTCTGGTAGTGCTCGTTCGACGGTCTCGAACGTGCCCTCGGTGACTTGGTTGCCGTTGGTCGTCGTGTGAATGTTCAATGCCCACTCGCCGGAGATGATCAGGATGTCCGCGCCGCCGCTGACTCCGAGGGCATCAGGTGGATGCTTCAGGTAGACCACTGACTCGTCGCCGAGGTGTGAATCGATCTTGTCGTCGTTATCCGTGCCGGCGCAACTGGTCGGGGCGGAACGCATGGCCTGGATGACGTCGGGGAGAAAGGACGTCGCGTAGCGATAGATCATGACCGCGAACCCGTGGTCGTCCGATGTGTACTCGGCCCGGACGAACGGGTTGAAGCCGGATGGCAACGTGTTCGACAAGCATGTGGGCAGTTGCAATCGGTCGTTGCCACCTTCCTCCGGTTGTCGGGCAAAACCTTGCAGGGCGGGAAAGTCTCTTTTGAGTTCTTCAACGCTGGGCAGTCTGGAGTTGACACTGTCGGCAGCTCGACTCGATGTCGTTGGCGCTGCGGTCTCGCTCCCGCCGACGAACGGTCCGTGAATCACGACAACTACGACAATCACGAGAACGGCAAGGAGAGTCCCCAGTTGCCACCAGCGAAGCAGCTTCACGACCTTCGCTCCTTGACTTCCAAATTGGACTTCTAGTGGCACCGGTAGCCCACGCGAGCACAGTAGGTCTGCGCGGGATGGGGGATCCACCCGTAGGACGTTCCCCCGGATTCAAAGGCTCGTTGATAGCTGTGCGTGTAGCCGGCGATCATCAGCAATCCACCTTGGTCGTCGACTCTTTGGGTATGTGGCCCAGAACCGTCGTCGTAGTCGAACACGAAGGACCACCGGTATAGCTGTGCCTGTGAAGCCAGGACGGTGATCTCCAGAACCTCGGCACTGTGCGAGAGTACGGATATCGAGTGGGTCTCGAAGTATGGGTCGCCCAGGTTCAGGTCGGCCGACAGTTCTCGCATGACGGGCGGACGTGCGCTGATGTCTATTCCCATCGTTTCGTTGGGTACGACGCTTTGTCCGATGTTTTCGAACAGGGTCCCGGCTGGAGTGGGTCCACTCTCGACGTTGACCGCCCGCGCGTTAGTGATCTTCAGTTCGCGGGATCCGCGGTTGGTGATCGTGAGTTTGATCCTCCGGTTGCCTGCTTTGATTCCTCCCGGCGGGGTGTTCGCATCCTGCGGTGTCACTACGCCGGGGAACACTGCCGATGCGTCTTGTAGTCCCGCGCCGTCGTCAGTCATCGTCGCGAGTGGTGATTGGTCTGATGTGATGGTTGAGTCCGGGGCAGATGCGGTCGGTCGCGCGTTCGCGCGGTCCGTGTAGACCACGACGAAGATCGTGATCGCGGCCAATGCGAACAGTCCAGCGAGGGCCACAACCGACCATCGAGGCCCGAAATTGTAAGTCGTATTGCCGTTCACATTTACTACGTTGCTGCGGTCAACGGCCACCTGATTCCGGGTGCCGTCGTTGACCTGCGTGGACGATGACGACGTGCTGTCGCCGCTACCAGCAGGGGCACGGCGACGACGGCTCGCGCCGACTCCGAGTGCCGCGCCGGCAGCGGTCAAGACCCCGACCGCAACCCAAGCGAGCCAGTTGCCTTGCGTGCCAGTCGCGACGTTGATTGCGATGCCGACACCCGTCGATACGCCCGCTCCCACGATCGAATTTAGCCACGTATTGCCTCGCGAGCCGATGACGTCCACCTCCATCGCGCGCCTTGGTATGTTGCCAGCACTGAGATCGCTGCCTCGGGCTGCACGGTTACTTGCGCCGTATATCTGTTGCGATGGCGTGACCAATTTCAACAATTTCACGGCGACCGGTCCGCCAGTTGCGCTCACGAGGACACGTTGAAGATGTTCGTGAGTCAATCAGGTCTGGCTGTCCGGTGATCGACACGCAGCAGCGATGTTGAGGAAGTCGAGGCGGTGATCCGCCATGCAGAGGTCATCGTTCCTAACGGGCGAGGTTGATGGAGGTGATCCTGGTGGTGCCGTCGGCGAGATCGATCCGCAGGCGCCAGGCCCCGGGGTCGAGGGGTTTGGTGTCGAGGTTGAAGATGTACTGGTTGCTTGTGGGGTCATAGCGGAATGTGTTGCCGGGCGAGGGCGTGGCTGAAGACGTTGAGGTCGGGGTTATCTCGCCTGACTGGTTGCTGCTGGAGACGTGCAACAGCCATAGATGGGCGGTTGCGGTGGTAATTCCAGCGCTAGGGCCGGTCAGTGCGAACTTGACGGGAATCGTGCGCCCAAGTTTGTAGGTGCCGCCGTCTGTCACCGGGGCCAGTAGGCCGGACCAGTTGTAGGTGACGGTGACCTGGAACGACGTGCTGCCAGTGTTGCCTGCGCGGTCCCTGGCGGTGCAGGTCACGGTGGTGGTTCCGAGCGGGTAGGCCGCCCCGGCGGCGTGGTCGCATGTGACGGGCAGCGGGCCGTCGACGGTGTCGTTCGCGGTGGGCGACGTGTAGGTGGTGGTCGCGCCGTCCGAGCTGGTCGCTGTGGCAGCACGGTTGGCCACGCTGGTCAAGATCGGAGCCGTGGTGTCGATGACATGGACAGTGAAGGTGTTGTTCGTCGCGTTGCCTGCATGGTCGGCAGCGGTGCAGGTGACCGTGGTCGTTCCCAGCTGGAAGACCGCCCCGACAGAGTGGTCGCATGTGACTGGCAGTGCGCCATCGACAGTGTCGGTCGCCGTCGGTGCGGAATAGACGACGAGTGCGCCGTTCGGACCGGTGGCCTCGGCGGTGATGTCGGCGGGGACGGTGACCCGAGGTGCGTTGGCATCGACGACCCGCACAACGAACGAGGCGTGAGTGGTGTTGCCTGCATGGTCGGTGGCCGTGCAGGTGACGGTGGTGGTTCCCAGGGGGTAGACCGCCCCGACAGAGTGGTCGCATGTGACTGGCAGTGCGCCGTCGACGGTGTCGTTCGCTGTCGGTGCGGAATAGGTGATGACGGCGCCGTTCGGGCCGGTGGCGTTGGCGGTTCGGTTTGCCGGCAGGGTCAGGCTCGGGGCGGTGGTGTCGGTGACGGTAACGGTGAACGCTGTGCTGCTTTGGTTGCTGTGGGCGTCGATGGCGGTGCATGTGACGAGGCTGCTGCCAACTGCGAATCCGGTCCCCGAGGCAGGGGCGCACGAGACAGGGGTTGGTCCGTCGACGGTGTCGACTGCGCTAGCGGTGCCGTAGTTGACGTTCGAACCTCCGGGGCCTGTAGCTTCCTCACTCACTGACGCGGGGACGGTCAGAGCTGGGCCGGTGGTGTCGACGACGGTGACAGCGAATGTGGTGCTGGCCGCGTTTCCTGCCTTGTCGGTGGCGGTGCAGGTGACCATCGTGTCGCCAAGTCCGAACTGATCGCCGGACGAGTTTGTGCAGGTTGGGGTCACTACATCGTCAACTGCATCGTGCGCTGACGGTGCCGGGAAAGACACTGCTGCGCCCAGTGGCCCTGTAGCCTCGGCGGTCGGGTGTGCCGGAGTGGTGAGCAGCGGGGCCGTGGTGTCGGTGACGCTGACAGTGAAGGTGCTGGCCCCAACGTTGCTGGCGTGGTCGGTGGCAGTGCAGGTCACAACCGTCGTGCCTAAGGGGAACACTGCTCCGTTGGGGTGATCACAAGTCGGCGAGAGAACGCCGTCGACGTCGTCGACCGCTGAGACCCCTGTGTAGGAGGCAATGGTGCCGGCCGGGCCAGTGGCTTCAAACGTGATGCCAGCAGGCACGTCGACTATGGGGGCACCGCGGTCTTGGACGCGGATTGTGAACGATCCGCTGGTCGTATTCCCGGCGTGGTCGGTGGCGGTGCAGGTGACCGCTGTCGTTCCGAGAGCGAACACTGCCCCGGAGGGGTGATCGCATGTGACCGGTGTCGACCCGTCGACCGCATCGGTCGCCGTCGGGACGTCATAGGTCGCCACGGCTCCAGCGGGCGTGGACGCGGTTGCTGTCGCGCTCGCTGGCAGGTTCAAGGCTGGAGACGTGGAATCGACGACTGTGACCACGAACGACGCTGAGGACTCGTTTCCTGCGAGGTCGCGCGATGTGCACGTGACTGTCGTCGAGCCGACCGGGAACCCACTACCACTCCCGTGGTTACAGGAGACTGGTCTCGTGCCGTCCACCAGGTCGACAGCTGTCGCCGGGAATGTGATCGGTGTCAGTGGACCGGATGCCTCGGCCTGGACTGTGTCTTGGGCTGAGATCAATGGGCCTGAGGTGTCCACGATCGAGAATGACGCCGACGCCGAAGAGGACACTCCTGCCGAGTTGGTGTAGGCGCACGAGGCTGTTACCTGGCCTAATCCGTCCGCTCCCCGTGGACCCGACGGCTGGGACAGGGTTGCGCTGAATATCGAGGAGCCGTCGACGGCGTCGACGACTGAACATGAGGCGCCGGGCGCTGTGCCGAATTCGTAGGTGGCGCCGGGAGAGACTTCGGTTACAGACACTGAGGGCGCGGAGATCCGCGGGGTCGGTGCTCCGGATAGGTACACGTCGAAGTCGCCCGGCGGGTCCGCGGGATCCAGCGCGTAGGTATCGAACTGCACTACTCCGGCATTGGGGGCGATACCGTACGCGTAGTCCGCGACGACGAGCCTGGTGTCGGCTGCGTTCACGTCTCGCTCAAACGTGGCGCCGTAGAAGAACAACGCTGGTTCACCGGCGTGGGCAGGGTCCAGCGGCGGCATCTTCGGTACGCCGTCCGCGCCGAAGATCACGAATCGTCCGTCGTCGGAAATGCTTCGCTGAACCAGTGTGTAGTTGACCGCGGGGTCTGACGTCCCGCCGTGCCCGGGTGCCGAAATCCATGTGGTCGCGCCGGTTTCCCGATCCAGGAGGTAGACCTGCCGGGTTGTGAGTCCCGCTGGGTTGAGGCTTTGAAGGTTGGAGGTGTACCCGATGTAGCGGCCGGTCTGGCTGATGGCGTTCACGGTGTTGTTCGGCGAGTACGCGAGCGGCATGGAGGTGGTGACTCCGGTGCCGATGTCGTAGCCGACGTATTTTCCTCCGGAAACCAGTACAGCGAACTTGCCGTCACCGCTGATCGCGGCGACGTAGGCTGGGCCCGGCTGAGGCGCCTGCAGTCTCAGCGCACCTAAGGCAGCATTGGGAACATCCCAGACCTCGATGAGGGCTCCGGCAGGTGGCGAGGTGTGGAATGCTCCATAGACCTTGCCGTCGTCGGTGATGGAGGTGGCGCCTTGGGCGGTGTCGTTCGAGATCGATCGGAATACCTGGCCATGCTGGTTGTCGCGAGCATAGACGATACTATTCGTTGTACTCGGATCATATTTTGTCCAGGCTATCCAGGTGCCGTGGGGCGAGAGAACCCCGTTGACGTTCGCGAGGCTCGATGGGAACTTCTGCCCATGCTCGTCGGTTGTGGCCAGAGTGAGACTTCCAGTCACGCTGTCGCTCAGGTAGATAGACGTCCAGTCGCCGCCCGGCTGTGCGGGGTTGGTGGTTCCGGCGCTGATCAGACCGTAGCGGCCATCCAGGGAAGTGGTCAGAAAATTGGTTGTCCGTGCAAAGTTGCCGTCGCGTCTCAACGGCCAGTCGGGCACCGTTCTCTTGGACAGCCAAATATAGCCAGACGGCGCAGCCTGTGCGGGTGTTGCAGTATACGTCACGCCAGCGAGGACGAACAACGAAAAGATCAAACCAAGCCGTGAGAGTCGAATTCTCTGCGTAAGGTTGATGATATTCATCACGCCCTCTTAGTCGACTCTAAGCCTTCAGGTGCGGGATCACTTCTTGCGCCCGCGACGCCGACGGTCTTGGGTAGCATGGCCAGGCGTCTGCAGGTTCGGTCGTTCATCTGAACCCCCTCCGACTCGCTCCGTCGGCCATTGCCGTCGTATGTGCCCGCTCGGAAGTAGCATCTAGATGATGTTTGATTATCGGCGGCCTAAACTTAGGTCGTTCGCGGAAGAGAACTCGTTACAGCGTCTTGTCTGCTGCGCCGACAGAGTGCTTGCAAGATCTGCAGATTAATATCCTTCCTGGTTGTTGTTTGGTGAGTTTCGTGACGTCGTCCGATCGGCTCGACGCATCGAGGGCAGGGATCGCGTAGGGGCAGCTTCTGCTGGCGCGTGGACCACTCCGGGGCAGTCCCGGGGTTCGCGCTGAGAATCTTCGTGCCGTGCTACGAGATGGCTTGTGGCTCGTCGTCTGTGTAGTTGTCTTGCTGGCAACCACGATGGGTGCGGGATCAATGAGCGTGAACGGTATTCCGTGGCTGTGGATGGCTGCGGTGCTGGTGATCGGGTCGTGACGGCGGCGTGTGGTGCGGTGGGTGCGGGAAGCTCAACCTCGATCCTGCGCGTGCCAACGCGTCCGTTTGCGGATCCAGCAGAAGTCACCTCGATGCTGTCGCGGCCGGGCTTCCTTCACTGTGGGGAACGACTTAGGCGGCGAGCTTTTGGCGTCTTTCTCAAGCGCAGTGTTCGGGCGGGCGATGGCTTCGCCGGCAGCGCCGAGTGTCGGACACAGCTCGTGATTCCATACTGCAAATTGTAGAGAGGTGTCACTCACAGTCGCGATGTGCCTACCATGGTGCCGTGACGGAGGATGAGGAGCTGCCTGAGTACAGCCAGAGCGACCTGTGGGCTGCGCATCTGCCGGGGCAGGACCTCGTACCGGCGTACCTGGTCTCCCGGTTCGCGGCGCAGTACCGCGTCATCGTGGAGGTGCTGCTGGAGGCACAGGACAGCAGCTTGACCGGCGTGTCCTTCGACGACGTGGGCACCAGGACGCGCGCGTATCTGGGAGAGCAGTTGCCGGCTGAGGTTGCCGACGAGTTGATCGGCGGGGACGGGTTCGCCCTGGACGCGCGGCTGGAGCGGCTGGTCAAGTGGGGCGTGCTGACGCGGTGGCAGGATCCTGCCCGGACTGGTGAGGATTTCCTGCGGCGTCGCGATCGGTACCAGCTCACCCCGCCGGCCGCGCGGTTGCACGCGTTCTGGACCCAGGAGCAGGAGGCCGACGAGGAAGCCGCCGCCGATCTGACGCTGGCCCCGCGGGCGATCCGGGACCGTCTCGAGACCTTTGCGTCAGCTGTGCATGATCGTCGGTACCCTGCGGCCGCTGCGGAGTATCAGCAGGTCATCGTCCTTCATCAGGGAATGGCCGCGGCCGCGAGGACTTGGCAACGCAGCCTCGCGCACGCGTTGTCCGGTGGTCCCGATCCGGACAAGCAGGAGGTGCTGTGGCGCACCTTGAAGTCCTACATCGGACTCTGGGGCGAGCAGGTGGACGTCCATACCCCGAAGATCGCCGCAGTCCTCGGTGAACTCGAAAACGTGCTCACGGAGCCGGTGTGGCGTGGATGCGTGCGGGCGGCGCTGGCCGACGACGTCACCGACGAGGTCGTCGAGACCCAGGCCGCGCGTTGGGCCCGGACGTGGGGTGCGCTGGCGTCCTGGTTCTCCGGTTCCGATGGGCAGGCTCGTCGTCTCCGTCGGCAGCTGAGGGACTTGGTGGCGCCTTGGGCGCGCAACATGCACATCCTGATGGATACCGGTGGCGTGGTGACCAGGCGTGCCGAGCTCCTGCGGCTCGCGCGGGCGATCGAGCGGGCACCGGATGACGAGACCGCCTGGCGGATGTGGGATACGGCGGTCGGCGCCTTCCCCGCCCGGCACCTGCTGCTTCCCGCCGACTCGGCCGATGACCACTTGAGCTCGTGGGCCGAGTCCCCACCCGCGCCGGTGACCGCGCGTTATCGCGAACAAGGCGTTAAAGCGGCTGTCGGGCGACGCGCCCAGGCCGTGGACTACTCAGCAGGACGCTCCGCGGCTCGCCGGGCCAGGGCGGAGGCGTTGGCCGCGCGTGCCGAAGCCGAGGCGTCGTTGCGTGCTCGCTCGGGCACTTGCTTGTCCGAGTGGACGTCGTTGTCCAGCCAGGAGCTTGATCTCGTGTTGGAGTTGTTCGCCGTAGCCAGACAACGGGGGAGCGGTGGCAGTCGAACGGCGTTCACTGGTGACGGTCGCTGGCGGGTCACCCTGACACCTGAAGCCGGTCGGCCGGGCACGGCGTCGCTGCGCAGCCCGGTTGGCACGCTGACCACACTGAACTGGAGATTCGACCTGGAACCGGCGCGATGAGCCGGGACGCGGTGGAGCGGCAGCGCGCGTTCACCGGGTTACTGGCCCACCCGGTGCTGGACAGACGGCGTCACCCCGAGCTTTTCGCGCTGGTGCGCAACGTTCGTCATCGGCCGGTGCTGATCGAGTGGTTCTCTGCGAGACTGGGCTACCGGCTGGTGGTCACGGAGTCGGCCGCTCGGCTGTTTCGGTTGCCGCTCGCCGGTCAGGTGCTGGCGCCCCGGAGGTTCGCAGCGCCGTCGCGGCGCGTGCTGGTGCTGGCGGTGCTCGCTGCAGCTGCCGCCGAGGACGCTGAAGACGTCACCACCACGCAGGACCTGTCTGATCGGGTTCGCGCGCTTGCCGCTCACGACGAGGTCGGTCTGGCTCCCTACGATCCGGACCGGTTCGCCGAGCGGCAGTTGTTCGACAAGGCGGTCGGCCTGCTCATCGAGACGGGTGCCTTGCGCGGTACCGGGCGGGACGCCGGTGAACAGCGGGAAGGCTGGACGCATCGCCGCGACGCGGTCGGCGGGGCTTACGAGATCGAGCGTGAACTGCTGGTCAGGATGGTCGACCCGGCCGCGCTGGCCGCCGCGCTGGGTGATAGCGACGAGGCCACCGCGGTCGAGGACTCCGCTGCGAGGTTCGGCCTGATGCGCCGGCTCATCGAACTTCCGGTCTGTCTGCTGGCAGACCTCGACGACGCCTGCCGGGCATATCTGTCGAGCCAGCGGCACCGGGTCCTCGCTTGGTGTGCGGAGATGACCGGCTGGGTGGTCGAGCAACGGGCGGAGGGCCTGGCATTGATCGCCGCTGAGGAGAGTGACACCGACCTTCCCTTCCCCCGGCTGCGCGCCGTGGACTTCGCCACCTTGGTGGTCTTGGACGAGCTGCGGAAATACCGGCGGGAAGACGGAGTGGTGAGCGAAGACGATCTGGGTCGAGCGGTGACCGAGGTCCGCGCGCGTCACCCGCGGGCCATGACGAAGGAACTCGACACGGGGCTGGCCCTGCGAGAGCGAGCTGTCGAACTTCTGCGGGCACTGGATCTCTTGCGCGGCGGAGCGGCCGAAGGGACCTGGTGGCTTTCCCCTGCGGCGGAGAGGTTTCGTGATCCCCGTGTGGTGTCCGTGACCGCTCGCCTCGATGAAACGGAAACCGAATGACGACAGAGGGTCTCGGGGACGAGAACCTGGGGCAGGCGTGGCTCGAGGCCGCTACCACGGGTGGCCTGCCGGAGCCGAGCCGGTCCCGCTGGCAGCCGATGCGGGTGGGGATCGTCAACCTGTGGGAGTACGACAACGCCGAGTTCTGGTTCGCCGATGGACGCTTGGTGCTTCGCGGAGGAAACGGTGCGGGGAAGACCAAGGTCCTGGAGCTGACCACGCTGATGCTGATGCGTGGTGAGATCGTGGCGTCGGTGCTCGACCCGTTCGGTTCGCAGCATCGCTCCATGCGGTTCAACTTGCTCCCCACCGGCGACGGCGACGACCCGCGCGAACCCGCGGACGCCGGTCTCGGCTACGCCTGGGTCGAGTTTGGGCGCCGGGAGGAGTCCGGGCAGGCAAGGTTCTTCGTCTGCGGTATGGGCGCCAGTGCGCGACGAGGTTCCGGCACAGTGAGCCCGTCCACCTGGCATTTCGTCACTGCCCAGCGTCCCGGCAAGGACTTCACGCTGCTGGCCGGCGGCCGGGCCATCGAGCAGAAGGACCTGAAGAAGATCGACGGGGTAGCGGTGCCACCGAGTGCCGCCGCCTACCGCGCCCGGCTGGCGGATGAGCTGTTCGGACTCTCGAGCGAGTCCTACGACAACGTCACGGAGCTGCTCAAACAACTGCGTAAGCCCAAATTGGGCGAACGGCTCAACCCCACCAGCCTGGCGGAGACCTTGCGAGAGGCGCTGCCTCCGTTGGCCGGGCACGAGATCACGCAGCTTGCCGAGGGGTGGGAGCACCTCGAGCAGCTGCGCCGTGCCGTCGAGCAGACCGAGCAGGCGGCGACCGAGGTCGCGAAGTTCGTCCGCTCCGGATGGAAGCCGTGGGCCCGCATTGTCCTGCGTCGCCGCGCGGACGAGCTCACCGGCGCGACGACGATCTTGGACAATACGACCCGGGCCAAGAACGAGGCGCAGAAGACGCTCCGCACCAAGCAGGACCAAGTGGCAACGGCGGAAATCGAACTCCGGGAGTCCACTCAGGAGCGGGAAAAGGGCAGTATCGAGCTGCGCGAACTGCTGGAGTCCCAGTCCTATCGGGACGCCAGCGCGGCTGCCTCTCGAGTGGAATCGTTGCGTACGAGAGCCCGCGATCTTCAGACGCAGTGTGCGGCCGCTCGAAATCGGCTCCTTCGTGAAGAACGCGAAGTCGAGCGGGTGAGAGGCTCCGTCGAGAAGGCTCGAAGGGAGGCTGCGCAGGTCGGTTCGCAAGCGCTGGCGGCCGGTGAGGAGCTCACGGGGGTCGCCGGCGCGGCCGGGTTGGACGAATCGGTGCGGCGGCACCTACCGGATCGGGACGTGGAAGCGTTGACCGCCGACTACGGGATCCGCCAGGAAAGGTTCACGCACCTTCGTGACCTCCGAACGGCGTTCGACAAGGCGGCGAATGAGGCCGAGCGGTCCGCGCAGGCGGTCGAGCAAGCCGATCGCGCATTCGCGACGGCGACGGAGACCGAAGCGAAGGCGAGGGACAAGGTCGCCGCGCAGGTCGACCTCCTGCAGCGGCGGATTCGGGACTGGGCCGAGGCTGCCACGGTCGCACACTGCGAGCCTGCCGCCGTGGAGTCGTGGTGTGACTCGGTCACGGAGCTGACGGTCCTCGACGAGGAAGCCGGTGCTGTCCGGCCCGGTCCTTCGGTCGTCGACGAGCTGCGCGAGTATGTCGACACGGTCCGAGTCGGCCTCGACAAGCAGCGGGAAGAGCTCCGGCTTCGCCAAGCTCCCCTCGCCGAGCGGCGGGCGATTGCCGAGGCACGGCTGATCGATGTGCAGGGGCGTGCTGAAACCGTGCTGGAAGCTCCGTCACTGTGGCGCAGAAGGGACCGGCCAGAGCTCACCGCCGGTCTCGGGGCTCCGCTCTGGCGCCTGGTCAACCCGGTGTCCGGCGTCGAAGACGAACAGCAGGCATTGGTCGAAGCCGCGTTGGGCGCGGCCGGGGTGCTCGATGCCTGGCTCACGCCGGACGGGAATTTGTCTACTGTGGACGGTAAACTGATCGCCGACGTCCAGCCTGTCGCAGTCGTGGCCGAGCAGAGCCGGAACCTGCTGGCGGTGCTGGAGCCGGATCCGGCAGGCGGGGTGGATGCCGACGTCGTGCGCCGAGTGCTGCAGGGAATCCGGTGGTTCGACACCCGGCCGGACGAAGCGTCCGGGGACTGGTTGGCCGCCGACGGCAGCTGGCGGGTCGGTGGGCTGACCGGCCGGGCCGAGGCGGAGCACTCGGCGTCCTATCTGGGGACAGCGGCGCGCGAAGCGGCCAGGCAACGGGAGATCACCCGGCTCACTGACGAGCTTTCCGAGCTGGACGAGCAGCTGGCAGGGCTGGCCGGCGCGCTGGAGCGGGTGGCCGAGGCGCTGCAGACTTTGGACACCGAGCGACGAGCTGTCCCGGTGGACACTGAACGTGAGTTGAACTCCTTCGTGACCATGCTGGCCGAGCGCGCCCGACACCGGCTTGCCTGCGCCCGAGAATCGAAGCTGCTGCAGGACAAGCACGGCGAAGCTCTCACTCGTCGTGATGCCGCGTGGGCTGGGTTCGCCGACTACGCCGGCACACACCTGTTCGGTCTGCACGATATCGACCGTCAGGCGACGGCCCTGGGTCAGTTCGCGAGGATGCTGAGTTCCTTGCGAGGCTTGTTCGATCTGCTGGACGCGCGGGAAGAAGCGCTGGAAGACGCCGAAGACGTGTTCAGCCGGCGGGAAGCCGAACGTGACACCGTCGCGGACGAGGTCTCCGGGTTGAGCGAGAAGCTGGGGGAGGCCGAAGTGCGGCTCCGTACCGCGGAGTCGGCTTTGGGTACGGACAGCCAGACCGTGCTTCGGCGTAAGGACGTACTCGATGACGCGATCAAGGCGCTCGGCGCGAAGATCGAGCAGCTGTCCCAGTTGTTGTCCGACACGAAAGTTGCGGTCGGCCGTGCCGAAGAGGTCCTCAAGGGGCACGAAGAGCGTCGCCACGAGGCCGAGGAGAGCCGGGACGCCGCGATGACGGCGCTTTGGGCGGCGGTGGACGCCCGGTTGGCCGAGCCGCTGGACCTCGTGCCGCCGGAGCGGCGCACTGTGCAGTCCGCCAGGGAACTGGCGACGACTGCGCGGCGGGTGCTCACAGTCCAAGCGGAGGCCGCCGATGAGGATCGCGCGTGGCGGCGCTGCTTCCAGCAGATGCAGGACCTGCGCAGTAAGCTGCTGCCCAACCGGGACGCCCGGGTCGCCGATGACGAGGATACGGGCGGCATTCAGCGGGTTGCCGTCCTGGCCGAGCCCGCCGCGGGGTGGCAGGCACCTGATCTGGCCGCAGATGCTCTGGCTCAGCGTGTCCAGGCCCAACGGGACGGCTATGACGCGGAACAGCAGCGCGTACTCACCACGTTGCTCGGGTCGACCTTCATCGAGCATCTCAAGGAGCGGCTCGACTACACCGCGCACACATTTGCCCGCATCAACGACCAGTTGGAGCGACACCCGACCCGCCACGGAAACGTGGTCAGGGTGCTCTGGGAGGCGGACCCGGCGGATCCGGACGCGAGTGCGGTCGTCGCCGCGCTCGGCAGGGGGTACGCGGAACTGTCGACCGCGCGGCAGGACATGATCAGAGGCTTCCTGGCCCGCAAGATCGACGAAGCGCGCAGTGAGGCGACCGCGGGCGGCGCCCCTGACTGGAAGGAAGAGCTCGCCCAAGCGCTCGACTACCGCGGCTGGTTACGGCTGTCCCTGCAACGCCGGACCGGTGCCGGGACTCCATGGTCGACGTTCGACGCGGCCAAACACGGCGCCAAGTCTGGCGGGGAGAAGGTCGTGCTGCTTTCCCAGCCGCTTTTCGCGGCGGCGGTGGTCGCCTACGACGCGGCCGGTCCGCTCGCGCCGCGCTGGGTGTGGCTGGACGAGGCGATGACCGGGGTGGACGCGGCGATCAAGGCTTCGTTCATGGGGCTGACCGTGGATTTCGAGCTGGACGTGATGCTCACCGCGCACGACGAATGGTGCAAGTACTCGACCGTGCCCGCGGTCGCAGTCTACGACCTGTACCGCCACGAACACCTCCCCGGAGTCGACGCGATGCCGTATCTCTGGTGCGGCGGCGAGCTCACCGCAGTCGATGTCGATCGACTCGGTGTCGCTTCGGACGAAGGAAAAGTGCCACCGGAGGGGCTCTTCGGCGACTTCGACGGTGACGATGCCTGAACTGCCGCCGGGTTTGGTGACGTGGGCTCGCCGGGCAGGTCCGGCGATTGTCCTGGAGGCGGTCCGGCACCGTGCCAGGCGCGGTTTCGGGACTGAACGGGGAGCGCTTCGTCTGGCGTTGACCCCGGTACAGCGCACCGAAGTGGCGCGGTTGCTGGGGACCCGGTGGGACGTGGGCGGCGGGCCGGTGCGACTGCAGGATCTTGGCGCGACGCTCGCGGAGCACGGATTGACCGTGCGCGAGTTCGTCGAAGCCCTGGACGGCGAGCCGCTGGTGGACCAGCGCAAGTTACGGGAGGACAGGAAAGCCGCTGCCGTCGCGGACGTTGCCAGAGCCGCCGAGCTGATGACGGCGTCCGGTGTGGATCCCGTCGTGGTGCAGACGTGGTTGGCCGATCCTGGTCTTCCGCGCGCTGAAGGCGGTGGCCTGCTCCTCCTGGTTCAGCAGGCGGTCCGAGTCATGCGACGACTGCCGCTCGAGCCTCGGCAGAGACTTGCCCAACTGGCGGCCTCCGAGTTCTCGAACGCGCACGCGCTGGACTACCGGGAAGAGCTCGGCCGCGCCGTGTCCAGGTTGATCGCTCTGATCCACGGCCTGCCCCGGCCGATGCGCGCCGGGCGGGACTGGCGACGTGCCTGGGCAACCGTCGGGGTGCTGTGCGATGAAGTTTCGTCGCGCGTGCTGACGCTCAACCTTCCACTCTCAGGTGACGCGGCTGCCGTGCGCTGGACGACCGTGGCCGAGGGGGAGCCCTTATGGCTGTCGTTACGGTCGATCAACGGAACCTGGACGGCTCCCGCCGGCACGGCGGTCTTTGTCTGTGAGAATCCGACCGTGCTCGAAGCGGCCGCGGACGAATTCGGGCCGAGATGTCCGCCCCTGGTGTGTACGGACGGCATTCCGGCGATCGCCGCGCTCGACCTGGTCTCCGGCCTGGCTGCCGCAGGGTGCGAGTTCGTCGTCCGTGCCGACATCGATGAGGCGGGGTTCGTTGTCGTGGATCAAGTCCGTGCCGCCGCGCCCGGCGCAAGGACGTGGCGTTTCGACTGCACGACTTACGCGCAGTACCTGGGGCTTGACGAGACCGGCGACTTGTCCGGCGGCACGGAGGCGGCTTTGCTACGACTGCGCGATCTCCATGCTCAGCACCACGTTGCGCTGCACGAGGAGGCTCTTCTCGATCAGCTTCTGGCTGATCTGGGGGCCGTCGGGTGACGCTTCGGCAAGACCTCCGGTTCCGAGGGAATGTGCCCACCTCGTGATGGCTATTCTGATGCCCACGGCAAAGAGCACTAACCCGTCCCAGCCCGCCGGACCGTGGCTGAACTGCTCGACGCCACTCTGCACGCCGACGAGCTGATGGTCAGCGTCTGTTGGCTGCCCTGCGGGCCGCAGAGTAGGTACGTCGTGTTCAGCTGCGCGTCGGCAGGCAAGGGCCTCGCGCGTGGTCGGTTCACTACTTTGGGTGATCGTGGACTGGACCCGGTAGTCGTTGCTGCACCGTTTCTACAGGTGAGCCGGTGTTTGTAAAACAAGTAGGAATGGGTGAACCACTCGCGAATTTTCGTCGCGTTATATCGGCGATATATCGGATCGTTGATCCGGCTCCTGGCGGGCTTGGCATCTCTCAGCGTTCGGTGACGGTGTCGACGGTGGGGTTGGCGCCGGCGATCCGGAGGCTGGCTGATGAGAGGCTGCAGGTGCGCTTGGCGGTGTCGCTGCACACTCCGGACGACGAGTTGCGTGACACGCTGGTGCCGGTGAACAACCGGTGGTCGATCGACGAGGTCCTCTCCGCCGCCCGGTACTACGCCGACACCTCCGGCCGTCGAGTCTCGGTCGAGTACGCCCTCATCCGGGACATCAACGACCAGCCGTGGCGAGCGGAGCTGCTCGCGAAACGACTGCGTAAGCATCTGGGCCAGTTTGTGCACGTCAACGTCATTCCGCTGAACCCGACGCCGGGCAGCAAGTGGGACGCGTCGCCGAAGCATGTTGAACGGGAGTTCGTGCGCCTGGTGAACGCCGGCGGTGTCGCGTGCACGGTCCAGGACACCCGCGGCCAGGACATCGCTGCGGCCTGTGGCCAGTTGGCTGCTGAAGGCTGAGTTTGTTCGTTTCGATGATGGAGTGTTTGTCGTGATGTATGCCCCCAGCCTGTTGGATCCGGCTGCGGACGAGCTTCGGCTCGCAGATATGTGCGGTCGTGGTGCGACCGAGGTGGCGCGCGAGGCGCGGACGCTGTTGGGCGAGTGGTTCAGCTCGGTGACGTTCATGTATGTGCTGATGTGGGCGTTCGAGGTGGAGTACGCGGCGGCGCTGGACGCGTCGCGGTGGCACGAGTTCCACGGCGGACCGCGGGCCCTGTCGGATGCTGAACTTGAGGCGTTGCTGGCGCCGTGGCTTGACCGCTGACCCGGACTGCCGGGCAGGTCGTTCGCCGGCGCGGTACGACGCCGAAATGTCGTCCGTTGTGTCGAATATGTCTAGAGCTGAAATGGTCATGACCACGTTAGCTAGAGTCGTGGCACGGCGCGCTGGACGTGGCGGCTAAACGGAAATTAAACGGTCAGTGATCCTTGAGGCGCCGACCGATCGTAATGCGGAGCAGCTGAAGTACTGGTCCTCGGCCCGACGCTGTGGATCCGCAGGAGGTCGTCGGCAAGGCGTCGACTGATCCGCAAGCGACGGCTCGGCTTGTCGCCCCCTCGTGGGCAAGGTTTCACTCAATAGGGCTACACGGTTGCGGATACAAAGAGTGATCGCTCCGCTGAGTAGTATTGATCATGCAGGTGTTTCGACTGCTCGGAGGAAGCTTTCGGCGATCGAGTCGCGTACCGTGGAATGGTTGGCAAAAGGTTCGAGTGGCTGATGATCCTGCGGTTGTGTTGTGACGGAACCGGGCGAGATGTGGTGGTGTAACTGATCGGGTATTTGTAGCGACTCGAAGGGGGAGTATGGAGGCCAGCAGGGCATCCATTTCCGATCTTGCGGGGTTAACGGCAGTGGAAGATCGTTTCGCGGGCAAGTCGCTACGCAGAGTAAGAGGCCGTACGACCGGCATGGCTCGGCTGATCCCGTGGGGCTGCTTGACATCTGGCGTGTGCCGATGACGATAGGCAATCTGTGGAAACGGCTTGCTACTGTTGGCAACTACACGTGGCCAATCCTTCTGCCGCCAGGAGCTGCGGCTCTTTCGGCGATTGCGGCAGTAAATCAAGGGCTCGCACGTTTCTACTGGGCGGCCACGGCCGTATTTGTGATATTGGTGCAGGCGATCGTTGGCGTCGTCAAGGAAGTGCGAAAAAGTAAGGGTGAAAGCACCTTTGAGGCGCGAAAGCGGGCTGTCCAGGAACGGCTTGCAGAGGCAAGTAGGCCGTTAGTTTTGGCGTTGTGCCGGGTGTCTTCCGGGGCCGATCCACTGCGTCGTCAGGCTGAAGTGAATACTCTGGTATTGGCGGCCGTGGCGACGGCCCGAGCTGAATGCGGGAGTGGGACACGTTCCAACTATCGGAGTAGTTTTTATTCTCTTCGCGGGGACCGTCTTGAGCGTGTGGCGTTCGATGGAAGACCTGGTCATCGAGAGCCGCGGCGCCTTTTCGATCCGCAAGATGCTTTGGATTTGCGGCAACTCGATGCTGCTCTTGCTGTTAGAACGGCTCGGGGTGACAATATGCTTTTCGTTGATGACCTCCACGAAAAGCCTCCGCCGTCGATCACCAACCCTGAGGGGCGTTCCTATCGAACAATGTTGGCGGTTCCTGTTAATGCAGATGGTCGTCACTTTGGATTATTTGCGATCGATTCGCCGGATCAGAAGTCATTGTCTGATGTCGATCAAAAATATATCTTGCTGATTGCTGGAATGATAGCTGCTTGCTTGGCGCAATTGAGTAGGGATGGCTATGTGATTGCTCAGGATGGTCACTTTGTTTCACAGGCGGAGGAGGATGAATGAATTTGCCAAAGGATTTTTCGAACCAGACAGATGAAGGATTCTTCATTGAAGTCCGATCTCGAAAAGTTGATGATGTTCTGGCGGGTAGGATGTCGTACAACGACTACTTTGACGAAGTTGATAGGAGGGCGCGTAGGCGTGCGGAGGAGGACGAGCAGGCGGATGCCATCAAAAAGGCTCAACTTGAATCGTTCTTGCGTTGGACTGTACGCGTTTTGGTCGGACTGGGAGTTGCTTTAGCGTTAGTCTATTTAGTGATAGTATTAGTCTCATTTAGTGGCCCGGGCAACCTTCTGGTACGCTGGCTTAGCATTGTATCGGCGGGAGTTGCGGCGACGGGAAGTTATCTGGTTGGCGCAAAGTTCACATTCGGTATGCGCAAAAAAAGGAATGATAGATCTGAGTAGAACAAGTAGAATGCAGGGGTTTGTGTCCTGGATGATATCTACGTCATTGTGTCTTTGGCTGCGGCGACGTCGTGGACGCATGGTAACGGAGGTCCCAAGCGTTTACGGTCTCCTGGATCGGTTGCGGACGGAAGTCGCATGACAACGATGCCGCTGCTGGCCGACCCACAGCCGGCGATCGCCGCTAGTGCGGTGACCACTATTGATCACCGGGTTGGTCACGCTGCTCGGGGCTGAGGGCGGCCCCACCGGCGATGGCGTTCACTGCGAACCCGGGCGCGTTCGCGGCGTTGTGCGGCGAGGACGTCGGGGTGTCGGTTGTTCGCGTTGCGCCAGCGCAGATACGCGTGCAGCTCCCGTGCCAGCACGGTGTGGTTGGGATAGTCGGAGTTGGCCATGGTGAACTGCCGCAACGGACCGAACTGCGCCTCGATCGGGTCGGCCCACGACGCATTCTTGGGGGTCAGGCACAACTCGACGTGGTGTCGCTGGCACCAGGATCGGATGGCTGGGGTGGTGTTGGCCGAGAGGTTGTCCAGGATGACGTAGATCGGGGCGCCGTCCGGGCGGGCGTGACGGATCGATTTCAGCGCGGCGAGGGTGTGTTTGCCGCCTTTGTGTTGATGCAGGACACCCCACAGGCGGTCTTCGGCCAGGCTGTAGCAGCCGTGGAAGTACCGGATGCCGTGGGTGCGGTGGTAGGTCGCGCGCAGCCGGTCCGGATGCTTGCTGGCGGCCCAGCAGGTG
>Ga0307507_10002978_pt1 | contig 33978 bp, 11 predicted proteins | sample 7_EM_MG_FD_207223 | JGI IMG/M metagenome (GOLD analysis project Ga0307507, IMG submission 207223) | Populus trichocarpa ectomycorrhiza microbial communities from riparian zone in the Pacific Northwest, United States - 7_EM | ecosystem: Host-associated > Plants > Roots > Unclassified | place...
AGACGATGAATATTGATTGATTCGTGATGCAGTAGATGCGGTTGATGTCTATGTAGATTGCATGCAGAGCTTGACCTCGCAATGTGTCCAGAGCTTAGTCAGCACCTCATCGCTAATTTCTGACACTGCTGCTACCCTGCTGCTGCCCTGCTGCTACCCTGCTACTGCCCTGCTACTACCCTACTGCTGCCCTGCTGCTGCCCTGCTACTGCCCTACTGCTGCCCTATTGCTGCCACTGCTACTACTACTACCACTGCTGCCACTGCTGCCACTGCTGCCACTGCTGCCACTGCTGCCACTGCTGCCACTGCTGCCACTGCTGCCACTGCGCTACTGCTGCCACCGCTACTACTGCCACTGCCGCTACTGCCGCTACTGCCGCTACTGCCGCTACTGCCCCTCCTTCTATTGCTCTAGCTACCGTCTAGGCTGCCAGCGACCGTCCCAGCCACTATTATCCCGGTAGTTAATATCCTACTACTACTGCTGCTCCTCCTCCTCCCTTCGCTGCCGCCGCCGCTCTTACTCTTGTTGCTGCTGCTCCTGCCTCTACACCTGCTATATAGCCTGTACCCGCTGGTGCTCCTATACCCGCTGCTAATAAACCTACCAGAGCTGCTTCTAATGTTACTTACGCCGTTTATACTGCTCCTGTTGTTATAGCTGCTCTTATGGCTTAATCTCCTAAAGGTAATTATCTATAGTTAATAGCTGCCGCTTATACTAAAGAAGCGGTTTCTAGCCGTTATATATCTATGTAGCAGTACAAACCTCCTCTTTACTAGCCTGCTGCGGAGATTACTATGGAGGCTGCTGCGGAGGCTGCTGTTAGGCCTGCTTCTTCTCCTTCCGCCTATACTAGCAGTAAACATATATAGTAAAGTGGAGGCCGTTAAAATTAGAGGGGTATTTAGAAATAGACTTAGCGTAATAGCAGCGGGAATAAAATAACTAATTAAGGGGGAGATTTATAGAGTAGAGGTGGTAATAGGGTTGTATATGCGGTGGTTGTGTACGTAGTAGTTATATACGCGGTAGTTGTGTACGTGGTGGTTGTGTACGCGGTAGTTGTATACGCGGTAGTTGTGTATGCGGTAGTTATATACGCGTGGTTATATTTATACGTGACAATTTCTAGATAGTACTTTTATAGAGCCCTAGTAGAGCTCTATATATAGCTCCCCCTAAGCTATTACAGAGCTGTTTATACGGACGATTGTATAGGCGATTGTATAAGCGATAGTAGAGCCGTTTATAAAGCCGTTTATACGGACGATTGCGGGCGACTGTATGGGCAGTAGTGGAGCCGTTAGAGAGATGATGCAGAGCTGCCGTAGAGCTATTTATAGGGCCGTTTGTAGAGACGTTTATAGGGCGTCCGTAGAGACCATTATAAGACTTTTTAGTATATTAGTGCTGTGTATTAGTAGAGCCTTAGAGCTCTAGATAGGGCTTTAAGTAGAGCTTTATATAGAGCTTATAAGCTTTAGTAGAGCTCTATACACGCTCCCCCTTATTCTATAGACCTTTTATAAGCTCTATATTAGTATAATATTGCTTAACCTTAAGATATATAGACGAAAGTGGTACTATTTTAAAGCACTTTGGGAGCTCTATAAGTCTATATAAATAGAAATTTTATTTATTTAGTATTAGGGGGTATATTATAAGTGTAAAAAGCTTAGTATTTTAATAGGGTAGAGATTAGGTAACCTATTTTTTTAAAGTGTAAGTTAACTAATAAGGCTTAATTAAAAAGTTAATTTAGTATGTAAATGCCCCTATATATAAGATAAGAAATCCGTTAGATTTTCTAAGGAAAATTTCTAAATTGCGGACTTATAGCCTGTAATTTAGGTCCTTGGAGAAATTTAATAGATTTCTTATATCTATAGCGGGATTTTGGCGTTTAAAACAGATATCCCTTTTAAAAACTAACTAGCTGTCCTACTACTGCCCTGTTACTGCCCTATTACTACCCTACTATTACCACTACTACTACTACCGCCACTGCTGCCACTGCTGCCACTACTGCCACTGCTGCCACTACTGCCACTACTGCTACTACTGCCACTGCTGCTATACTGTCCCCTTATGTCTTAGCCCGTAACCGCTAGTAAAATACTAAGAGTGTAGTAATTCCTCTGGATATATAATATTAGTAGTAGTAGTATCCCTATTCTATGGTAGTAATAGCGAAAGCCCACCTATATCTATTACTTTTAATAGTATAATATATAGCTGTCTATGTATAAAGACTAGTATATATAAATTAACCCTAATAAAGTTAAAAGACTGCCCTTATAACTTATTTATAGTTATAGTAAAGTATAGCTAGATTAGAAACTGCCTTCTACTAATAATAAATAGCAGTTCTCCCTCTATAGAGGTAAGCTTAATATAAGGGATTAGCTATAGCTGCCTATAAAAGCTGCCGCTAAGTATCTAAGCTTTAATATAGCGCTGGCCTAGGTATATAATAACTATATAGGTGCTGTTATATAGGCCTTCCTTAGGGTAGAGGTTCTATAAAAGGATTATAGGCGTATCTACCTTTAGGGAAAGCTTTAATAGAGGGAGGCTACTGGGGTTAAATATCTATAGGAGCTCTGCCAGCGGCAGTTCTATATAATTTTCTTCTCTATTTTACTCTATAGAGTCTATAAAATAAAAGGTACTTAGGGAGCTATAGAGCCGCGTAAGGATAGCCTTATTAATCTTAGCTATAGTATTATTATAAATGGTTAGGATAGTCTAATTGTGGAAGGTATTAGGAGTAGTATATACGTAAGTAAGTAGTTGCGGAGGGTATATATAGCTATAAAAGGGTTTCTAGGACTAGAACAGGGCTATACTAGGTGGGATACTAATACTACTAGCTAGGGCTAGATTATAGGATAAGTCTTATACCTAAGCTGCAAACTGCTAATTTATCTTACCCTAGTAGATATATATATTTAACTGTAGGGATAGTATATAGAAGGTAGGCTAGAGGAACAACTGCTATAGGTAAGTATCTATAATAGCTGCGCGGTCCCCTATAGGATGATAGGTAGTATCTAAGTAAAGTTGCTACCTAAGATAGTAGGGAGTCTACTAAAAGTAGAGTTGTTAGAATGGATGTCTATAAGTATATAGTGTATGGCTTTAAAGCAGTAGTGGTGCTATATTAGCACCTTATCTTAGATAAATAGAGAGGTACAGCGTAGAAGCTTGGCTAGATTTAACCTTTTAGAGATATTGTAAGTAGACTCTTTATATAGATTAATGGGTATCTAAAAATAGGAGTGGGCGGTATAGCTACCGGGTAGTAGAAGGGCTGTAATGCTAGAAGAAGCTATATAAAGAATAATCTTACTATATAAGTAGTAGTAGTGGTAGAGGTAGTAATGGAGAAATGTTTTACTAGTGCCTATAGGGCCCTAGAGAAAGAAGCAGGTGGTTTATAGATCTGTATCTATAGCGGCAATAATAGTATTAAAGTATGCTGCCTGATCTATATTTAGCTACTAGTATAGCTTAGTAAACTAGTATTTTTCCTCTATATAGTTATATTATAGCAGCTCCGTTATAAGAAGTAGGTTACTTCTCTCTATAATAATACCCTACTAGTACTAGAACTAGGGGTAGGCTATAGTCTATAAGTGTTTTTTATTAATCTATAAGTATCTAATAGATAAGGTATAGGCTATAATTAAGATAGGTATTATTATCCTTGCTAACTATAGGAGGAGTATTAGGTTGGTGGGCTAGAAAGTAAGGTAGATTATTATAAATAGACTATTTAAAGCGGTCCTATAAAGCAACTAGCTCTACAATAGGGCTGTAAAGTAAAGCGGTTATAAATAAGGAGTGTAGCTAGGCGCTAATGGCAAAAACGGCGGCCTCTATTAAGTAATTAATCTATTTATAATTATCCTCTAATAGCCCTAGGGCTATACAGGCGGCCTAGAAGGTTAGATAGACTATACTAGTAATAGTATAGAGGTCCTTAAAGGAGGTAGGGCCGGGAATAGACGTCAGCAGTAGCTATAAGTAAAACCTCTTACTTATAATAGGGCTGTAGTAATATATATGGCCTATTGCGGTGCCTTACTAGTAAGAATACTACTCCCACTACTTTGTATAAAAGATATACTACTTAGGGAAGTCTTAATATAAGTGGTTATGGCTATCCTTATACACTATATTATACTTAAAGAAGGCCGTTAAGGTAGAGTAGGAGAGCTTAAGGCGCTGCTGGATTTCCTCTATAGACTAGTCCGGCTAAAAGTATATAGGCTGCTTACCTAGAAGGTGCACCGTAAGCTAGATTATAGGGGGGAACTCCTTATAAATGGGAAACTTAAATAGCCACTAGATAGCCTTAAAGGGGCCAATATAACGGCCCTGTAAATACTAGTTTACCTTATTACTATCTATAAGCTATAAAGTAGTACAGTTATCCCCCTTGTATATATACTTATAGATATACTTAATAGACTTTATAGAGGCGCAGACCTTAATATTTATATATATATATAATACTTTATAGTTAGATATAGGCTGTATAGAATAATCTAGTAGTTATCCATTTTAAATGTAGCTCCCCTAGTAAGCGGATAGACTATAACTATAGATTATTATAATAGTGGTATTCTAGATAGCCGTCCTTATATATAACAGTAGTAGGGTTAAAAGGCTTAGGGTACTGCTTTAAGTAGGTTAGTAGAAGGCCTGGCCCTAATATAACTATATAGGGAGCTTGCGGATTCTAAGAGCTATAAAGGCCGTAAACTATTATTGGCTTTATAATCTTAGTAAGACAACTAGTAGGATTATCCTCTGGCTATAGAAGCTCTATGGATATAAAGTAGTTAATAACAGCTAGGTCTAGCAGCCTATTACGGTTATATAGATATAGGAACAGTAGTAGGTGTAAATAGGGCAGGCCTTATTTCTAGTACTTAATGGTCTAGACGCAGCCGCGGTACTAGCTAAAGATCTACTTCCATTTTAGGTCATATAGAAGGTGGGTAACTTTTATATAGAAGACGCGCGTAACTAGATTAGGCCTATCTATAGCGGTCTGCCTAGGTAGTAGCTTATAGGTAATCTTATCCTACTTAGGGTTGGTAGTAAATATAATAAATATACTTAGACAGCTGTATTTATAGATAATAGCTATTAAATCCTAATAGTACTGGCCAATAAAGTAAGCTCTACTAAGGAAACTAGATAGAAGGACTATATAGCGGCCTAATAAGGTAGGGTCTAGATTATTATAGGTAAGAGCATCTATAATACTATTGTACAGCTCTGTATAGAGGGTTGTTTAGTTAGAGCGGATCTAGTTAAGCTTATTCTAATTATATAGCGCCTATATATTTATAATATACTACTAAAATAGCTAGTAGTAGGTAAAAGGGACTAACCTCGAGTGGATATAGACGTGTAGGTGGAACTAAAAGTATACCTACTACATTAAATGGTCTTACTAGTAGGCTTAATTAGAGTCGCGTAACTAGAGACCTTAGTGCTAGCTAGTATTACTATAAGGGAAGAGTAGTATATAGTGGAGCGGTATATATATAGTATGCGTTAAGTTAATATAGTAGTACTATAGCTGCTTATTAGGCGTATAACACTCTATAAGTATAATGTTATAGAAGCTAGTATTATTATACTTATCTAGTATAATAATAGCTACCTTATTACTTATTAGGAGGTTCTTGTCACGGGACACCTCCGTGACACCTTATACACGTCCACCTGTTCCTACCTGTTTCCATCTATTTCCACCGACGCAACAAGAAGAGACTAACCGCGAGATAACAATCTAATGGCAATCTGCTGGCAATCTACGGCAATCTAATAGCAATCTGCCGCATTCTACTATATTCTGCCAAGTCCACCAAATTCTGCCAAGTTCTGCTAGGACCGCTACTTAAATCCTATTCTGCTCCATATATATATTATCCAAGCAACCAACCTAACAATATATACCTTTTTTTCCCATTTCCTTACCTTCTCTCCTTACACAACGTCTTAACCTTATTATATAGTTTATATACATAGCTTAATAATATCTACTTCGCTATATATTATTACCACTTATACTCACTCCATAATACTATATTGCGTTAAAACCTTAAAACCCTATACTCTGCCCTACCCTGTTTAAAATACAGAACGACCTTAAAGCCCCTATAACGGCCGCTAATATTATATCTACACTCTAGGAACAATTAGCAGATATATAAAAGTCCTTTATAGACGCCCTCACATAAAACTAAGCTGCTATAGCTTAATAGCAAGCTAAGCAAGAAGCACGGCACTAGAAAATAATTAAGGCCCTCTAAAAGGAAATCCGCACCCTTAAGATGCCCACGCTAAGCCCTTAAGACCAATCACCATTACTAGAAGCTAATACACAGAACGCAAGCCCTAAACCAGTAATAGTCATCCCACCGGTAGAACCGACTACTATATTATAATAATCTAAAAAACTACTAAACCCTCTAGTATTTACTAGCAAATAATAAGAGCTTTAGTTATTCTTAAGCCGGCTTAAGAATAAGCTAACTAGTAATACTAACCGTTACCTAACTAAAGCTAACTAACTCTACTACGCCCTAAGTTAACTAGGAGGAGATGCAGCTAACCTTATTAAACCTCTTTAGCCAAACTTAGTATAAAGCCTAATCATACTTCTTAAAGTTATATACAGCGACCTAAACTACTAAGCTACCGCTTAAAGGAAGATAAACTATATAACTTAAGAAAAGAAAAGTTTCCTAGTATACTTCTCCGAATTTAATCACTATGTGAAGGAAATAGGCTAGAATAACTCCACACTAATTAACAGCCTTATTAAATCTCTAAGCCCTAAACTAAAAACCTCCCTAATTGGTGTAGACCTACTAGGAGCCCTTAATACCTACGCAAATGTTATTAATAAATGGTATAATAATATACTATGCCTAATACCAAAGTCCGCTCCTTAATATAATATAACAACCTTGTAAACGTCTACTAAGTTATTATCCTAGCCTAAACACCCTAACGCTATAGATATTAACACTAGAACCCTAGGATACGCCCTACTAGGGTCCTTTAAATAAGAATGACGCACTAAGCTAGGCCTCTGCTTTAAATATGGAAGTAGCTCCTACCTTTTTAACTACTGCTCTGCCCCCTTCTAAAAAGATCTATAAACAGTTAACGCTAGCAGCTATTTACCACACCAATCTTCTAGCTACCGGCCCTAATCTTTATCTAGTTCCAACCCCATATCTAGTAAGCACTACTTATAAGAATAAAGTTACAACTGACGTTCTATAGGAACCCCTTCCCACTTGCTACTAAAAGGTACATCCTAGAGTTAAGTCGCTCTCTGGGATAGCTATATTATAGGATCTTATTAAATGCATTAGATGTTATAAAACCTAACTCTTAGGATTGTAGTATAACCATTAACTACTGTCTTTAGTAGAAGGGTTAATAGGCTAATGCTTAAGTCCTAGTTAATATAGGAGCTAGCGGTATAGGATTTATTAATAAGATCTTTATATAAGACAATAGGTTTACCCTAATACCCCTTAACCAGTATATTGACGTATTTAGATTTAATAGCAAATATACTATCTTAGGCTGTATTACTTATATAGCGGCCCTAAGACTCTAATACCTAAACTATAAAGAATTAATTAAGCTCTTTGTGACTACTCTAGGTTACCTAGTAATCCTTAGACAACCCTAGATAAAGCTATATAAGGTAACCATTAATTAGGACAACCTTAAGCTTCTATTTACCGCCCCTTATTATAAGTAGAAGTGCCTTATAACTTACTACTTAGACCCTAAACCAAAATCTGAAAAATCTACTAAGATCTACCAGTCTAAAATTTCTACTAATGCCTACCCTATACCTAAAAGGTCCACCTAATTCCACTAACCCAAGAATTCCACTAAATTCCATTAATATAAAAATTCCACTAACGTCCACTAAGAACCCAGAAATTACACTAAACCATATAAACTGACTTTAACTGCTATACCCCAAACCAAGTAGAAGCTTAAGCTTAATATATAAAGGTACCAGAAGAACTAGTATTCTACTATAAAAAGGATACTTAAAGAACCCAAACCTAAATCTGATACCGACTCTGCACCTGGTGCTAACTCTATACCTAACACCAAGCCTAAAACTATATAAGAAACTAAGGATAACCTAAGCTTACTTAACACCTTAGATATCTATATAATTGGAGCTACCCTATTAGCATAACTTACTAGAAAACCTGAATATATAATCTTCGCCGTTACAATGGCCAATATTAAAAAGGCCCTAGTACTAAAAAAGCATACTAACCCTGCTATAAAAGTACTAGTATGCCACTATAAGTACCTAGAGGTATTCTTACAAAAGGAAGCCAATAAGTTAGTGGAATACCAACTATATAACTACAAGATTATACTTAAAGAAGGAAAATAGCTAGGATTTAGACCCCTATACGGAATGTCCTAGAATAAACTTAAAGTACTATAAAAGTACTTGGACGAGTACCTAAGTAAAGGATTTATTAGAGCAAGCTTTTTGCCTATAGCTACACCTATAATCTTTATTAAGAAACCTAGCGGCGGTCTATGCTTCTATATAGACTACCGAGCTCTTAACGCTATTACTATTAAGAATTGGTACCCGCTCCTATTAATTTAAAAGATACTAAACCGATTAAGTAAGGCTCGCTACTATATAAAACTTGACCTTATCTACGCATTTAACCGCCTCTATATTGCAAAGGGAGATAAATGGCTTACCGAATTCCGTACTAGATATGGACTATTTAAATACTTAGTAACACTATTTAGCCTCACAAATGCCCTAAGTTTGTTTTAATACTTTATAAATAATACCCTATAACCTTACCTGGACGTTTTCTATACTGCTTATATTAATAATATCCTAGTATATAGCAATAACCTAGCTAAATATAAGAAACATATTAACCTTATCCTAGAAGCCCTATATAGAGCTAGCCTATAATTAGATATAGATAAATACAAGTTCCATAAAACGGAAGTTCTATACCTTGGACTTGTTATTTCTATAAACAGCATATAAATGGACCTAAAGAAGATTAAAGTAATTATAAACTAGCAAAAACCTAAGAACGTTAAGAATATAAGAGCCTTTATAGGATTTACTAACTTCTACTAACGGTTTATTAATAACTTCTCCGCCCTGGTTTTACCCCTTATAGCTCTAACCTAAAAGGATAAAGCCTTTATCTTTAATAAAGAATATAAGAAGGCCTTTACCTACCTAAAAGTCATATTTACTACCACACCTATACTCTAATACTTTAACCTAAACTGAAAGAGTGTTATAGAGGCTAACTTATCTAACTATGTTACTAGAGGCATTCTGTCCTAGTATAATAAGGAAGGAATACTACACCCTATAATATACTTCTTAAAATAACTAAGTCTAGCTAAATATAACTACAAGATCTATAATAAGGAATTATTAGCTATTATTAGATATTTTAAATAATAGTGATCTAAACTAGAAGGCGCTAGATTTCCAATTAAGGTTTTTAGCAACTATAAGAATCTACAGTACTTTATAACTATGAAATAGTTAAGTTATTATTAGGCCTACTAGTTAGAATATCTATCTTATTTCTAATTCTTAATTATATACTGCCTAGGCATTTAAGGTCAGAAACCTAATGCCCTAACCCAATGTTTACAAGATATACCAGTATAAGAAGAAGCGCATACCTATTATAATTAAACCCTGCTTTACCCCAAGCTATTTAACCCTCCCATTAAGGACGTTATAATGTATATTCTTAAAATAACTAATTAATTAATTAAGCAGATAATAGTTAATAAATACCCAAATAATAAGTTTATCTAAGAGACGCTTAAGCTAATCTAAAATGGCATTACACGCTCTAAAAGGATTTCTCTAAATAAATGTAAAGCCCATAAAGACCGTTTATACTATTAGAACCGCCTAGTAGTACCTAACCATAATAAACTTAAGCTTAAGCTCCTTAAATATGTATATAATTTACCAGTAACCAGTTACCCAGGCTAAAAAAAACCCTAGAACTGCTCTAACAAGAATACTATTGGCCAAACATATATAATATAATATAAAGATACGTCTCTAGCTACTATACCTGCTGATAAGCTAAAGCTTTATATAAGATATATAACGGCTTTTTAAAGCCACTGCCTATTCTAAACTAAAGATGGAAAGATATCTTAATTAACTTTATTGTTAATCTCCCCATAAGTAAAGGCTGTATAAATATTATAGTAGTTATAGACCGACTATCTAAGATAAGACACTTAATCGCCTACCCTAATATATTAATACCTACCATTACCTAACTGTTCCTAGATTATGTATAGAAACTCTATAGGCTCCCTAAAACAATCGTCTCTAATAGAGGCCGCTAGTTTGTCTTAGTATTTTAGAAAAAGCTGACTACCCAACTTTATATTAAAGCACTATTATCTATAGCTTACCACCTAGAGATAAATAGTTAAATGGAACGTGCAAATGCTATAATAGAACAGTATATTTGGATATATACGTTATATTTGCAAGATGACTGGATAAACTAGCTTATATTTGCTAAGTTTACTGCAAATAACTCCGTCTTAGAAACCATAAAGGTCTCCCCGTTTCTGGCTAATTATGGCCAGTACCCGCGAATAGGTTTTGAACCCTTTAGTAACATTCCTTGCCCAGCTTATTAGGCCTTATAAGTTACAGAAGTAAATGAATTTATAAAGAAGATGGAAGAACTATAAGAGTTCCTTACAAATAAAATAATATAGGCCCAGTCTATCTATAAAGCCGCAGCAAATAAGAAACGAATCCTAGCACTAGCTTACTAAATTGGTGACTTTGTTTGGCTAGATGCAAGAAATCTAAATATAAAATGACCTATTAAGAAACTTAATTGGAAGAACGCCGGCCCTTATAAGGTTGAAAAAGTTGTCTCTCCTTATACCTACTAACTAAAGCTCCCTAATACGGTTAAAATCCACCCCGTATTCCATAGATCAGTCCTCTACCCTGCCGCCCCTATATTAGATACCCTACCTAGACAGATCTAAGACCCTCCCCTACTAGTTAAAGTGGATAGTAAGGATAAGCACCTTGTTAAAAGAGTTGATAATATTAAGTATAACAAACGGAAACGTAATGTAACAGGACTAGCCCAGTTACAGTAGGAATGTCTCAGTGAAACACTCGATAGATAAATTCTAACGCTTTAATCAAATTCTGCCAAATTCTACCAAGTTAATTAAATTCTGCCAAATTCCGCCAACTTAATTAATTTCCACCAGTCTCCACCAAATTCCACTAATATAATGGAATTTGGTCAAAACCTATTAAAATCCACGTGGGCTTGTGCCTACGCGTCTGCTACTAAGACCATGAATATTTAGCTATAAGTTTCCTATATTCCTTTCTCTTCTTTACGCAACGTCTTATTCTCTGTAAGAGCTATATACCCTTAGATTTAGATAGAATTTATATTATTCCTTCAAATCTTCCTTAAAGCCTCTTCGCGCCCTTACATTACGTTACATCAATACTACTACCCTTAAAATGGCAAACAAACTCGAATCTGCCACGTTAACCATTATGGCCCTAGTTAGGGAACAAATAACTATAATACAACAGTCCTTTACGGATGCCTTGGCCCAGCAACAAGCTATACTAGAAGCCCAGCATTAGCAATTAATTAAAGCAATACGCAAAGAACTCTACAACGCCAAAGTACTTACATTGGAAACCCTAATAGCAACACCTGCAAACGAGATTAAGATAACTGTATGCGAACCCGGCCTATTAAATGCAAGCCCTAAACTAGTAACGGTAGCTTAACCCGTACCTATAACAAACCTAATACCTACTATAAAATTAGAAAAGCTTCCTAACCCTCTAATATTTAATAGAAATTAAAATAACCTACGCCCCTTTATAACTAAGCTCCGTCTTAAACTTTTAATAAACTATAACCAATACCCTACTAAAGCTAGTAAGATTAGCTATAGAATGTCTTATTTAAATAAAGACGCTGCACAAACTATAGACCCATTCTTCTATAACGGCACCTTTATTAATTTTAAAACCTTTATCTCTCTATTAGAACGAACATATAATAACACCAGCCGTAAATATACCGCTGTTACTAAACTTAAAAACCTATAACAACGGAACCGAGAATTTACTAGCTTCTTTTTGGAATTTTTAGGCCTTATTGGCAAACTAGATTGGAATAAAGCCGCTAAAGTTGCTGCTCTTTAACAAGCTATTTTAGATAAAATTAGAGCATAGTTAGTAGGTAGGGAACTACTAAAGGACCTACCCAAATTTGTTACAATATATTAACAAATTAATAAGGACCTTTAATATAACAAATAGACTTATTCCCTAAAGCTAACTATACCTTATGTTTAAGACTTTATGAAACTAATATATACCCCAAAACGCAACCCTTTTCCAAAACCTATGCACGACCCTATAGACCTTAACGCCACTCGATCCTACGCACCCTTAGAAACCAATAAACAAAGAACTTAAGCCGCAAATAGAGAACGCTTTAGATGTGGTAAAAAAGGATATATCTAAAGGAATTGCCGAACTCACCCTTTTAAAAAAGTCCGCTGTAGTTCCTTCTACTCCTTAAATCGCACTCGCTCTTTAAGCCATACTTATTTCCTAACTTGTACTTATCCTATAAATTATACCCGGTTATTACAAAGCATATTACCCTTAACTAACTTAGAAAACAAATCATCCTAGGGCCAAGTCGCACCTTAGGATAAGAAGTAGAAGAGTATAAGTATATAGGCTCTTCCAGCGCTGATATATAACATAACTCCCTTAATGTACTTGGCGAAATTTAAATACTTAGAAAATGGAAGGAAGTACAAATCCTTATAGATAGCGGAGCTACTAGCATGGGCTTTATTAATACAAACTACGCGAAAACTTAATGCCTAAATTTAAAGAAACTTGATAAGCCTTAAGGCCTACGAGGCTTTAATAGCAAACCCTTAATACATAGTAAAATAACGCACTACGCTTTTGTAAAATTGTGGATAGATAAATATCTTAAATATATTTCCCTGTTTATAACATCCTTAAAGCACTATAAAATAATACTTAGATATAGATAGCTAAAACAATATAACCCTTTAATTAGCTGGGTTAAAGAAACACTAAAGTTCTATATAACCTACTGCTAAAGTCATTGCTTAAAAAACCATTTGCCCTACAAATATGCATATAACTATTTGAATTTAATATAATATAAATTACCCTTGCTATAAACCTTAAGCCAATATAATAAATCTATAACTACTAATTATAGTAAAGAATATAAAGATGTTATATTAAACCCTCTTAAAATTTGTATAATATAGGCCGCGCCTTTTATCTTATTAGCAAAAAGACAAGATTATAAAATCTTTGCTGTAACTATAGAAGATATTAAGAAAGCACTAGAACTAAAATAGTATCCTAATCCTTAACCTTTTATACCTAAAGAGTACTATAACCTAATTAATAAGTTTAAAAAACGATTTGTAGACCAACTAGCCCCACACTAAGAGAAGCGCAATTTTAAGATAGAACTCGAGCCTAGCATAACACCAAAGTTCGGTCTACTATACGGCATGTTATAAGAAGAACTGCTTATAATATAATAATACCTTAATAAGCATCTAGAAAAACTTACCGGTGCTATTTATTAAAAAGCTAGAAGGAGGCTTAAGATTCTATGTCAATTATTAAGCTTTAAACGTAATTACAATTTAAAACCAATATCCAATTCCCTTAATTTAAGAGACGCTTAACTAATTAGCGAAGGCATGGTACTTTATAAAGCTTAATATAATCACTGCCTTTAATAAAATTTGTATATACAAGGGAGATAAGGAGTATATAGCCTTTTATATATAATAGGGACTCTTTAAATACCTAGTAATGCTATTTAGCGTAAAGAACGGTCCTAGTATATTTTAGTAATATATTAATAATACGCTTTATAAATTCCTTAATGTATTTGTTACCGTGTATATTAATAATATTTTAATCTACTTATCCTTACTTTCTGAATATTAAAAACACGTTAGAATGGTCCTTAAACGCTTATAAGACGTGGGCTTATAGTGCGATATTAAGAAATACAAGTTCCACGCGTCTGAGGTTATATACTTAGGCTTAATTATATCCCGCGATAGAATTAAAATAGACCCTAAAAAAGTTGCTGCAATTGTGAACTGGAAAAGCCCTAGCAATATATAGGATATTTAAGGATTTCTAGGATTTGCAAATTTCTATTAATGATTTATTAACCACTTTTTAAAAATTACTTAGCCGTTAGTAAATCTAACAAAGAAAAACATGAAATTTAAATGGACCGCTAGATATAAATAAACTTTTAATAACTTAAAATATTGCTTTATAACTGCTCTAATCCTCGCTTACTTTAACCCTAACCTTAAATATATTATTAAAACAGACTTGTTAGATTATGTGCTAAGGGGAGTGTTATTATAATATAATAAGAATGGCGAACTACGTCTAGTAGCCTTTCTCTTTTGGAAACTTGCCCCTGCTAAATTAAACTATAAGATATACGATAAGGAACTGCTTGCGATTATTAGATACTTTAAATAATGGCGTCCCAAGCTAAAAGGATTGTTGTTTTTAATATATGTGTTAACGGACCATAAAAACCTATAATACTTTATAACTATAAAATAATTAATATAGCGCCAAATTTGTTAGGCCGAATACCTCTTATAATTTAACTTTAAGATTATATATTAACTAGGTAAACTTAATTAAAAGCCTAACGCATTAATATAATAATTATAGGACTTACCTATAAACGCCTTAGATAAACGGATTATAAATTAATTATAAATCTTACTGCCCCCTAAACGTTTTAAAAAACTATATCTTATATTTCTAGATATGGAACTTAATAGGAATAAATTAGAAGTTGATAAATAGGAAATAGAAATTAATAAGCTAATAAAATACAAATACAAGAATAATGTATGGATAGTAGATATAATAAAGGCGATCTAAACTGGAAAATAATAGTATAAGGATATTACACTCGCTGAATGCAAAATTTAAAATAATTAATTGTACTATTAATAGAAGATGGTAGTTCCGAATTCTAAACCTTTATAATTTAAGATACTTAAATTTGTATATAACTCCCCTATAGTAGGATATCCTAGCTATGCGAAGACCTATAAGATTGTTTAATGAGTATATATTAGGAATACAGGCAAGTTGCCATCACGCGAGGCAAGTTGCCATTACGTAAGGCAAGTTGCCGTCATGTGTCGCCGCGGCACTAGCGTGGCGAGGAGCCTTAAGCTCCTCACCCTTCCTTAAGCAGGAGGGAGATATATAATTAAACAACATTATACTAGCTACAAACTATAACTACGTAATATTACCTTGTGTTACCAACACTAATTAATAGTTAACTTTACTGTTATACTATAGAACAGCTAGGTATTCCACCAAGAAGAGACAAGCCACTATACTAGTGCTACTCGTACTAGAGAAAGCTGTCTTTTAAGGTTAGAACTAGTCCTAAACCTTAAATAGAACTCTTCCACAAATCTAAGGATTTAAAGGCCAGAACTGGTCCTAAGCCTTTCCTAGATTACAGATTCTTACGTCCATTACACAGAATAACACGCTTTATAAGTCTTCGCGATTTAAGGCTAGAACTGGTCCTAAGCCCCATAATCGCAAATATATGTCATAAACGCGTACTAAACAACAAACGCGTACCAAATAACAATCCCTACCCTAATAATACTTCCCTCCCCCTAAAAACATGGCTACACCTACCTTAAATAACTGGGAAGACTCCTTACCACTAGGGGTAGCTTTATACGTAAAACTTATTAATAAAGATTGGGACGAATTTACCATTAATATAATAACTTATACCGCAAAACAAGTTAACGGCTTTCTCCTATACTATATTATATTCTACTAAAGTAGATACTACGCCGATCTACAGCTATAGGAATATTTTAGGGAGGATTTCACAGGATAGACCGCCAACACCTAGGCACTTAGCAATATTAATATTGTTTAAGATTTTTAAGACTTCCTCTATAGAAATAGGGTATATATTACTAAAAACAGTAACCTAATTACCAGTAATATCTAGGCCGTTATTATTAGTACAGAAGAACCAGTATAGATGGAAGCTAAGATTATACGTTAACTATAGAAACCTAGAACCAACCCGTATTCTTTAGAAGGCAACTTTAATTCGGAATAAAACCCCTAGAACGCTACTATCCCACCTAGAGGTACTCTCCCACCTAGAGGTGCTCTCCTACCTAGAGGTACTCTTCCTCCACCTCCGCTGCCTCTAGCTCCTCTACCCCAGCCAACCGGTAAGCCTCTACTATAAGAAGTCACGAATCTAATAAAGGTATATTTAGACAAGGAGAAGAAGTTTAGAGGAGAACTATACGACATACTCGGAACAAAACTATAGGTCTTTTATAACTGCTGCAACAAGGTTAGAATCTAATACCACTAGTTTTATTATGCTTTCTTGGTTATATTAAATGGATAGGCGGCGACATTTTATTATAACTATATTGCGGGTAGAAACCATAGCTTTAATATAATACTTTAGCTTATTAGAGCCCACTTTAAAACTAATAAGAATTGCCAGCTTTATATATCCAAATGGCAGAAAACTATGTTCTAAAGAGTTATTGCTTCTAACTCAATAAAGACTCGTTTAGAGTGCCTTTAACTACTCTTTAATAAACTCTAGAAAATCCAATGTGGCCTTACTAAAACTTACTAAAATAAGAACAGCCTAAGGGACCAGGTTATCTTAGCCTGCCATAGCGTTCCTAAGTGCAATTTGGCGATATATAAACCTGCGGATATGTTTAAAAGAGTATATACCAAGCTACGCTCCGCTATAGGTACTGTAATATAAATATAAGAATCTTAATAGTTTTATACCAAAAACCCTACCTAACTAAGTATTCCTAACTAATATAATTACAACTGGACTAACCATATATATAGTGGCCGTGGTAGGGAATATGGCAAAGGGTATAATTAACGTTAACTATAAGGCAATTATAGAGGTCCTTATGGAGGTTCATTTTAAAGTAATTACTAGAAGAAGTGCTACATTTATAAGAAGCTAAATTGCTGGTTAACTAGACACTCCCTTAATAAGCGAAAGGAGGTATATAATAAGTTCCGTTAAAGTGCAAGAAATGTTAGAAATTATAAGGTCACTGTAGCCTACTTCTAAAGCTTTCTGGTTTAATATAAAGGCGTAAAAGACCTTAAGGGTAAGGTTAATAAGACCAAACAACTCCTTATAGATATAGAAATTGAGGACTATTCTCCTAACCAATACTTCACTAAGTATGGTAAGGTAGATGGTATACAAACCGTTACTATTCTTAATAACCAATCTACGCTCTATTCTATTACGAAGTCAGATATCTTTAATAAGCTAAAGGAGAGCTCCGCGTTCTCTTTTAATAACAGATACTTGGCAAACGTCTTCTATAGTATTATACCAGATACTAAAGCCGCAGGAGTATCTATAGTAGGAGAACCTTAAGTTCGAGCCCTTTAACAGCAGGCCAATACACAATTCGTTTTAGCAAGGGTACTGCGACCTCTCTTAGTATAATTAAGGTCCAAACCCCCTTAGGGTATATTACCTTCTATGTTATTCCTATAAACACTCTGTTTCTATTTTATATTAAAGATATAGATAAATTAGGCATTAGGCTTAATAACCTTAAGAATATACTTATTTAGGGAGACAATTGGGTACCCGTTATACGCAAATAGGGTTACCCCTAGTTGCTCCTTTATTAACTAGAAAAGAGTATTACTTAGAGCTATTTAACTAAGTCAGAATTACGCCAACTACACTATTATTTTGGCTACCTATCCGTTTACTAATTGCTTAAGGTTCTTTAGCAAGCAGGCTATAAAGTTAAGGTTAAGGCAATTAAGCACCTTATAAAGTACTGCTATTACTGTTAAATAAACCAGAAGTCCCCTAGCCGATTTAAGTTCACCCTTAAAGATAACTATAACTTTAACTTCTGTATTATCGTCAACATTATATATCTTAGCGGCAAGCTAGTACTCTAAGTTGTTAACTTTTTAACCTCCTTTTAAGCCGCACAATTTTTAAAGGATATATTAGCTAGGAATGCATAAAATACCTTTTAATTATACTAGATTAATATCTACCTAGGACCCCCTAACTAAATCGTCTATAATATAGAAAAGAACTTCTTATCTATAGAGTTTTAACAATAGATAAAGGCAATAGCAATTAAGGTTAAGGAAGTTCCTATTAAGGCATATAATAGCGTTGGAAAAGTAGAGCGATATTACGCGCTATAACGCCGCGTATATAAGATTATCTCTTTAAAACTAGAGGATGCTAGCGAAGAACTTACCTTGTAAATAGCTGTTAAAGCCATTAACGATTCTGCTGGCCTAGATAGACTTATACCCATATTGCTAGTCTTTGGCGCCTACCCTTAAATAACTAACAATTCTCTACTATCTCCCTCTATTATATAATAAGCTGAGGCTATTCGCAAGGCAACGAAGGAAGTACGACGTCTCTATACTACACGCTAAGTCAATAACGTACTAGGAATAAGAAATGGCCTAAACACCTTAACTACGCTTAATCTGCCACTCCAGTCTAAGGTACGCGTATGGCGTAAAAAGGGAGGATAGTTAGGCCCATATTAACTTATTATAATTAATGGCCAGACTTGTACTATTTAGATGCCTTATAGACCTACTTAATTCCGTTTAACTGTTATTAAGCCTTACTATAAAAATAACAGTTCCGAGCCTTTGCAGGATATTATAGAAAATACCCTAGAGGAGAGCCACGATTAACGTGCTCTAGAAGGCGACTATAATTCTAATACAATTATAGTAGATACGCCGCAACTATGACGCGGTAGAGGTTGCCTAAAGGGATTACGAAATTGCTAACATCTTATTAATTTTAAAGAGCAATTTATTGCCGCTATTAAGAATAGAGTTAAGCTATTAATAGCCTTTATAACAGCCAAGGAGAAGGCTAACTTTGAACTCGTAAAACAGCTTTAAAAGAAAGGTTGTATTATAACTCTAAGAGCTCCTTTCTAAGCATCTAATAAGTAGGAGATCGATGGTCTCATTGCAAGAGTCTTTAAATTTAAGAAATATAACCCTACTAAGTTCAATAAAGTTCGCATCTTTAAATTAAGAATAGTTAATGAAATTAAGGGCAAAGCTACTAACGCCCTATTTAAGAAATTAAGGCTTATTATCCAAGGTTATAATAATAATAGTAAGGAGGTAATTCTTATATAATCTCTTATAATTTAACGAGCTAGTTAGCGAGTTATTATTATACTAGCTTCCTCCTTAATAAAGAATAGAATAGCGGTTTATTTATAAGATATTACTTAAGCCTATACCCAATTAGAGACGCACCTTTAGCGCTTAATATTAGTATACCTTTTAGAGTAAATTCGTTACCAATATCCCAAAGATATAATTATAGTTGTGCTTAAGCCATTATATAGAATTGCAGAGGTAGGAACCTATTAGTGGGCTACCTATAGCAAGCACTATAAAGAGAAGCTTTTAATAACTACTTCTATATTTAACCCATGCTTCCTAATTATAACTATAGAAACTCCATTTGGAATCGTTGGCATATAAACTAATAATACAATTATCTTAGGAGATGACTAATTCTTAGCTCTTAAAGAAGATAAGTTAGTAAAGGTAAATCTTATAGCAAAGCTAAAGGAAAAGCTTAATTTAACAATACTATTACTCTTTAATAGATGCACCCTCTCCTTAAATAAGGATTCTATTGCTTTGCGCCAAAAGGGTTAAGGTAAGAAGATTGATATTATTAACGCTAATTCTCTAAAGCAAGGATATATAGAGTAACGCGCTTATAGAGTTTATATTGCTTCTATCTGTTAACCTAAGGCTTTATTTAATCTCTCTATTGCTACCCAACACCAGAAACCAACTAAGGATAACGTTCTTGCCCTAAATAAACGTCTTTTCTAGTAAATAAACCATTTTAATTAGGGACTACTCTATATGCCTATTAATCTTCCTACTACTAAGCTCTTTGTATTTGTTAATAGATCGTTTATAAACAACAAAGATTTTAGCTCCCAGTTAGGATATAAGATTATTATTACAAATAAATTTACTAGAGAGAATAACTTTATAATCTATAGCAATCTTATCTATTGGAGCTTAACTAAGAGTAAGCGCGTTACTTAAAGCGTTCTAGTGTTAGATATATAGAATGGTTAGCGGAGTTAACATAGCAATTATAATTGGAACTACCCTAAAGATAATTATAGATCGACTCGAACTTCCTATTATCCCTACAATTGTATGCACTGATTTATACTCCCTCTATAAGTGCTTAGTTAAGCTTGGTACTATAAAGAAGAAGCGCCTTATAATTAATATTATGGCACTTCGTTAATCCTACGAATGGCAAGAACTCTTTAAGATTTAATGGATTAACGGTTAAGATAACCTAGTAGACGTAATAACAAAGGCAAACCTAAATAAGGCTCTAGAAACGTTTGTTAATATAAATACTCTATATATATAAGTTAAAGGTTAGGTTAAAAGGGAGTAGGAGTATAACATTCTGCAGACCCTAATTTAAACCAGCCAATCAGGATTTTCCATCCCTGGGATAGAAAATCGCTATTAGCTTGCTTACTACTAGCGCCTTGGCGGCCCTCCTAATAAGATATCTACCTATAACTTCTAAGTAAGAAAGCACCACGTACTAAGAGGCAAATTTTAGAACAGCGAGACTTATATTACAATGGCAATAGTAAGTAAGAAGGATTAATATTTGTTACGCTAGTTGAGCGGTATATATATATAGATAGTAACCGCAAAAGAAGAGTTGCTAGTGTTGGGAATACAGGCAAGTTGCCGTCACGTAAGGCAAGTTGCCGTTACGTGTCGCCGCGGCACTAGCGTGGCGAGGAGCCTTAAGCTCCTTACCCTTCCTTAAGCAGGAGGGAGATATATAATCGAACAACATCATACTAGCTACAAACTATAACTACGTAATATTACCTTGTGTTACCAACAGTATATTACTAGCCTATAATGCACGACTATATATAGAAATACGTTTAAGTATGCAGGATATGCGTGCATAAAAAAACCTCTTATGTAAAGAAGTAAGGAGTATTTTAATTGCTACTAATCCTAATATAAAGATGGCGTGATATATTAATTAACTTTGTAGTTAACTTGCCTAGTAATAATAGGTTTACGAATATTATAGTAGTAGTTAACTATCTTATAAAAATGCGATATATAATTCCTATGGACTTAATTAATGCAATATTAGTAGCTAAATGTTTTGTTAAATACGTCTTTAAGCTATATGGACTTTCTAACACAATAATATCCAACTATAGAAGCTAGTTTGTTTTAGACTTCTAGTAAGCTCTATATAAATAATTAAGTATTTAAATATAACTCTTAACTGCGTTTTATCTAGAAACAGATAGTTAAATAAAAATTGCAAATGTAATTATAGAATAATACTTATAAATATACTACTCCTACCTACAAGACGACTAGGAAAAATAGCTACCTTTAGCTAAGTTTACTACAAATAATACAATAAATGTATTAATAGGCATAATACTATTTTACGTAACCTATAGACAAAACCCTTAACTTAGATTTGAGCTATAACCTAATATTAATATAATAGGACCCACAATTAAATAGATCCAGTTAATTAATATATATAACTTTACTAATTAAATAAAGCAGTTAATGGAACTATTATAAAGTAAGTTAATATACACTTAAACGTTATAGAAATGGCATATAAATAAAGGACGAGCTCCTGTATAGGACTTTAAGGAAGGTAATATAGCTTACCTAAGTATATAAAACCTAAAGACTTAACTGCCTTTAAAGAAATTTAATTAGAAGTTTGCGGGCCTATACTAAATTAAGAAGAAACTAAGCCTATACGCCTATAAGCTTAAACTGTTAACTAAAATAAAAATACACCTAATGTTTTATATAAGCTTGCTGTAACCCTTAAGAGACGATCCTATAACTCGTGAAATTCCGCTACTATCTCCCATAATTGTTAACAACGGCAACGGTTTATACTTTATCAACTTAATTAATAATATGCAATAAAAAATATAATTTAAATAATTTAAACTTCTTGTTAAGTAGGAAGGATATAAAATATAAACCTAGGAAACCTATAAACAGGTTAAAGCCGACGCGCCTTCCTTAGTAAAAGAATTCCATAAAGACCATCCTTTACAGCCTGCTCTGGCTAGATAGACACGATATAAAGGTAAATAACTACCACCTAACACAAAGACACGAAACATAATAGTAGGAAACTTAAAATTAAAAAGAACTTAAACTATATTATAACGCTTATAAGGCAATAAGTTATAAATTCTTAACCAAATTAAATTGTTTTGGACCTTTGGCTAAAGGGGGGGGTACTATAACGGGACTAGCCCAGTTATAGTAGGAATGTCTTAGTAAAACACTTAATAGATAAATTCCGACGCTTTAATTAAATTCTGCCAAATTCTGCTAACTTAATTAATTTCTACTAGTCTCCACCAAATTCCACTAATGTAATAGAATTTGGTCGAAACCTGTTAAAATCCGCGTGGGCTTGTGCCCACGCGTCTGCTGCCAAGACCACGAATATTTAGCTATAAGTTTCCTATGTTCCTTTCTCTTCTTTACGCAACGTCTTGTTCTCTGCAAGAGCTATATACCCTTAGATTTAGATAGAATTTATATTGTTCCTTCGAATCTTCCTTAAAGCCTCTTCGCGCCCTTATACGTAAATATATGTACCTTATAAAATGGAGAGGCTTTACTAAGCCCTTATAGGAACCCGTTAACTCTATAGGACTTATATAAGCCACAGAAGACTTTCACAAACTCTACTTAGAACTACTATAGCCCCATCTCGCAGAAGCTCAAGTTTAAAGGGGGGGTACTGTTATAGGATACCTCCATAACACCTTATATACGTCCACCTGTTTCTACCTATTTCCACCTATTTCCACCAACGCAATAAGAAGAGACCGACTGCAAGATAATAATCTAATGGCAATCTGCTAGCAATCTGCCGCATTCTACTATATTCTGCTAAGTCCACTAAATCCTACTAAGTTCTGCTAGGACCGCTACTTAAATCCTATTCTGCTCCGTGTATATGTCGACTAAGCAACCAAACTAATAATATATACCCTTTCTTCCCGTTTCCTTACCTTCTCTCCTTACGCAACGTCTTGACCTTATTACACAGTTTATGTATATAGCTTAATAATATCTACTTCGCTATATATTATCACCACTTGTACTCACTCCGTGACAGTTCTTATAGCGGCAATTAGCGCTAACCTCTAAGATAAGCCGTATCTATAGGTTTAAGATAATCCACAATAGGGTTATTATAGGCTAAGCCTAAAGCTATTCCCTTATAGTTTAATAGAGGGTAATAAAAGGGTTCTATACCTTAGATAGTATAGCAGTAAGGCACTATAGAATAGTTATATCTAGCTAGGTATTAGGATAGGCCTATAGCTGGATATCTATAGCATAACTGGGGTTGTAAAAGTATAGCTAGGCATACTATAGAGTAATATTAGTAGGAGGCTCTAGTTGGCCCTATAGATGGTAAAGCTTACTATATATCTAGAAGCAATTTAGGCCGCCTTAGGCTATACTATAGTTAGCAATAGTATAGTTTATAGATATAAAAGCCAATACTATATTATATAAGTGAAGCCACTCCCTAAACTGCCTAGTAGAAGTACTATAGGACTTTAAAAGATTATATAGATATCCTAGCGGTGGCTGGAATAAAGGGAGGTTTATATTACTATACTTATAGTAGGCTTTAAACTATAGATTGCTAGCGGGTAATATACTAATATGTTTATTAATCTAATATAAGGTGGCGTAGAAGTTATAGGTAATGTTTATAGGACTAATATTTAGCTGCTCTATAATATGGTGGATAGTAGTAATAGGACCATAGTATGGCTGCTCTACAATAGGGCGGACTGTAGTAGGTTATGGCTGAATTAATATAGGCGGTTGCGGCTAGATTAATACAGGTGGTTGTAGTTGCGGCTGGATTAATACGGGCAGTCGCGGTTGTGGCTGGATTAATATGGGCGGTAAAAGAAGGCGGGAAGTAGAGGGAGAAGCAGTGGCAGAAGTAGTAGCGGCTATAGTAGCGGCTGCAGTTTAGTTTATAGGCTACGGAAGGTCTGCTAAAGATCGTTAGTACTAACCCTTTTTTTTCTCCTATATATATAGAGTTAGAAAGGTAATAAATTAAAGAGTAAAAAAAGGATTAACCTTATAAGATTTACAGGTTTTATACGGAGCTCCAAGACGGTTCGTTATAAAGTTAGTGGAAGAGCGATAGTGCTTATAGGTAGTACAAAATATATAATCAGAAGGCATTTAGGCGGTAGGTAGAGAGTAGTAACTAGGGCAGTAAATATAGAAGACAGAGAGCAGTAAGGGGGTAGGAAAGAGGTAAGAATTTAAAGGGGTAGAGTTTAATAGGGTAGCACGTAAGGAGCATGTTCCCTTATCAGGTGACCCCAACAAATTTTTAACCAATTGGACACTTAGGTTTAACCCAAATTCAGTATATGTTAGAAGATTATACAGCTAGTTGCTGCCATCGTTTCCCAAAATCCATATCAAACGTGCCAACCCGCCGAAGCCAGTGAAACCATAAAGGTAAAGGGCCAAACCGTTCTACGAGGCATCCTTCTCGAAAACCTTGCCAGCTGTGTAGGTCCTAGTCGAGTTACGTTACTCTTACTCTTTCAACCTGCCCTCTAACCATTGCGTCAGTGCTATCGCAAACAAACAAGTCCCATCTCCGAGCTCAGCAACGACCTCAAAAGTCCACGTTCCCGTCCGCAGAAACATACCCGGAATGAAGTAGTCGGTTAGGATATCGTTGCGGCCGCTGCTCATCAAATGCTCCACGTACGCGCCCGTGGCATTGCGGATCGAGAGGTGAGCCACGTCGGAAAATGCTGTGGTGCGGAGGGGCACAGTGTAGCTCTTTTCGTCCTCATGCTTACCATTCGATAGGATGGCGGAGCTGGTTATGGTGAGGGTTGCGGTGGTGAGGAGCTTGTCAAGATGGGCCGGGTCCTTCCTCTTGGATAGAGGGATCTCGCCCCGGAGGAGCTGGAAGAAAATTTGGTCGCTGGTAACGAGTCTATTAGTTGTAGCCTACTTATTTCGATTATGATCAAGCTTAGTTTGGAGAGAAAAGGAAGAGGTTGTTGACTTACACGGGGATGGTCGATGGAGCAATCTCGAAAAATTCAATCTCAAAAAGTTGCGAGGCCTTGGGTACCGGGCCGTAAGTAGCATTATTGTGGCCGGGAACCTTGAGCGCGCCCTCTGGTTCGGTCATGACTTCGACCTGGGCTACAGGCTTCTGGTGGGTGATTGAGTTGAGGGGGATCGCGGCAGCGAAGACAGTCAGGATGGCGCAAAGAGTAAGTGTTTGTACGAGAACTGACTTCATTGACAGTTAGCCAAATGTTCGGTCTGTGCGATGTGAGTTGATAGCTATGAGCTGAGGCGCGAACAATTTTTTAGATGTAAAAGTTGATGGCTTTGGAAGGAGTGAATAAAGTTACGACGTGCTTTAGGTGCCTAGCAAGCACGTTTTGCACTAGCCTTGTTGGGACAAGAAGCTAGGGGATGGTTATTTGGTTCCTAACACTGAGGATGATTTGGGGGCGCTTACTCAAAAGCGTTACGTCGGTCTAGTTCAGCCCATACGCCTGATTGTCAGGCATACTGAAATAAGTCGTGGGACACTTTCTGACTAAGCAATTTATTCACAGCACTGCAACGCAACCAATATTAAAAAAAGAATATTAAAAATAAGTATTTAAATTAAATAATGCTAGAAGAGTTTTATATAAAATTTATAAAAAATTTACTAAACGTTGCGGCTGTCAAAACCATCAACTTTTAAATAGACTAATTAAAAAGTGTCCCACGACTTATCCCAGTATGCCCGTTGTACAAGGGGGGTACACGAACGGGGCAGACGCCCACCCTGTTACTGTCTGTGCAAAATAGGGAGGTAATGCATTTATTAAAGCTGTACATACATTTACCAATTTGTATGGCCTCCGTTGGCGTTAATTATAGCTAGGTAGCGATTATGCACCTAGTCTAGATACATTTTAAAGTTCTGCACGCTTAGTTTCTTCCATTTCTTTTTAATATAACGTTGTACCTCTACATTGGTTTTGGGAAATTGTTTGCCTACCGAATTCCTTAGCAGCCGCCACATATTTTTAATAGGGTTTTAAATTGGGTAAATTGGCAGGCCAACTTATTCTTTTGTACGCCGTTACCATTGTATAAAGCTCTTGTAGCTTTGGCAGTATATAAAAGCTTTGTTAAGATGTTCTAGTATATTCGACGGCAAAATACCTCTATTGCGCACGGATAGCGACAGGGTGGGCGTCTGCCCGTCCGTGTACCCCCCTTGTATAGCCCCAAGATTGCAGTGGATGGCACTAGCTCCACTAGCGTCTCGTACAGTATGAACCCTTGCTTAGATCTCCACTTCAGGACTCCGCTACACTATATCTCAAGTTACTTAATATAGACATCGAGAACGCACTGCTTTCGGGGCTGGAAATATCCCAATTTTTGATTTACTGTCCCGCTTGGTAGTTACATGGCCACAAATTGTTTCAGGTTTGCCATACTGGGGACGAAGGCGCGCTATAAATACACTTCTTGTGCCGCTTGCGCCTTGTCTATTTACGTACACTAGACGGCAGAGGGCGTTGTTAGCTGCTACGTATTAGGTATCGTCGGCGCTGAAGATAGTATTAATAGTACAAACAGAAGAGCTTCCGTATCTTATTGGCAGCTAAACAATTAACAAGTCTGTAACTTTTACGTGGCCTATAAGCCAGGCGCAACGGGCAATTATGAGAGCATCAGACTATTCTTAATATTGCAATACCGAAGCTGAGACACAAGGCCCCCAACCCAGTACGAAAGTCTCGTTTGTGCTGACCTGACTTCCTCCCCACTATAATGCGCCCCGAAATTGTATTCGGCTAGGTAATATCATCCTCAATCCATTTGACAGAGTGGATATTGGGCGCGAATCCTGCCAAATAATCCTGTAGAGACATGCCAACTTTAAGTAATTATGAAAGTCCTCATGAAGTAGCTCTTCTGTAAGCTTTGCAGTGTGGAGGAATTGACCGAGCTTCTTAATTTTAAATCTATGGAAATCAGGCGGAATATATATATGAATGTAGAGTCCTGACAGTAGGGTCTATGACTCAATCTTTAACCATATACAAGGTATAGAAGGTATACGAAGGTAGTGCTGACGCCACCTTCCAGGCTGCAGTACTGTTGTCGACCGTAGAGGTCACTGTCAAGTACCACCTTATAACTCACTACCCTGTTTCTTGCCACAGTGGCAATAGTACCCCTACTGTTGCCTGCACCTACCTCATATATAAATAGTCTCTTGTTCTTCATAGATAAATCTACACACGAGTCCTTCTTTTTGACCTGACAGAGTACTCCTCAGTGACCTACCAGTTCGACAACTGTGCCTTGGCACAGTACCGGTAGTCGGTTACATCTTCAATTATCCCTTTACCATAAGTTCCTGACAGTGGACCAAAAGCAAGGCTTCAATTCATTGTTAACATTTTTAGCTTCATCGCTCTCTCCTTTTTTCTATTGTTTCAACTATATATAACACCGAGCGCGATGTCTTTAAGGGTTTTCTCCCTCTTGGGGCTCGTCGCCGCCGCTTCGAGCCAGAGCGCTGTACCAACCAACTTTGACTTCGGCGCAGCAGCCCAATCTATCTCGGCTGAATTAAGCTCTCCATCATTTCTACCATATTCCAAGCCGAATCAGAAGGTCGAGGAGTTTATTGCTCCTGGTGACTCGTATACAGCGGGCACTGGATGCAACGGTAACAATGAAGTTATGGCCGGAGACGCTGTTCGTGGCAAGCGATCCTACCCGATGCAAATGTCCACCGATGCAGATAACTGGGAATTCATCAATGGGGACAGGACACTTCCCCGCTTCAGCTTCCCCGCTTACACTGGCGACACAACGGTCGAACTTGTCTCGGAACAACTGAAAATGGGGGATTACAAGGAGAACAACAAGGATCTGCCCCGTGCTCAGCCCTTTGGAAAGCCTCAGCTTGCTGTCATGACAATTGGAGGTAATGACGCTAAGCTGTCTACGTGAGTTACCCCAAAGATGTTTCAGCTATCTTTGCGATGTTTTGTTGACATTGGGGAAAACAGTATCTTGAACGACTGTATCTACCGAGCTTGGCGGCCAGGAGATTGCCAAGAGACCCTTAAAGGCCTTCAGAAGGATATCGACGACGGAACCCTTCGCGATAAGATCAACTATGCCTTGTACCAAGTTGCCCACACGGGAAGAGATTCAGGAGGCTCCAACCCAAGAGAAAACTTCCAGGTCTACGTCCTCAGCTACATCACCTTTTTCAACGAAGTAACAACGGCTTGCAACGAATTTTCCTGGAACTATTGGGGCTGGAATACTCCCAAGCTCACCACGGATCTCCGTAAGCAACTTAATGGTTTGACCCGGTCGGTCAACGCAGAGCTCAAGGCCGCCGCGGAGGATCTGGAACGCATGGGAGTCATCTTAATCGAAGGTCTAGATGATTTGTACAATAACCATCGCTATTGCGAGAGTCGCCATACTACCTATGAAATGGTCGACTACGATACATGGTTCTGGTCCCCTTATGCCCATTTCAACACTCCATCTGAAGGGCCCGGCGACCCCAATAACCCATACGCGGCCGGGAACGAGGTCCCCGGGCAGCTGCTTCTGGATTTTGTCTTCCCTGGGCAAAACCAGAACGCCGCAACGGTGTCCGAAGCATCACCGCCATGGGAGTGGGCAGGTGCCGACAAGTATCCGACGTTCGAAGCCCTCCTAGCCGCGATTCAGGAGGAGGGAAACTTCACTACATCGGCCGCACCATTCCCCTTGTTGCGGTCCTTCCATCCCAAGGCCACGGCATACGGGGAACACAAGACTGCCATCTTCAGCGCCATGGCAGACAACAGGGCTGTTGTCGCAAGTGGTGCTGGCGGTAAATACACCGAGCGATGCAAGGATGTGAGCCCCCCTATTTCTTCAATAAGTACTATGACACATGACAAAACGACTGACAGTAGCACAGGTGGACATCAAGGGCGACCACCTCCTTGTGGGAACCTGTACCAACAAGGACGGAAAGGAAGTGCGAAGCCAGGAGGCCATAGAACTTTGCCTACGTTACGACAATGGAGCCCTAATACCCGCAGACAAGTAAGTTTTTCCCACGGCAGTAAATGATTTTTCCTCGAGATGGGATAATACTAACCTCGAGCGTTGTAGTGGACAATATACACAGAATTGCCATGGCTGCTTTTTCAATCCTCCAAGTTCGCCTGATCACAATAGCACGCTATGGTGTGTTTGCCAGAATGACAAGGATCCTTTTGCTAAAGATGCTTCTGTTAAACTGGATGATTTCATGTCAGTTCAGGACGATGGATATGTCAAGTGTTTTGGTCATATTAGCGCCCCAACTACCCTTAAAAGGTGGGAACGTGGGAGGCGGTGAAGAAAGAGATATGGGATAAAGGTTATCAAGTCCAGGGATGCACATAATCAGTGCAATCATAATCAGGCCATAGATTTTGATTCTTATAAAATCACCGCACCTGATTCTGATTGATTGTATTGATTATATTGATTATACACTAATTTCCTAATTAGGATTAGATTGATCTTGGCCTAAGAGACGCTCAAACTTACGTGAATCGTGATCGCTGAGGAGGGAAATAGTGTCGGTTTCTTCTTCTCGTGGTCGCTTTTGGGTGGAGGCTTGCGCAGGCGTGCGTCGTGAGGAAGATATGGTTGGTAGGTGGTGATTAAAAAGGAGCTCCAGATGAGATACACGTCGACGCGTATACAACAACCCTCCCTAAGAGCCCGCACGGACGTTTTTTGTATGTAAAACAGCAGGCTCGGCGCTTTTTGGTCAATGCCGACCATATAGTAGGAAAATCAATAAACAACCTTCTCAACACCAAAGTGTTTTCACCACATTCTATTCCTACCTGTTCTTACCACGGGTGATTATATTGATTATAAACATGTAATCATAACTTATGTAACTAATAAAAGTATTATGTGCATCCCTGATCAAGTCTTCTTAGTATTACGTGCATCAAAAATTCCGTTTGCCCCCTTATCTCCAATACGTCTTCAGGATCGACTGCTGCCACGGCGGGGACTGCCGGTATGAATAAATTGTCCAGAGCGAATAAATGAGAATTGCAGGTGCCTAAAGAACTATCCGCTGCTAGTCTCTCGCAAATGATTGAGCGAAGAACGTGGGAGGATGGTCAGTTGAGAGTAGAGCGTCAGCGCCTGCTGAACAAGTATCGTGCAAGTGATAGCAGAGGCGAGGCTTATTGTTCAATCAGTGTGTCCAACAGTCAGCGACGCTGGCAGTGTCGCTGCCAAGAAGCTGATAATGTAAGCAGTCAGTCAGCGTATAGGGTAGTTACAGTCAGTCAACAGTCAGTCAGTATAAATTCTATAGCGCGCTGAAAGCTCGCTGCCTCAGTGGTAAGATTAGGGAGATTTTATGGTGTTTTGAAGCTTTGGTTGAGGTTAAGGATATTCGGTTAGCCAAGCAATGGGAAACCCCTGGGAAACCCTTGCTTATCCATAGTAAATAAGATAGTTTCTCTGATTTCTCCGTTGTATGTGTAAACTTATATTCCGCTACTAAATTAACCTTTTTTATTACCCTATCTAAATGCAATGCACCTTACATTTTACGTGCTAACTAGGGTATAGAGCTTCTTCCTCTACTTCTCCCTTATTAACTCCATAATCTATACGTTAATTAAGCCCCTTAATACCGCGTGGGCTTTATGGATTAACTGCTTCCTTATCTCTTCCAATTAACGATAACACCGAATTAGGCGATTAAAATAATTCTATATTATAACAGCCTCCCCCAGTTAATTAGAACTACGGCTATATCTTTCCTATTAACTGGAACAGCCTCTACCTAATAAAATACGGCAAGCTTACTGGCAAATATAGATACCGAGTTATTAATAAGCGGTCGCTATTAAGCAATATCTCTATATTAGCAATTTGGAAACATAAAGCTGACCTATTTTAGGACGGTCCTTTAGGTAAGAAGAGGCTCTAGCTATGTAAAATCTGCCACCTAGCTTAAAAACCAGGTGTTCTACTTATAATAAACGGCACTGATTATATCAGCGGCCATTTAAAATTAAAGCATAGCCTTATTACCAACCCTAAAAGCTATAGTAGTAGTATACAACTACCAGCCGCGTCAAGCCCGTTCTAATTAGCCGCTTAAGCCTTATTTACTCTAGATAGTAGCTATAAACGCCAGCCGTTCTGGGCAGCTGGCTATATTTAAGCCTATATTAATTAAACGATTCTGCAGGATATTGCCTTCCGTTAAGCTATAAGTCCTTATACACGCGCTCTACTTATATTTAATCGTCCTTAGATCTAGGAGTGTCTTGTAAAAGCGCCTATATTATTAGGTAACTGGATTAAAGCCGCCTTTAAACAGCAACGCGTTAATATTAAAGACCTCTTCCTTACCGCACTTAGTAAAATCCACCTTAGCTGTAATATCTGGACGTCTACAAATGGAATATTACTACTTGATGTAGTAGCTTATTTTATTAACAAAGATGGCAAGCTTTAATTAGTGCTTTTAGGCCTTCCACGACTATGAGGATTATATAATACTAAAAATATAGCAGCGGCTTTAGCAACAGTAATTTAAAAGTATTAATTTAATTATAAGCTTGGCTGCTTAATAACTAATAACACTAGCAATAACAACGACCTCTATAATTACCTTTTATAAAGCCTCTTGGTACTCAAAAAGGAACGGCTTTAGTGCATTGGCTATATTATTAACCTTATTATTAAGGCCCTAATATACGGTAAAGGCGTAAGTAAGCTTAAGCGCCTGCTAATTAGTGCGAGCGATTAAGCCAAATTCGACCTTATATGGCAGAAAGGCTTTGTTGGCAAAGTTTATAATATTATTAAATATATTATGCGATTAATAGGATGCCATAAGGACTTTGCTGAGAATTAGCTTAAGGCCTATATGGAGAATAAACTGTTTAATTACGTAGAGCTTCTGCTTATTAAGGACGGAGGAATTTAGTGGAATTTAACCTACTTTATACTTTGCCGTGCATTACTTCTTTATAAGGCAATTAATAAATATCCACTGGCTTGGAGGAAGCTAGCTAATAATAGCTACAATCTATCGTAGGACGCACTTACTAATAATAATTGGCAGTAGGTAGAGCGGCTTATTAAAATTCTAAAGCCTTTTATATTAGCCACTAAGCGTATAAAAGGTGACGCCAATAGTCCTGGCGTTAAAGGCTTACATAGCGCTCTATAGGAGTTGATTACTAATATAGAACTCCTTTACTAAATCCTCTAGCGAACTTAGCAGAGCCTTAAAAACAAAAGCGACTCCTTCCTTAAATTGGGCGTTAATATGGCTCTCTAAAAGATTAACAAATATTTTAATAAAATAAAGGATGAGAGCCCTTACTACTTTACCGTAGTAATCCTCTATTCATTGCTTAAACGAGCCTACTTTTGTAATAAATGGAAACGGTGGCCTTAATGGTGGAAGCACGCCAAGCGGTGCATGGAAACTACATTTACTAACTTTATTAACGATTAAGAAGATAAGGAAAATAAGCAACTAGTTAAGCCGCGATATAGGAAAGTTCCTTACAAATCTAACAACGATTCAGCTAATAAATATGCGTAGTTATTAGTTGTTAACGAAAGCCTTACTTTTTTACGCAATTAAAAGCGGATTAAGCTTGCTAGTGAGCTTAATCGCTACTATAACGTAGGCCTTAAGTTTATTAAGATCCGTACCGACGATGGTAATAAGGTAAATAATATTGTTCCTGACCCTCTCACCTGGTGGCTTAATATTAGTTAAGTTCTCTATCTAACGCTTACTAAGATCGCTCTTAATATATTCTCTATACTAGCTATAAGCTCTATATGCGAATAAGTCTTTAGTTAAGCTAAAAAGATTATTACTGATAAGCGCAATTAACTATTAGCCAACACTATTAAAGCGGATTAGTGCTAGAAATGGTGGCTAATTAAAGGCCTTTTATTAAGTAGTTTAATTAACTGAATTAACACTAACGGAGCGTTAACTACACCCTGGCTAACGAGCCTGAACGTTAACCTTACTAGCTATAAGCCAAATGCAGAGGCAGGAAAGCCGGCTTGGTGAGCTATATTTACTAAAGCTTTATATTTGATTAAAATCTGACACCAAAGTAGAGCCTCCGGAGCCCTTACTACTTATTACCTTCCTATCTTTTTGGGCCTCTACGGGTGCACAGGACAATTTTGGCTACATTTAAACACTATATTGGGTAAATTAAGGTAGATTTTTAATTGGGCAACGTTAGTATTTGTATATATAGAGGTGCTGCCAAAAATCTGGAATGAAACCATTAAATTTATACCAATTGCCTAATTAGGAAAGCGAGCTGACAGCGGAACAGTCAGCGTACCTTATTTTGATGCAGCGGACAGCGAGCGATCTGGTTGGCCGCAGTCAGTCAGCGATAGGGCCTCAAAGCTCGCTGGAGACTGACTGTTGGACACACTG
>Ga0307507_10002979_pt1 | contig 33970 bp, 9 predicted proteins | sample 7_EM_MG_FD_207223 | JGI IMG/M metagenome (GOLD analysis project Ga0307507, IMG submission 207223) | Populus trichocarpa ectomycorrhiza microbial communities from riparian zone in the Pacific Northwest, United States - 7_EM | ecosystem: Host-associated > Plants > Roots > Unclassified | place...
TTTTTCCTTTCTCTTCTTTACGCAACGTCTTGTTCTATTTAAGAGCTATATACCCTTAGATTTAGATAGAATTTATATTATTCCTTTAAATCTTCCCCAAAGCCTCTTCGCGCCCTTACACCCCCCCCCCTCCTAAAAAAGCCTGCCCTTAGGCTTTGTCCAAGTTCCCTATTATTGTCTAACTTATTATAGTTATCTAACCCCTCTTCCCAGCATTTAATCCAGCTGTTTAATTTGCGCAGTAGTTTAGGGAGGTCTAAGTAGGCTAGGTAGAAATCTTATAGCTTATAGGGAGAGTACTTAAAATTAAATACGGGGTACTATTTTAGATCTTTATTATAACCTACCTAGCTCGTATAGTATTTTAAGATACTATAGTCCTTCTTAACTGCTAAGATCTCTTTAACTTCCTACTCCTTATCCTTTGTAATCTAAATTGGTGGTAGGGGGTTATTATACTATCTAGGCAATAGGCTGTCCGCAGCCTTCTATAGTTAGTCTAGAGAGAAGATAGGGTGGATCTTTATTAACTCTGGTAGCTTAACCTTAAAAGAGTGCCCTACCTTCTTAGGGGTCTTATAGAGGCCAGCTATTTAGTGGTCTAGCTTATAGCTTGGCCTCTAGGTCTTCTAGTTCTTTATTAATACCTATACCTTATCTCCTATATGGAAGTCTACCTTGTAATAATATTGGTTTACATCGGCCTCTTTTTTCTCTTATGCCTTTTTTATAATTGCTTAGGCAGTCTCCTAGGCTCTGCGCATTCTCTTAGCGAATATCTAGGCCTCTTTTGTAACGGAACCTTGTAGTAGGAACTACGGTGGGTCCTATTATTAGGCTAGGTATATAGGTAAGAATAGTATTAACAATATAATAATAACTAGTGGAGTGGTTGCCTAATAGATTAACTCTAATTGTATTCTAAGATTTACTACGAAGAGAGAACTATCTGGGTAAGAACTGTGGTCCTTTAAATATATAACCATACGCCTAAGAAATCCCTTCGCTCCGTAAGGTACGTGTGCTCTATCTACTCTATTATAGATTACACAGATTATATAGATTATATAGATTATATTACATAACCTTGGCTACTATTCCTTGTTATATAGTTCCACCAAATCTATTCTGGACCGTGCCTATATTAACTAACTAGCTTCCTCCGACTCTTCTCTAAGTAGTTATAATATTGTACTTAAGCTGTCTATAATACTATCTCCCTCCTCTTTATCTTTATCCTTAAAGATTCCTAATATCTCCAAGTTGTCTACTAGAGGTATAATGTCCGTTTAATTAGTCTGGTTAATATCCTTACTTATTATACCTAAAGCATCTTTTTCTTCTTCTACAGCTTACTGGTCTTGTACTATTGCTATAATCTTGTCTCTAGGTGAGATAATACTGTCTCTATATTCTCGCTGTGTAAAAGAGGGGTTAGTTTATATCGCGCTAGTAAGCCCTTTATCTTAATAACCGTCCTTTTATTTAGAGTGCACTAAAGCAAACATTTAATTGTCCTATAATGTCTACTCTATCTCTAACACTAAGTATACGCGTCCTATAACTCTTAACAGTCTTTAGGTTCCCTAAGTAACTTATTATAGGGTCTTATATTTAATCTACCACTAAGAAACTTAATGGTAAACTAGCCTCTATATTACTTAAGGTTTAATGTGTCTTAAAAGAATCTATATATATCCTTAAAACTTAACATCTGGCTTATACTTGTCTTTAACGTCTTAAATATATATATAAGAAGGTTCGTTTTAAGGAGTAGAAACTAGTTTAATAGGGTCTATCTAAGCTAGGTAATAAAAGGACTAGCTCTCCTCCTATAAGGGAAACAACTCTAAGTAGCTTAGCAATTGCTCCTCTTGGGTTCCCCTTAGGTAACTTATTTTTTAGCAATCCTTCCTTGTTAATATTACCTACCCTACTTTCTTTTAATACTCCTATATCTTTCCTATAGCGTTCTCTAGGTTGCTTAGTAGTTTTTAGGTAGTCTTACTATAGCCTATCTACTTTACTTTATACCATGTTTTGTTATTTACGTCCTTATAACTAATAATTTTTAAAACTTACTACTTATCTTCTTTTTGTCCTTTATATGTGTCTGCCTTATAACCTAGTAGCTTAATATCTCTGTATACTAGTTCTAGCATCGCGATATGCTATATAGGGTAAATCTTTATTTTAGCTAGTAGGTTTAACTTATATATAACCAATAAAATTCTTTACTTAACTTTAAAAGGTCCTAGTCTAACATAGTCCAACTTCTTGCTTAGTTATTAACTTTTGAAATTTTTGTGTAGTAGCTATACTTTATCTCCCTCCTTTAGATCTGGTCCCTTAGATCTCTTAGTATTATAGTACCTTTTTATTTGTTTTTATATTAGTTTAGCTGTTTCTGTGAGGTTTATATAAAGATTTATTAACATCTCTATTCTTTATTTAGCTGTGTTACTTGTTTTCTTTGCTTAATATAGCAATAACAACGTTCTTGGCTTATACCCGTAATTCGCCTTAAATAGTAATATCCCTATTCCTTTTTATAGTGTTATATTGTATGCAAACTGTATAACTGGTAATAACAATACCTAATTGTTCTATACGTAATTAATATAATGCTTTAGATACTGTTTTAGTATCTAGTTTAGTCTTTCTGTTTATCTATTCATCTATAGATAATACGCTGTAGAGGTTACTACGCGAACTTCCTATTCTGCCAAAAACACCTCCTAAAACGCTACTATAAATCTTAGATTTCTATCCAATATAATTTTATCTATTGCTCCGTATCTTATAAATACTTCCTTTATATAGATTCTAGCAACATCTTCTACTAATATCTCTTTAGTGTATGCTATAAAGTATCCCCACTTTATTAGCTTGTCTACTATTACTAAGATTATATTATAATCTTATTCTGTAATAGGATCTCTTAACTTTGGTAACTTAATAATAAAGTCCTATAATATAACTTCCTATAGTCTTCCTAGTGTCTTAATAGGTTATAGCCCTCTATACGGCTTATACCTTATTAGTTTGTTTCTTTAGTAATTTAGATATTTCTTTATAACTTATTTTACTAATCCCTAGATTCCTTAAATAATATACTCTTCCTAAAGTTTTAACACTAGTCTTATAGACCCATTATATCCTTATATTATTCCCTTATGGAATTCCTTAATAAATTCTTCTATAATAGACTTAGGTATATATATTACTTCTCTATTCTTATATTGCTTTAAGTCTAGATTCTCCTTTTGTACTTCTTAGATCTTCTATATCTAATCACTTTCTAGTAATTTATAGATCTAACTTTCTTTAGTTGCTATAATCCTTAGATAATTATACCTAATTAGTCTATCTTAATCCTTTTACAACAAAGCCCCTAACAGCTTTTTGTTACTTTATAGTTTAGCCTTTCTACTTAGAGCATCTGCTTATGCATTATCTATACCCTTAGTATACTAAATTTTAAAATGGTATTTTATAAGCATTTCCACCTATTTAACCTATCTTTGGTTAAGTTCCTTTATTATTAGAAATCCAGTAAGGTTCTTATAGTCTATTTTAACCACAAATGGTTTCTCTATACCTTATAAAAATGCTCTCTATTTTTTAAGTGCTGTAACTATACCTAACAACTCCTTATTATAGATGTTATAGTTTAACTCTAGTGGTGTCATTTTCCAACTATAGTACGCTACTAGATGTTATGCGTCCTGGTACCTCTATAGTAAGTATACTCCTAGTGCAAAGTTTAACGCGTTTATCTTAATAACCATTTCTAACTTTAGTTAATAGATCTTAAGGACTAGCTCTTAGGTAAATAACTCTTTAAGTTTCTAGAATAGCTTCTTTTACTTACTACCCTAAACCCACGGTTTCTCCTTCTTTGTTAGCCTTATAAACGGCTTAATACTTTTTAACCATTATGCTATAAATGTTACGGACGCTTTAAGTACGATATTACGACTACTTGGGGAAGAGTCGCAGAAAGCTAGTTAGTTGATATAGGCACGGTTTAGGATAGATCCGGTAGAACCATGTGACGAGAAATAATAAGCGAGTCACATAATATTATACGCGGTGTACGGAGTATACGCAGTATACGTCTACGTATAATACGTATAACACGTACCTCACGTACAAGAGAGGATTTCTTAGGAGTACGGTTGTGTATTTAAAGGACCTTAGTCCCTACTATAGATAGTTCTCTCCTTATAGTAAATCTCAAAATACAATTAGAGTTAATCTGTTAGGTAACTACTCTACTAGTTATTATTATATTGTTATTTTGTTCTTACCTATATACCTAGCCTAATAATAGGACCTACCGTAGTTCCTACTATAAGGTTCCGTTATATATTCACTACTAAGGTTATGGTATTAAACAAGATTAAATAACATGCCACCTAAAGCACCAGTCACGACGGCGTTAACGGCAGCCACAACCTTAAGGCCAGGAGATACCAGTATAGACAATAGGGATTCTTAAGTAGTTACGCGAGGTTAGTTATAGGAAATAGTTAATCACTTACAAGACAATAATAGGATACTTAAAAAACACATTAATGGAATTAAAGTAGCAAAAATTAAGCTACCTTCAATTAAACAATTCTTAGGAAAGAAGTCAAAGCTTAAGGGATTTCTTACGCAGATATACTTTAAGGTAGTATAAGAAGGAGCGAAGTTAGCAATATTATTAGATTAAGTAGCCTATACAGGATTATTCCTGACAGGGAGAGCACTTAAGTAGTTTAAGCCATATCTTACGGAAATATAGGCTAATGGCATAACAATAACTAACCAAGACGTACGGTATATATTTGCCAGTTAGAACGGGTTCGCGGAATAACTAATATAAATATTTAGAGACCTAAAGGCTACAACTATAGTAGAATAAAAGCTTTAGAACTTAGTACAACACACTTTAGTAATTAAGTATACAACATAGTTTTAAATACTAGCCATATAGGTTAAGTGGAATAACAGGGCGCTTATAGCATAGTATAAATAGGGACTTAAGGCTAAAGTCTAGGACATAATTATCCTAATAGAAGATACGGATACTCTAAAAAAGTTAATAGATTAGTTAATAAAGATTAATAATAGGATCTACTAAAGGAAACAAGCTAAGAGAGGGCAAGATAAAGTTCCACAGTTATATAAGGCGTAAAGTATGTAACGGCAGACATAGAGTTAAAAACCATAGAATGGCATAGAGCTAATAGACCTAAGCGGTACTAAAGAAACCTAAAGGTGGGAAAAGAAACTATAGAAACCTAGAGGTTAAGAATTAAGTAATTAAAGGACCTAGGAGTAGAGGCTAAACTAGGGATCTTAGTAGTAGAAGATATTTAGGCGGACTCTACAGCAAGAAAGGTGGTTTAAAAATAGGGCTTATATAAATTATGGAAAATAAGGTTATTTTGCCAGAGACTATAGAGGTGGTTAAAGTAACCACACAGTAAAGGGAACTAGACTAGCAGACAGCACATACATATAGAGGGACGACGGCGCACTACAAGGAATAAAAGAGTGTTTAATTAACAGTTTTGCGTATTATTATAACAATATATACCGAATTCATAAGGACGCTAAGTATGGCGCAAGCTATTGGCTATAGGAGCTATTATTATCTAAGTTTAAAGGAACTAACAAACTAGCTCATAGATTAGATATTAAAGATAATAAGTTTAATATAGGTAAAGTATTTACTAATAATAAGGCAATTAAGGTAGCTTACTAGAAGCATATAGACCTTAAAAAAATTAAAATAGAAGCAAAAACTAAGACTATTATAGAACAAGGTTTAGTAATGGGTATAGCAACACTATTAGATACAATTTCCATCGCTTTATAAGATAATAGGAGTAATGTTTAGAAGAAACTAAGTAAGCAGATAACTGCTAGTACTAGCTTATTACTTAATAAAGGCAAAAGGCCACAGGCTTAAGATTCTTAAGTAAAGATAAAAAAAGCTTAAGATTCTTAAAACGAGATAAGATATACCTAAGGACCCATAATAGACAAAAACCGATAGGAAAGGGTAGTAACTTAGTTTAGTAACAAACAAATAAGTATAAAACGCAAGTTTAAGAACTATAAGCTTAGAGAACGAATAAGAATATTAGCAATCCTAGGTAAACGCAGTATTTAGCCTAAAGATTAAACAGTTAATACCAGGATTAAAAAGCAAGACAACTATAAAAATCTAGCTATAAGATATAGAAAATAAGAAACTATAGATAAGTTTAGGATAAGAATTATTATATAGCAAGAGCAAAAGCTAGACAAGAGGTTAGCTATACCAAGTTATATAAAGGACAGAGCACTTATACAAAGAGTTACTAATAGGCTAAGTGCAGGGACACCTAGGGTAAAGTAGTTAGATAAATTAGAATAAAAAGAGGATCTAGATATTCTAACTAGGTTTAAAAAAAGACATACTAAAGGATATTATAATATAGTAATAACAAGGTACTTTCTAATAGACAAACCATATACACTAAACCAGTTATATAGAAAGTGGTATAGGCAATAACACAATAACAAATAGGCAGATTTTTATATATAGCTAGATAAAAAAGTTGTCTAAAACTAACCCATTATAGAGAAACATATAAGTCATATTAAAGGAGCATTAATTATAATATTAAGGAACCTAGAAGAAGGATCTAAGGACTAGAGAAGTAAGCAATAAATCTTAGTACCTATAGTAGAAATACTAGTAGTTAGGTTAACTAGGTATAGATTTAAACTTAAAGATAAAGATAAACCAAGAGTTAACCTAAAATATATAGCGTATTATACACTATCGTGGATAGCTTGTGTGGATAATATATATAATATATATAAAGCACCTAAAGACAAGAACTAGAAGTACTTAGTAAGGATATATTAGGCACCAGAGGAAAAGTGGTTTAAAAACGCTAAGTATATATATAGTTAGCACCTAGTAGAAGTGCAAGGTTAAGGGGACTTAATACTTTAACTAGAAAGATTCCTTATAGAAGAATACCTAGATGGATAATAGTAGTAGAAGTGCCTAGAGAATACTTATCTATAGCATATAGAGGAAAAAAAAAAACTAAGTATTAGCCTAAGTTAGACTAAGTATAGGCAGAATCTAGCAGCCAATAGTTAGAAAAAGGGGAGGCGTATAAAACTAGAGGGAACTAGTATTAGAGCCTTAGACCCTTAAAAAAATTTAAAAATAACACCTAAATTTACAAGCTAAATAGCAAGATTAGTAGTTTAAAGTATTAGTAGATAGTAGAGTAACTAGAAACCACATATTACCAAAAACAGTAAAAAGAATAGGGTTACTATATAGATAAAAGAAACACCTATATCTACTTATAACAATTTTAAGAGATTAGATAGCCTATAGAGGAGGTATTATTAATCTCAAAATAGGACCTATTTAGTTAACTATTAAAGAGAGACTAGTTAGAATGTCTTTTAATATCCTACTATTAGGACAGAATAAGGCAATACTAGGAATACCTTAGTTATAAAAATACAATCTAAAGATTAATTAGGTTATAGGTTAAGTTAATATTAAAGATACTTAACAGTATAAAGTACAATAGTAAACCAAGTTAGTATAGTACCAAGTTGGAGCGACATATAAAGAGACTAAGCGAGGCTTAAGTTATATACTAAAAAGATACCACAAGTATAGTAAAAAGTTATAGTTACTAGAAAGTAAAAAGCTGTTAAAATATATAGTATAGGACCATAAGATAGAATTAGAAGAGGGAATAAGTTTAAAGTTCTTTCTAATCTATAAGCTTACTAAAACAGAGTTAGTAGCACTTAAGGAGTTTATTTAGGAGAACTTATATAAGGGATATATTAGACCATTATAGTCATTAGCAGAATATCCAGTACTATTTATCCTAAAGAAAAACGGAAAACTTAGGATGTGTATAGACTACAGATAGTTAAACAGCATTATTAGAAAGGATAGGTATCCTTTACCCTTAATTAGCAAAATCTAAGACAGAATAGGCAATATAAAGATCTTTACAAAGATAGATCTAAGATAGGCGTACTATTAGATTAGGATTAAGAAAGGCAACAAATAAAAGGCAGCCTTTAGGTTAAAGAAAGGACTATATAAACTATTAGTTATATAATTTAGGCTTATAAATATATTAGTAATATTCTAGAAGCAAATTAATAGTGTATTAGGAAAACACCTAAATGAATTTATTATAATATACCTTAACAATATTATTATCTACTTAAAGAGTAAGGAAGAGTATAGAGAATATATTAAGTAGGTCTTAAAGAGACTATAAGAAGAACAGATGCTAGTAGCAATTAAGAAATACAAGTTCTTTACTAAGAAGACTAATTTTGTTAGATTTATTATTAAACTAAACTAACTTAGCGTAGATCCAAAAAAGATTAAGGCTATAGTAAATTAGCAAGAACCAGAGAACATTACGCAGTTAAGATTATTTTTAGGGTTTTACAATTACTATAAAAGGTTTATAACGCAATAGTTATAAGGCGTTAAGCCATTTACGCGATTAATAAAGAAAGAAGAACCATAGGTATAAGGAAAGGAGTAATAAAAACTATTTAAGAGAATTAAAGAGTTATTTACCTAGGAGCTAGTTCTTAAGATCTATTAACTAGGTCTAGAGACGGTTATAAAAATAGATATATTAGACTTTATACTAGGGGCATACTTTATACAGAAATATTAAGATAGATAGCACCCAGTAGTATACTATAGTTGAAAGATAATACTACTAGAGTTAAACTATAACATCTATAATAAGGAGTTGTTAGGTATAATAGCAGCACTTAAAAAATAAAGAGTATTCTTATAAGGCATAGAGAAACTATTTATAGTTAAGATGGACTATAAGAACCTTACAGGATTCCTAACAACAAAGGAACTTAACTAAAGATAGGTTAGATAGGCGGAAATGCTTACAGAATACCATTTTAAAATTTAGTATACCAAAGGTATAGATAATACACGAGCAGACGCTCTAAGTAGAAGGGCTAAATTATAAAGTGATAAAAAGCTATTAGGAGCTTTATTACAAAAGGATTAAAATAGATTAATTAGGTACAATTATTTAAGGATTACAGCAACTAAAGAAAGTCAGATCTATAAATTACTAGAGAGTGATTAGATATAGAAAATCCAAAAAGCACAGGCAAAGGATCCAGACTTAGAGCAATATAAAAATAGAGAAGTAATATATATACCTAAGTCTGTCGCAGAAGAATTTATTAAGGAATTTTATAAGGGAATAACACAAGGACATAACGGAGCTATAGGCTTAGTATTAAGACTTTAAAAGAAGTATATTATTTAAGGAATCTAGGGATTAGCAAGACAAGTTATAAAAGAATATTTAGATTACTAAAGGAATAAACTAATAAGGCATAAGCCGTATAGAGGGCTATAACCTGTTAAAATACCCGGAAGACTATAGGAGGTTATATTATAGGACTTTATTATTAAGTTACCAAAGTTAAGAGATCCTATTATAGGACAAGATTATAACGCAATTTTAGTAATAGTAGATAAGCTAATAAAGTAGGGATACTTTATAGCATACACTAAAGAGATATTAGCAGAAGATGTCGCTAGAATCTATATAAAGGAAGTATTTATAAGACATAGAGCACTAGACAAGATTATATTAGACAGAGATTTAAGATTTATAGTAGTATTTTAGGAAGTATTTCTAGCAGAATAGGGAGTTTATATAGTAATATCTATAGCGTATTATCTACAGATGGATAGATAAACGGAAAGACTAAACTAGACACTAGAGCAGTATTTAAGGCATTATATTAATTATATATAGAATAATTAGGTATTATTATTACTAGTTACACAGTTTATATATAATATAACACTACAAGAAGGAACAGGGATATTACTGTTTAAGGCAAATTATAGATACAAGCCAAGAACATTATTATCGCCACATTAAGCAAAAAAGATGAGTAGCACAGCTAAGTAAAGAATGGAGACATTAATGAATCTTTATATAGACCTTAAAGAAACAGCTAAACTAGTACAAGAACAAATGAAAAGGTACTATAATGCTAAGAGATCTAAGGGACCAGATCTTAAGGAGGGGGATAAAGTATAGCTACTATACAAAAATTTTAAGAGTTAACAACCAAGCAAAAAGTTAGACTATATTAGACTAGGACCTTTTAAAATTAAGTAAAGAGTTTTATTAGTTACGTATAAGTTAAACCTACTAGCTAAAATAAAAATCTACCCTATATAATATGTCGCAATGCTAGAGCTAATATATAGGAATATTAAGCCACTAGTCTATAAGGCAGACATATATAGAGGACAAAAGGAAGATAAATAGCAAGTTTTAAAGATTATTAGTTATAAGGACGTAGATAACAAAATGTAGTACAAAGTAAAGTAGATAGGCTATAGTGAGACTACCTAGGAACCACTAAGCAACTTAAAAAACGCTATAGGAAAGGTATGGGAGTATTAGAAGAAAGTAGGTTAGGTAATATTAATAAAGAAGAATTACCAAAGAATAAGTTACCTAAGGGGGACCTAAGAGGAGCAATTATTAAGCTACTTGGAGTTATTTCCCTTATAGGAGGAGAGCCAGTCCTTTTATTACCTAGCTTAGATAAACCCTATTAAACTAGTTTCTACTCCTTAAAACGGACCTTCTTACACACTTTCTTAAGACAAAGAAGACGGGCAGAGGCTAATAGATAGGCTTTAAGGGCACGCTGTTAAGCAGCTACAGCCTCCTGCTCTGCTTTTCGCGAACAATAAAGCTCATCCAAGGCACTTAAGAGCTTACTATTAAGCTTCGTAGTGGTAGATTAAACATGGGACCCTATAATAAGTTACTTAGGGAACTAGAAGACTGTTAAGAGTTATAGGATATATATACTTAGCGTTAAAAACAAAGCAAATATCATAGGACGATTAAATGTTTGCTTTAGTACACTCTAAGCAAGATAAGGGTTGTTAAGATAAGGGACTCGCTATTACAACATATACTAACCCCGCTTTAGCATAATAAGAATACAGAGATAACATTATCTCACTAAGCGACAGTATAGCAGCCATAGTACGAGCACAACATTGCGCTTATAAGGAAGAAGAAGCTTTAGGTATAATAAGTAAGGATATTAACCAGACTAATTAAATGGACATTATACCTCTAGTAAACGACTTAAAGATGTTAGGAATCTTTAAGGACAAAGATAAAGAGGAGGGAGATAGTATTACGGATACTTTAAGTATAATATTATAACTACTTAGGGAAGAGTTATAGGAAGCTAGTTAGTTAATATAGGTACAGTCTAGGATAGATCTAGTGGAACTATATAATAAGGAATAGTAAGCAAGTTATATAATGTTATACGCGGTGTATAGAGTATATGCAGTGTATATCTATGTATAATACGTATAACACGTACCTTACGTACAAGAGAGGATTTCTTAGGAGTATGGTTATATATTTAAAGAACCTCAGTCCCTACTATAGATAGTTCTCTCCTTATAGTAAATCTCAGAATATAATTAGAGTTAATCTATTAGGCAACCACTCCACCAGTTATTATTACGTTATTGTTTTGTTTTTACCTATATACCCAGCCTAATAATAGGACCCACCGTAGTTCCTGCTACAAGGTTCCGTTACAATAAACCTCCTATAGTAGTTATAAAACCCTAGAAATAACCTTAATTGCATAACATTCTCTAGTTCTTACTAACTTACTATAGCTTTAACTTTTTTTAGGTCTATGCTAATTTTCCCTAGTTTAATAATAAATCCTATAAAATTAGTTTTCCTTATAAAGAACTTGTATTTCTTAATTACTACTAGCATCTGTTCTTCCTATAGTCTCTTTAAGACCTACTTAATATATTCTCTATGTTCTCCCTTATTCTCTAAGTAAATAATAATATTGTTAAGATATACTATAATAAATTTATCTAGGTGTTCTCCTAATACACTATTAATTTACTTCTAGAACGTTACTAGTACGTTTATAAGCCTAAATTATATAACTAATAGCTTATATAGTCCTTTCTTTAACCTAAAGGCTGCCTTCTACTTATTGCCTTCCTTAATCCTAATCTAATAGTACGCCCACCTTAGATCTATCTTTATAAAGATCTTTACATTGCCTATCCTATCTTAGATTTCGCTAATTAAGGGTAAAGAATACCTATTCTTTCTAGTGATGCTGTTTAACTATCTATAGTCTATATACATCCTAAGTTTTCCGTTTTTCTTTAGGATAAATAATACTAGATATCCTACTAATAACTATAATAGTCTAATATATCCCTTCTATAAGTTCTTCTGGATAAACTACTTAAGTGCTACTAACTTAATTTTAGTAAGCTTATAGATTAAAAAGAACTTTAGACTTATTCCCTCTTTTAATTCTATTTTATAAGTCCTATGCTGTATATTCTAACAGCTTCTCACTTTCTAGTAACTATAGTTTTTTGCCATACTTATAGTATCTTTTTAGTATATAACTTAAGCCTTACTTAGTCTTCTTATATATCACTCTAACCTAGTACTATACTAACTTAGTTTGCTGTTGCATTTTACGCTATTAAGTATTCTTAATATTAACCTAACCTATAACCTAATTAATCTTTGGATTATATTCCTATAATTAAGGTATTTTTAGTATCGCCTTGTCCTATCCTAATAGTAGGATATTAAAAGATATTCTTACTAGTCTTCCTTTAATAGTTAACTAAATAGGTCCTATTTTAAGATTAATAATGCCTCCTCTATAGGCTATCTAATCTCCTAAAATTGTTATAAGTGGATATAGGTGTTGTTTCTGTCTATATAGTAACCCTATTTTTTCTACTGTCTTTAGTAATATATGGTTTCTAGTTACTCTACTATCTACTAACGCTTTAAACTGCTAATCTTACTATTTAACTTATAAATTTAGGTATTATTCTTAAATTCCTTTAAGGGTCTAAGGCTTTAATACTAGTTCCCTTTGGTTTTATACGCCTCCCCTTTTCCTAACTATTAGCTGCTAGATCCTGTTTATACTTAGTTTAACTTAGGCTAATACTTAGTTTATTTCTTTTCCTCTATATACCATAGATAAGTATTCTTTAGGTATTTCTACTACTATTATCTATTTAGGTATTTTTCTGTAAGGAATCTTCCTGGTTAAAGTGTTAAGTCCCCTTAACCTTATACTTTTACTAGGTGCTATCTATATATATACCTAATATTTCTAAACCGCTTTTTCTTAGGTGCCTAATATATCCTTATTAGGTACTTCTAGTTCTTATTTTTTAGTGCTCTATATATATTATAGGTATTATCCATATAAGCTATCTATAATAATATATAATACACTAGGTAACTTAGGTTAACTTTTAGTTTATCTTTATCCTTAAGTTTAAACCTATACCTAGTTAACCTAACTACTGGTATCTCTATTATAGGTACTAAGATTTGTTATTTACTTCTCTAGTCCCTAGATCCTTCTTCTAGGTTCCTTAATATTATAATTAATGCCCCTTTAATATGACTTATACGTTTTTCCATAATAGGTTAGTTTTGGACAACTTTTTTATCTAGCTATATATAAAAATCTTCCTATTTATTATTGTGTCGTTGCCTATACTACTTTCCGTATAACTAGTTTAGTGTATATAGTCTATTTATTAGAAAGTACCTTATTATTACTATATTATAATATCCTTTAGTATATCTTTCTTTAAACCTAGTTAGGATATCTAAATCCTCTTCTTGTTCTAGTTTATCTAATTACTTTACCCTAGGTGTCCCTGCACTTGGCCTATTAGTAACTCTTTATACGGGTACTCTGTCCCTTATATAACCTAGTATAGCTGACCTTTTATCTAGCTTTTGCTCTTGCTATGCAATAATTCTTATTCTAAACTTATCTATAGTTTCTTGCTTTCTGCATCTTATAGCTAGATCTTTATAGTTACCTTGCTTCTTAATCCTGGTATTAACTATTTAATTTTTAAGCTAAACGCTACGTTTACCTAGGATTGCTAATGTTCTTATTTGTTCCCTAAACTTGTAGTTCTTAAACTTATATCCTATACTTATTTGTTTATCTATAAACTAAATAGCTGCCCTTTTCTATTGGTTTTTGTCCGTTATGGGTCCTTAGGTATATCTTATCTTATTTTAAGAATCTTAAGCTTCTTATATCTCTTCTTAAAAATCTTAAGCCTGTGGCCTTTTACTTTTATTAAGTAATAAGCTAGCACTAGTAGTTATCTACTTACTTAGTTTCTTCTAAATATTGCTCCTTTTATCTTATAAAGCAATGGAAATTGTTTCTAATAGTATTATAACATCCGTTACTAAACCTTATTTTATAATAGTCTTAGTCTCTACTTCTGTTTTACCTTTTTTAAGGTCTGCATGCTTTTAATAAGCTGCCTTTACTGCCTTATTATTAGTAAATACTTTATCTATATTAAATTTATTGTCTTTAATATCTGATCTATAAGCTAGTTTATTGGTTCCTTTAAACTTAGATAACACTGGCTTCTATAGCTAATAGCTTACACTATACTTAGCGTCCTTATAAATTTAGCACGCGTTATTATAACAAAATATAAAACTGTTAATTAAACATTCTTTTATTCTTTATAGTGCACCGTTATTTCTCTATATATACGTGCTGTCTACTAGCCTGGTTTCCTTTACTATATAATTACTCTAACCACCTCTATAGTCTCTGGCGAAATGATCTTATTTTCTACAATTTATATAAGCCCTATCTTTAAACTATTTTTCTTGTTGTAGAGTCCGCCTAAACGTCTTCTGCTGTTAAGATCCCTAGTTTAGCCTCTACTCCTAGGTTCTTTAATTACTAGATCCTTAACCTCTGGGTTTCTATAGTTTTTTTTCCTACCTTTAGGTTTCTTTAGTACCGCTTAGGTCCATTGGCTCTGCGCTATTCTATAGTTTTTGACTCTATGTCTGTTATTGCGTACTCTGCGCCTTGTATAACTGTGGAACTCTATCCTAACCCTTCTTAGCCTGTTCCCTTTAATAGATCCTATTATTGATCTTTATTAACTGGTCTATTAACTCTTTTAGGGTATCCGCATCTTCTATTAGGATAATTGCGTCCTGGACTTTAGCCTTAAGTCCTTGCTTATACTTCTGTAAGGTAAGGCTTAAACCGCTCTAAAGCTCTCCCTAATAAGAATAGTCCTGCGTACGCTACCTGGTCTATAGGTATTACTAACTTCGCTTCTTCCTGCATAACCTTGAAATGTATCTGTGTGAGAAACCCTTTAAGCTTTAACTTCTCTCCTAAGAACTGTTTAATTAAAGGTAACTTAACCTTTACTACTCTAATTCTATTAATGCGTTCTTTAAGTAGCTTGCTATTATCCTATAAGCGATTAACTATTTCCTATAACTAACCTTATATAACTACTTAAGAATCCGTATCTGCTATACTAGTATCTCCTAACCCTAAGGTTGTGGCTACTGTTGACGTTGTTATAACTAGTGCTTTGGGTGGTATAATATTCGACCTTATTTAATACCATAACCTTAGTAGTGAATGTGTAACGGAACCTTATAGCAGGAACTACGGTGGGTCCTATTATTGGGCTAGGTATATAGGTAAGAACAATATTAACAACGTAATAATAACTAGTGGAGTAGTTGCCTAATAGATTAACTCTAATTGTATTCTAAGATTTACTATAAAGAGAGAACTATCTAGGTAGGGACTATGGTCCTTTAAATATACAACTATACGCCTAAGAAATCCCTTTGCTCTGTAAGGTATATGTGCTCTATCTGCTCTATTATAGATTATATAGATTACACAGATTATATAGATTATATTATATAACCTTGGCTACTATTCCTTATCATATGGTTCTACCGGATCTATCCTGGACAGTGCCTATATTAACTAACTAGCTTCCTCCGACTCTTCTCCAAGTAGTCGTAACATTGTACTTAAGCTGTCTGTAACATCTTTATAGCTAAGGCGTTCGCGGGCCATTATAGGTCCTATAGGTCTATCCCAATTAAAGGATATTTATGGCTTATATCTATAAAGTAACTTAAATAGCAATATTTCTATACTATTATAAGGGAGCGTAAGCTATGCGTAGTCTATAATAGGTAGTAGTTCCAACTAGTTATCCTAGTAGTAATTAATAAAGGAGCGAAGTCGCTAGTTAAGGTATTAGTTTATAATCTTGGTTTAGCTGTTAGTCTAAAGGTAAAATATAGTAGAGAGCTTAATCTTAATCCTAAGGATACGGCAGAATTCGTCCTAGAAGTCTAATATAAATTAGGGTCTATGGTTAGAGATAATTAACTTAGGAGCGCCATAGATCTGGTAAATGTTGTTAATATATATGCGGGCCAGGACTGGCTGCTTACGCCGGTGTCTGTTCGGGGCGTGAAATTCTCAGCCTTGCATGAGAATTCACTTTGTCGGGACTGAAGCCTAGGATTGCAAACGCTTCTCCTGAACACAGTTTTCGCCATCACTTGCATGTTCTTATGGCTTGCCAATGCTGGCAGGGAGGGCGGCCAACCCATGCTGCCCAGGCCTAGCAAGAGGTGCGCTCTCTTTCGATTTAGCGACTGATAAGTAGCTAAATTAGATAAGTAGTTGGACAGGCGTGTGTTACCTAGACCTTGGTTTTATGACACTGGATAAGGTCTCATCTGCATGATCACCCAGCCACGCCGGTGTAACCCGTAAGAGGTTGGCCCCTCACTGTGCCTGAAGTGCAGCTCTACATGAAATTGGTCAAACATGACCATCTAGTGGCTACAAAAGTCTCAAACGCACCCTAGCGTATGCTAGTAAAGAGCATATGGTAAAGAACATATGGTAAAGAACATCTTCATTCACACTAAAAGATATAAAGTTACAATCTAAGAGCAACATCGAACATAATCCACCAACCCACACTCCTGTCCTCCGTCTCAATCTCTCAAAAACAAATGGAATGAAGAAGTCTGGTCTGGCAAGTAGAGTAGCAGGAACGGCCGGGTATATCTGCTCTCCAAACACGCCGAAAACAACAGAAACCCCAAAAAGACGCCACTATCCCATGCAAAGAACAGTCTCGTAGACGGATACCCTCTCCCTTAGCTCATGCAAATGCCACATAACGCCACTGCCTGCTCAAAAATCCCTAATTGTGAAGTTTGATGGAGAGAAGTGTAGAGCGTATAAACAAAACAAGACAAAACAAAATGTTCCAGATTCCCAACAGCCACCGACCGGCAAACAACCGTCGGTCTCATCTGTCCCGGCATCAAAAACCAACATCTCCTCAGTTCACAGCCTCCGCCATTATTTGCTCTCCTTCGTCTAGCATGTTCATAATCAGTCTCAGATTGCTCACCATCTCTCGTGCCTGTCCAACTAGCAGCAGCTTCTCCGCATTCGCTGGCAGGCCTAAGTACGTCGGCGGCTCGCGTTCTGGCAGTGCGTTGACCCACTTCATAAAATCCTGCCAGCCAGTTGTGGTGGGTAGCGTCAAGCCCGCATCCTTGACAATGTGGAAGCTCTCGTCGAATGCTGCCGGCATCATGACGCTCTCAACGAGAGCCCGCAGCGTGTTGAAATCACTCTCGTCGTCAATCTTGCCACCGTACATCTCTGTCATTAGTGTGCATAGCATGGCCCACGGTATGTTCTTAGGCGCGATGTTGGTTCGACCATGCGCCACTGAGTCGATCCATGTGTCAATAATGAAGCTACAGCATTCATACTGTAAAACAAGTTAGCAATACTATTCGTACTGAGTAAGGGAGTATATAGGAAACTTACGTCACTGTCATTGAACTCCCAGAAACCCTTCCATCCCAAGCTCGGAGCATAGCGTAGCCGTTCCTGGACAACAGCGTGGAGGAAGGATAGCAGGAGATAGACGCGTGCCTTCTCAACTGGCTGCTTAGTTGCCTTCTCCGCCAGCGATGAAAGCGAATCCTTCATGTTAGCCCGGATGCCGGCTGGTTGCTCGTACATCAGAACACGCGAAGCCCGAAGGAGATTGACTGGAATCTTTGGGCTGGACTCCATAGACAGAAAAAGTCTGAAGTCAGGATGAGGCTTGAGCGAGTCGATTCGTTTTTCCAGGCTCTGCAACCAAGTTGGTGCAAGATGGACGTTCTTAATAAGCACCCAGGATCCCGTAGCGGCTGCATTACTGATAGCTTTATCTGCACTTGCCACCCCTTCATTCGAACCCATGGCAATATTCGTACAGCTCGCGCGCTCGCGTTCCACTAGGTTATCGACTTTGTAACTTGCGTCGAAGCCAGGGTTGGAACTGAGTGCAACCGGTGTGGTGGCGGTGACTTGTTTAACGATCTCGCCCAAATCTCCACTGGCATCCAACAATCCTTTGCCGAAGACTTCGGTGACGAAACGCTCAACAGCAGGCACGAAACGATCCACACGGAAAATTTTGACGAGAATTAGAGCCCGAAGCTGCTGGTTGAATTTCCCCGTCTCCGCAGGCCATACTCGAGGAACGCATTGCTCTGCCAGCTCTTCAGTGAAGAACGTGTTCCATGCCGATGCGTCCAATCCTTCAAGCTCGTCCTTGAACAGTGGAAGTTTTGATGCACGCGCCATTGCCTCATCTTTCCGGTCCGCTTCCGTTGACACATCAACTCCTTCATTATCCTTGTCGAGGATGATGTCAATAAGCCCCTTGTCCATCTTGTAGGGCGCTGCTTGTACTAAAAGCATAGCTAGTGTGACGCGGTCCTTCTGCAAAAGAGATAGTGAGGTACGGCGATAGGTGTCCGCAAAGAGTTCGCCCAAGATATGATCAATGCGCGCAGTATGGTTACTTGCTTGTCCTGATTTCTTGACACGTTGGAGAACTGCATCGAAAATTCCCGTGAAATACTGAAGGGAGAATTGGTAGAAGTGGTTGATGTGATGAAGTTGCTCCAATACCGCGAAGATTGCAGAGCAGGACCTAGCAACAACGGTATACTGGAGCGTGATGTTCTCAACTTCGGTCATAACGCCTTCAGTTTCAGCCACCTTGGCGGTAATCTCTGCGGCTTCCTTCTTAAGGGTCTCAAGAGTTTCAATCACACGATCATCGTCAAGGATGTTGCCACGAGACTCATTCAGCGCTTGAAGCAGTCGTTTTTCGAGTTGTCGCAGATGGACGCTGAATTCTCCTTGCATCTTGATGAGATTTGACCGTCGCTCATCCACGTCGGGTCGCTCAGACTTTAAAACTTCATTGAGCGTCTGTGTCTGTAAGCTGCTCTGGGTGACGGTGAAATTCACAAAGGTGGTGCGACTGCAAATATCGGGTGCGAATGTGGCCGAGGGATCCCGCGTAGATAGGAAGAGCTTGAAAGAAGGTGAGAAATCGATCTCTTGCTTGCCTAATTGTATAAGCACACGGCCACCAGTCTTTTGATATTCTTTGTTGAGGACATGGTTCAGGATAGGGTCCAAGTGCTCGGCATCTTGAATAAGAATTGGATTACCGAATCGAAGCGAGCTTTCAAGTTGCTTAGTGAAAGAATCGTCCAGGAAACTTGTGACTGTAAGTCGACGATCCTTACATTCGTTCTGCAAGAACTCTGTGACTCGGCCCGAGGGGTCGATAATCAATGGATATCGATTGAACCTCTTTAGGATGATTGCATTCTCAGTACACAAATCGTCAACTGGCAATGAATTGTCTTGCCAACTTAGCCTTTCATCAGCTGTTGAAAGGTATTCAGTGACCGGGTTAAGAGTCTTATAGCTGATTCCAGAGAGAGAAAGGTGATGAAGCCAATCATCCATCATGGTCTTTCGGTATTGCTGGTCATAGTAGCCTCCGTATGCGATGAATGCTGCGGCGACGAGAACATCCCCGACAATAGTGTTAATTTGAGTCTCAAATGACCGACTACTTTCCTCCCATCTAGATCTCTCGGAAGAAAGACTGTCCAGAAGGCGTACGCTTCGATCGACCTTGAACTGAACTCTAGCCATCTCCGATTTGATAGCTTGTGTTTCGCTGATGAGAGCTGCGTATTCAGTCTTGTACCTTGAGATGCTGTCCTCGAGAGCCTTGATGGTATCCTCGGTCTCTTGCGCTTCCTTCTTAGTCTTTTGAGCTTCCGCTTCGAGGTGGCCTACTTCTTCCCGTAGAGGCCCAACCCGATCCAAGATTTCAGAAAAGTTGACTTGAGCATGAACCCATTGAACGAGTGGACCGCATGCCTTGCTAGCGCGGTTGACTCTGTCGAATGTGAAATCCTCCTTCGAGAGATATTCATTTTGCATCCTCGTGCGATGATTCCGGGTCATTTGCCTTTCGTTGTCATAGTTGACTATGCTAGCAATGAAGTCATCGCGCCTGACAATAGCTAGTATTCCTTTCCAACTGTCGAACTTGTGGCCAAGTAAGGTGCAGACTGCCTCGAGAGCCAACTTCACGCCAGCTGGTGGGTTTTGCATTGATCGAACTTCTGTGAGATGTTGCCTCTTAATGTTCTGGACACTCTTCTGCGCCTCAAGAACAGCAGGTTCTGCGTTTGCCAGATCGTTCATCACAACCTGTCTCCTCAACGCAATTTCCTTTTCCGATTTCTCCAAAAATGCCTGGATTCCCAAGGATGTCGTTTTGCTTTGTTCAGCTTCTCGTTGGTCGGCAATCATTCGCTGCAGTTTTTCATTGGCTTCTGCGTCCTTCTTTTCCAATTGGCCCTGCTTTTCCGCCAGGCTCTTGCGCAAATCTCGAACTTTATCCACAGTCTCTCGCAACTTCTCTAATCCTACGTTAAGATGTCTCTGTTGTTCCTCAAGATCCTCGCGCTTCTCGTTATATAGCTTGACGTACTGTGCAACAAAATCAAGGAAATGCCGGGGAGTGAGGTAGGTAACCTTGTTCTGTTGCTTCTGTAATCTCTTGTTGAAATAATGCAAGGAGAAATGGATGTAGACCATTGCATTCACAACCGCTTCACGGTGTGATGGTGGAAGGTTCAATCCACGGTGAGCTACAGGAATGGTATCCGGAGCAATAAAGTTGGCTCTATCTAAGTCGACAGATTGTGTTAACTCAGAGCCGACTTGGAAGAGAGCTTGATCAGACCAGTCGCCGAACCAATTAAGAACGCATCTGTTAAACAAGGCAGGGCTCGTTGCCGCTTTCGACGATAATCCTTCTTCTGGTGGGTTCATCGTGAAAACAACGTGTAGATTCTTTACGATCTGTTGTGTGAACCACTTATAAAGCTCCTCCTGCGAGTCCAGGAGCAAACCTTGCCTCTGGGCTCCCTCCTTGCATGATGTCATGAGTGAAGCATACTCATCTCCTTCGAACAATCCCGGAACTTCGGCGTTGGCAAGCAAAGTATTCATGCGTTCCAGGAAACCTGAGTCGAGAACGTTGGATTCGTCCATAATAAAACAAATTTTCTCACCCTTGCAACCACACCGTCGAAGCACATTTCGCAGATCCTCATCGAAGTCTTCGGCTGAGTATTTTCCGTGAACTTTAATCTGATAAACTTTGAGTCCGTTCATCCATGCCACAAAGCGGGACAGGGTTGTCTTTCCACTTCCACTGACACCGATTAAGATAAGATGTCCTTGAGGCTGACGGAATACACGATCGATCCGTAAGACGTGCTCTAGAACATCATTGAAAAGGATCAAGGGCACATCGACCTCTTCCTCGCAGAAGGTTTTTAGTCGAGCTTTGACAAAGTCTCGAAGTTGGTCACGATCAACCGGGACGTAGTTCTTGGAAAGCCAGTTCGAGAACAGGATAGGACCGCCAAGTGCTTGTTGTTCGTCGATGGTCGGGAAATGCTCCAAAGCAACCCGGTAGACGCACTCCTCAGTCCACTTACGCTCTTCTTCAGCAATGAGGCGATCTTGGAAAAGTCGAAGAGCTTCGTGTGCCCAAATCCTGACCAGTCCTTCGAGAGTTAAGCTTTCGAGTGGTCTTATGGCTTCGTAAACGCCACGTACCCATCTAGTAAGCTCTCTAGGAGAATAGACGTAGTGTGGTTGAATCTCCGGGGTAAACCTCTTTTGTGATTCGGCGTAGAATTGAACCATAGCCTTTGTGAACGGTTCAGAATAACCACGCAGTGCTGGAAGGATTTTGAGAACGGCGCTATTGAAGGTTCCGTAGATTTGAAGAAGTGACTGTTCACCAGGATAGTCGACCATTATCAAGGGCGAGTGACGCAAAAATCTGAGGGCCATAGGGGTACGGCCCGCATCTGTGGGTGGATTGCAAGCACCGACAAACTGAATGCGGTCTAGAGTAACCCAGGTCTTATCAGTAGTTCTCCAGAATCCATTCTGTTCAACGAGCTGGCGCAGGAACGAGATAGCCCGCTGAGTTCCATATTTGTCAGGAGCCGGCAGGTTGATTTCGTCACAGAAAATTACCAGCCAGCGGCCGATCTGCGTAGGTGTAAGAACTACACCGTTCAGGGTTTTCTTGTATTCACAGTACTGCTCGAAGGTCTTGATGAGCAGATCTGGAGTTGTCGCACTTGAGAAATTCAACCCCACAACTTCCATATTGGGTAGCTTTCGCAGAGCACTGAACAGAGTCATAGTTTTACCTGATCCAGGAGGACCACATAACAGAAGTGGCTTATGCTCTGCGAGCCATGAATATAGGACATCCTCATGCCGGACTGTGTCTAGTGTGGGAATGACTACGTCTGTTTGGGTGATTGAATGGGTATTGACCTCTATATTTGGAACTTGGGATTGCCATAAAGTCCAATCTGCCTTTGGTAGGGACACGTCGAAATCGATGAGTGAGGTCCCTTCGTTGAGGATGGGTATATCCACTGTAGTAAGACCAGCAATAAGGTCTCCAAATGCTTTGCGGTCAACTAACGGGCAGTCTCCAACCAACGACCATACAAGGGCAAGCAATAATTTCTTTGAGAGATAAGATTCAATCTGAGAGTCTTCCAAGGGGAAATCCTGGTGCTGGACATTGTATTCTAGAACGGACCTGCACGTTTTATTGAGGAGTGAGAAAAGAGTGTTGAGTGCACGGATGTCCGTGAAATCCATAATGTGGCGAAATTTGCGAGAGAGACTCAGTGCTTTCTCGATAAATCGTTCCTCGTTCAGTTGAACTTGTAGGAAATCGGCGACCTGTCCCTGGACCACAAGAGCCTTTTGCGAGAGTTGACCTGGTGCGACAGAGTCATCCTCCAGATCTTCGAATGGAGCCGCGCGAAGATTTTGGATGTAGTTGGAAATCATCATTTCTGTTGCGACCGTATCATCGCTGAACCAGACCATGCCACATCGACTGACAGTAGCAAGAGTAGCATATTTTAGGGTCTCGACTTCAAACATTATCCGTATGTTAGGGGGCAGATTCAGACGCTCGCCGTTTGGTAATGTCAAAAGCTTATTATCATCTAGGACGCTGTTCAAATTCTCGACCCATTCTGGATCAACATCGCCATCAAAGACAATCCAATGTCGTTTAGTGTCTTCTCCGCGGAGGTTGTCGACAATTTTTCTCAGAATGCTTGTGAAGAGCCCGTCGGTCCATTCCCTAGTTGTGCTGTCTAAGCTGCCATAAAGGTTTTCTTTTGACATGACCTTCGGGTCAATAACGTGACAAACTCCTTCAACTCCTTCGACACGCTGTAGTGCTGAGAGCAAAGTTTTCCACGCAGTGGACTTACCAGATCCGGATGATCCAACCATCATAACGCCGTGATGAAGAGATTGTATCTGGTAGAGCTGTAATATTTTCGCCATCCAGGCCTCGCTCACAACGAGCCTCGACTCGGCGGAAGCATCGCGGATGGCTTGCTCTAATCTATCAAGAGGCGCAGGAACGTACTCTACACCTGGGAAAGATTCTGCTTGTATATCTTTCATGATTTCGACGTCGGAACGGATCAGCTTTGGAGCCATCGTTTCACGTAAGCTTTGAACGATGATCTGTGGTTCGATGATCACTTCATCAGGTAGCCCTTGGCCCTGGCTAGCGATGCGGGCGCGCTTCAGTCCGCCAGAGCTGACGAGGACACTCTTCAAGGCACGCAAACCAAAGTCGTAGTGAGCTTGGTTCGACAGGCCGACTGAGCACTTATCAAAGAATGGCACAACTTGTTTGGACAGTTCCTTAGCGCGAGAGAACCCTTGAGAGTAGAGCATGACTTCTGCAATAAGCTCTTTATCGGGTTTTGACATTGCGACGCTCCTGAAAAGCTTCTTCAGGTTGTCAGGTAGGTTGGATCTGCCAGCGTACCCAGGATTCATAGTGATGAAGATTCCGGTGTGGGCGTTGACTCGAAGTTGACGACCGATGAGCTCGATCTGAGATTTTTCCTCCCCAGTGCCCTTTCTCAGACCAAGTTGGATATTCTGTACCTGTTGGGAGACGGCTGACAAGATTCGTTCCTCGAGGCGGTTAAATTCGTCAAAGCAGCCCCATGCGCCCACTTGACATATACCGAGGAAAATGCGGCCCATCGCTTGGAAGTCGAAAGTGTCATCGCAACAGAACACCAAAGTGAAGCGACCAAGTTGCACACCCAAAGCCTTGACAGACTCTGTCTTCCCCGTGCCGGCCGGACCGTAGGGAGAACCTCCAAGCCGTTGACATAATGCTTGTGTCAATGTTAAGAAGCAGCGATCAGTTAAAGGTGTGCGGACGAGACGCTCTGCTACACCAAGATACTCGAAGCCATAGTCGAGGGTTGCATTCGCCATCTTGATTTGCAGTCGCTGTAATAATTCCCTCTCTGGCTCATATACATAACGCATCGAGAGAAGCCACATATGATGGGTCACAGAATCAGCTCCGGCTTGTCTTAGGCTGTTGATGACATCTCGTTGATGAACAAACTCTGTGATGAGATGTTCGCACTTCCTCCTGTTAATTGGCTCGAGATCTCCTAGAACTGATGTGGCAAGGAGCTTGAGGATGCCGACATGCTGGTTATATAAACTAGATAGACATGCACCCCCGTCACTCAGAGATGCTTCTACAGATGCTGTCCAACACACTTGAGTTGCTAGGACCACGATCTGAGCCGGATATTTCGTGACATAGGAGTCAAAAGCCGCGGGGTCCATAGACTCAGCAATGAGAGCCTTGAATTCTTCGGCTGCTTCATGAAGAAGTTCCGCGAGAGTGTTTTTCATATTGAGTTCGAGTGCGGCTAGCCACTCGTTGACTCGAGGAGTCTTGGCCAAAGAGATATCTTTTCTTAGCATAACCTGCTCTCCCTCTTTTGAGGTGAATCCAAGTATAGTTGAATTGTCATCGGTTACGAGGCCAGATATTCCAGCAAACATTTTTCTCAAATGCTTTGCAATTCGAAGAGTGTCATTGTTGTTGCCAATAATCTCAAGAAGATCCTCGTCACCGACAAAGTAGAATCGCGGGAAGGACACTCTTTCTCGCTCCAGGTATTCACCGAGTGCCTTTTGGATCTTGTTGAGCAGCTCGGCCAGACGTTCTAAGGATTTCTGAACGCCAGATATGGCAAGCACATCAAGGACAAATGGTGATCGAGAAACCTTCTTCATCACAGAGAGAAATTCAGAGTTGATATTCTGGAAGCGGGAGGACTCCATTGGCAGGAGGTGTTTGATGTCAGCATTTCCGGTGAAAACGCCCTCGAGGTATACCCATTGACGCTGCACGTCTATCCAGACATCGAAGAGGACATGAACGCGGTTCAGCTTCTCCTCCCATGACGATGCGTCCTCCTCGAATTCTTTGTAGTACGGTGAGTGTCTCATTGCCTGTAGAGAATTCAGGTTCTCACTGCATTTGGCGAAGAGGTCGTCCCAGCCACGAATGAGTCGGCATTTGTTTTGATAGTTAACCAGATCCAGAGAATAGTTTTGCCAGGTTTCACGCACTTGCTTGAGAAACTCTTCAAGAGCCATCTCACCCTGAGCTTGCGCAATTACATCGCGAATAACAACTTCACTTGGGCCTAGCTGAAGATCCCAAACATCTCCAAGTGTTAAGGAGAGCTGAGAATACCTCTTGGTGGGCTTCAGCTGCTTAAAAATCTTGACCCAATGTCGCTCCCTCACTGCTTCTGACCGCATCTCCCCTAGTAAAGGGTTTACTTTCAGCAGTTGACGTAAAACATTCTGAACATGTTCGAACGCAGCATACTGGCGCATCCGGCTCGGCATCTCTTTTGTCATTTTGAGAAGATTGTCCAAAGATTGTCGTAACTTGCGAGGCTGTATGCTGGTCCAGAGAGTGTCTCGGAGATCATTAAGACTGTTCCAGATTGTGGTTAAAGCGGCCCAGACTGACTTAAAGTCCTGCACTTCCTCAAGTAAGGCGGAGAGAACGTTTTCACCTGATGCAGGAAGATTGAGGGCTTCCTTAGCTTTTGACACCATCATGGACTCGTTTCGCAGTTGAGTAAGTTTAGCATCAAAAGATTGCAAAGTGAGCGATGCTTCCTCTGGAGGAATTGTCCCTGACACAGGCTTCTCTTCGGCCCACTGTGCTGTGATATCCGCAATTTTCTGATTCACAACCTTATCTTCTGCGACAATCTTTGCTCGAAGTGCGTCTGTTTGATCGTTGACAATCTTGCCCTTCCTCTCTAGAACTTCGTTAAGCGTTGTCCACTCATGGTCGATTTGCTCCATGTGTAGCCAGTCGGCAGGAAACTGATAACGTTGACGAGTTAAAGCTGTCTGTCCTTGTCGAAAGATTTCAACTTCTGGTCCCCATGCCTGAGCTTTGCGTTTACATTGCTGAACAGTGGTAATGAAGGTGACTGCCTGTGCAGTAGATGAAGCTTCCAGAGACTGAACCTCAAGGTCCTTGCGGGCTTTTTCGATTTCCACGAAGACTTCGGTCATACGATTTCCAAGCCTCCCAGCAAACTTGAGGAGGATCTCATGTTGCCATTGATCGTACTTAGCATTTACTTTCACTTGCACTTGCTCGTAGTCGATAGTCACATATCCAAACGAACGGCTCACTTCGGAGGTATCGAAAGTGGCTCGTGTTTTGCGAATTTCCTGCAAGAGTTGCAGCCACCTGGAAAGATCTTCGCCCAATACGTCGTAAACGTGCTCTGACTGGAGATCCCACAAAGACTGGAATTGGAGCCATTTATCGACGTACTCGGCTATACCACGAATCCTATCCTCTACAGCACCGTAGACTAAGGTCAAGGAATCGGTACAGCGACCTGGGAGGTCGGAAAATCGAGAAGATGATACGTCATTGGCAACTTCTAGTCGCATTTCATACCGGGAAGCCTTTACTTTTTGCAGGGTACAAATGATTCCAAGCCACTGATGTAGTTGCTCTAACCAGCTCGCTCTCGCAAATTCAAGCGGTGGGTCAAGGTAGATGACTTGGTTGCGCATAGTAATCTCATGGACGAGATGAGTTAGCTTGGGTAATTGTTTCACTTGATCTGTGACGTCCGCGGACTTCGAAGTTGTGCGACGTTCCATGGCGTCGGTATTGCTGAAAACGTCAATCCACTCCATGATTGCCTGGTTTAATCGCATTAAAAGAAGCGATTCGATCCGGGAATTCATTTGAGAAACCCATTGGGAAAGATTGGCGTAGTTCTCCAAATTAAGCTGGTCCACAGCCCTCTGAATGGTCTCCAGGTTTTGACGAAAGAATTCCATTCCATACGGGCAGGCTTCAAGATCCCCTAAGGCCTTCTCGACCCTGGCATTGATAGCAGCTAAGGTAGATGTTTTCGTTTGCAACAAGGATGTAGCAGTTGCGAATTCGCGCACGAATTGTACATGCTTGCTCTCGCCTCGCCCAGGAGCCCCTGCTTGATTTGAAGGTATGAATGGCCCCTGCCTAATATGAAGGTCGTAGGCATGGACGAAAGACTCCCATTTCAGTGGAACACCTTTGGTGATGAGGCCTTGTGCATCGTTCAGATAGCCATTCAGTAACATCGAAACTTGGGCCATCTCTCCGATTGTTCGGATGGTTTGCGAATATGTCCGAACACTCTCCATCAGACTGACTGCATAAGGGTAGACTCGTTTCGCTTCCTTGGAGATATTGTTGATGGCATGCGGAACTTGATAATTGCGCCACGTCAGATTTCGAACTTCTTTAAACAAGGCAATAATCTGAGCATCAAAATTCACGCTCAGCTCCAAAGTGTTGCCCGCTGCCCGGTTCCGTGAAATGAGAAAGAGTCGGCCAGCGATGGAGAGTTTCCGTCTTGCGACTTCCTGAAGCCATGACTCGAAAATCGGTCTCGTATCAAGCTTCTTTCGGAACATGCTGCTTTCGCTTTGAAGTTTCTGCCCCTCGGCGTGCAAACCCCAGTCTTTCCCTAGGATATCTTCTACTTTCTTCATATAACCATCCAATTGTCGTTCAATTTGACGAGCCCAGATCACTGCACCCGAAACGGGAGCGAAGTCACGGAGCTGTGCCATTGCATGGGCTTCAGAATTCCCATACTGTTGCTTGAATCGTTCATGAAGGGCTGATATGTCGCGCTTAACGTTGTCGATAAGCTGGGTCTGATATTCAGAAATAGCTCCCCGGATCTTCGGGCGTACGAATAGAGGGTTGAACTTAGAGAATACACGGAACATCTCATTGGCGGTCTTTGCAGTACCAAGTCGGTCTCTCAATCGAGCAATAATCGAGTTCTCTACCCTTGAAGTGCGATCGTTGTAGACCTGTTCGGCTTGTACCCAGATTTTAGTACCTTCCTCGGAAACATTTAATACATCCACGTCCTTCAGGACAGCATAGGCTTGTGCAACTTCTTCAACCGCATCAACATCACCAATTTCTTCGACAATGACGGCTTCATAAGGTTGTGATCCATCGGCAAGGTTTTTGGACGAAGCATTTGATCCGAGAACATTGACGATTGTTCGCTGAAGTTGTTCGTGATTTGTGCGAAAGGTGCTGATGTATTTCAAGCGCTCTTGGGTGTGGATATGCCGCGCCGCGATTTTAATGGGTATGAACTTCTCGTTTCTACGCCTGGTAACTTCACGAGCAACATTTGTAAACTCCTTAACATTATCCTCCCAAGTGCGCCATATTCCATCCGCAGTCTTCATAATTGATTGGAACTCCGGATAGTCCAAGTGCATCAAAGATTTCCCATGGAGAAGGGCGTGCAGACGTGCATCGAGGTCAGCGGAAATTGCTTCCACTAACGGAAGTGCTCGACGGACAGGATACGGACAAATGCGTAGTTTCTTATTCATATGACTGAAGATTAACGTGATTGATTCCTGAACTTTCTGAAGCGACGTGGCAGAAAGCAGTTCATCTAAGGGGAAATCGCGCATCAACTGGTTGTATTTCTGAACCATGTCCGTCGTCTCCTTCAATCCGGTGTCGGCACTGAAACTCACGGTTGCTTGGAACCGTTTCGCATTCTTCAAGACATCCAGAGTGAGCCTTACGCCTTCACTTCGAAGTTGTGCTTCGATGGCTTCCAGTGCGGACTCCATTCCAAGCCAGAAATTAATCTCTTGCGCTGCCGTGCCACTACTTGGGTCTCGAGTCTTCTTAGTGACCTCCTGTATTGACTTAATCCAGCCATTAACTATCGACTGCAACCCATTCAGAAAAGTACTGTCCGAGAGAACTGCAGCTAGTATTAAGTCTGTAGTTGGTTTGACAGACCGCTGTTCAGCAGCATCGAGAGCCGACTGAATAACCGGATGTAGGGGTAATATGAGTTCTGGTATCTCAACATTCTGTTGCAAGTGCAGCAAGCTCGTCTCAAGCTCAGCAAGCTTCTTTTTAGTTCCAGGAATACCAGTCCGCGCTTCATTATCTCCTTTACTCCAACTATTCGTTAGTTCCCGCTGGCTCTTTGTGTAGACATCAAAATAAGGCGCCAGCGCCAGGTGTACCACGGAGTGAAGGACTTCGAAGGGTGAGACGGCGGAACCTTGAGCTGATGACGAGTTGTTCTGTGCTGCAGCTCCTGGTAGGTTGATAATTTGGACCTGGGAGCTTATGGGCAAACCTGGATCAATAGGTTGAGCTTGCTTTAGAATGGCTATGCATGCAGCGCAGGTGGGTGAGAGGGAGAGTTCGGAGGAAAGAGTATAGGTATATTGTAGAGGGGTATCTAATGAATATATTAGCTAAGTGCTAGAGCTCGATTTTCACAACTTGCCTTGTGAAGATTCCAAGCCACCTATCCTGCTGGTATCAAGAATATCCTTCTGCGCATATAAAGCAACCTGCGTTTCGAGAGCAAACCGAGTACATCGCTGAAGGGTGTCTTGTAGTTTCGATGGTGACAGTAAGCTGCCTGCCACGCGGAGATCTTCTTCAGAGGCTCCTAATGTGACATTTAAGACTTTGACGAGATGATCCACTATGACCTGAGGATCTATTGAGGGTGGGGCGGGATTCGAATTTTGTATGCCATTAGGTGGCCCCTGGACCAGAGGTCCCTCCATCAATCATAAGTTTAGGGGATGATGTAAGGAAGGAGACATGTGGTTCGTCGTTTCTGTAGAGTGGACAGAGGAACGGCGAGTTCAGGAAGGTCGTCTGTAATAGAGGGTCGCTAGGATCCCGGTGTTGATGAATGTAGATGATGGCGGTTTGGGAAGCTACAAAATACCTAATCCAAGCCGGTCAACGCGACCGAGGACGCGCTACTTTACGGCAGACGACAACACGCCTAGCGCAAATCAACCTTCACTCCGACCTTGGGAATTTTTACATCTGTAGACAGAGTACTCATCAACAGTCATAGCCAGAATGCCTCTACAATTCCTACGGCGGTTTGTGCGGCCACCAATTCTTTCCGTAGTTGTTCGACCACAAACTCGACCCGTTTGCGCTCCAATTGCAGCATTACTAAAGGCTTCTCCCTCTGCTTTACCCGCCCGGTCCTTCTCCGCCTCGACCACACGCGACACTACATTAAATCAAATCGCCAGAGGATGCAGACACATGCAAAGAGAGCGAAAAAGGCGGTCGCCCGCATTGATTAATCGGCCGGAGATGAAAGGAGTTTGCGTTAAAGTTGGCACAACAAAACCTAAAAAGCCTAATTCGGGGGAGAGGAAGATTGCGAGGGTTAGGCTGAGCAATGGAAAGGTCGTTACGGCATATATTCCGGGCGAAGGTGTGTGACGCATCGTTCTGAGTATGGCTTTGGGTTCAGTTAGGATAACCAATACTTGAATTTGGCATTGAGAAACGGAGATCTTTTCGGGGCTAATGATACACTCCTAACAGGTCACAACATACAACAGCATTCCGTCGTGCTTGTCAGAGGAGGCAGAGCACAGGATTGCCCAGGTGTGAAATATCACCTAGTGAGAGGGTCATTGGATTTAGTGAGCTTGCCAAGTCACATAATCTCCATTCTTTAAATTCTGATACACAATCTCCAGGGTGGTGTAGGAAATCGACTTACTTCAAGGTCAAAGTACGGAACGAAGAAGCCTAAAGCTGCATGATGATGCTATGTGTCTTGTATGAAAATGTATATTATACCTGGCATGGACGGCGTTGGGCTCACAAAGCTCATCAGTAGAGATGATTCTAGAGATTCACTGTATTAGCTCGAGACTATTTACTCCATTTCCGCATCTCTCATACTTATTTAGGAAGTCGCAGTTAATTTCGCAGTTATTATATTCACTTCAATTAACCACATTTCAATACAGTTAGGTATTCATCCAATTCAAGGTAGCTCATGGGAGCTATCTACTAGACAGCGCATCGAGGTTTCAACATTTCTCCTAAATAGACTCAGCACCTGAACCTATTTATAGCCCCTCATTTTTCAGTTCCCACGCTGAAGCTCCCGGAGTACTTAAAATTCGCTAATCTGCCTCTAGCTCAACCTGCAAGTCACTTCGACAATTCTATGAATGGTCTGACGGCCGCAGTACTAAAACACAACATTCCTCTTACCCTACGAACTCTTGCAAATATCTGGTCGTTTACGGCGTTCCGATTCCGTACAATTACAAAATCCTATGGCTTAAGTAGACGAGCCCTTTTCCAAGCAACCTTCCCTAAAAATATCGGTAAAATTTATTCCATGCACCCTTCCAGTGTTTGTGTCGACCTGAATCAGGTTATCTTACCCCGACTCAGCTACTTACTCATTGACTCGGTCACCGACTCGGTCATCGACTCGGTCATCGACTCGGTCATCGACTCGGTCACCTACCCCAGTTTCATTGACTCCCCTTACCCCCCTTGTCTTCCCTTTCCTACACCTTTCCTACATGTATATATAGAGGTCTTAGAACCGCATTTCAATAGACAGAGTCCTCATTCAATTCCTATGATCGGTGCACGGATATTCGGTCGACAACTTTTGTCTCGCGATCGAACAAGGTAGTTAACCACAAATATCCTAAATCGTCGTTCGTCCAGCCTGTCGGTGATAAGGAGAAGAAGTAGCTCTGTTTATTGGGATCAAAATCCTACAGCTAGGAGTCTTGAATATTACCAGAAACGGCTTGGTAAATAAGGCTAGGTAAAAGGTACGTTCCGTCTACGCAGATAGTTGCTAATATAGTAATCCACTCTCTGTTGCCATCTTAATTGACATGCTTAACTCTCCCGCTAGTAAAAGCTGCCTTGGAAAAGATCCTTCTTGATTTTTTAAGGAAGCCAATAAGGAAGCCTTTTTCATCCATATTGTACATATTCTGTGGTTGTATATTGTACTTAGAAAGCTTCCTGCCTATAAGCTTAAAATATAAGCTATAATATAGTGCCGAATCAGCCTTCTTTCGTGCAGCATTAATAGGGGAAAGGTATCCTGTTTTAAGCTCATCTTTGTGAGCAGCTAGCCAGCGAGCCGTCCAGTGTTTTCCTGGCTGCCTTCCTATAATTCCAGCTGCAAGATTATGGACCATTACGGTTGTAGAAGGAAGCCCGCGTTTGGTAAGCTCATTAATGTATTTAATAAGCTCCTTGGACTGTATATTGTTGAGGACTCGTTGCTGGTCGTAGGCATTCTCCCTAGAGGTAGTGACCTTGTTGAAACGCCTGGAAAGGGTTAAACGGTTAACCCTATACTTGTCTGCCGTTGCCTGAATATTTGGTTTATCCTGAAGCGTCAGATCTGCAAGTGCGGCTTCAATATTCGCCATATTGGTGGTATTGTAATTTGATTTTGATGATTTTAAAAATGCCGATTTTTGGTGGGGTGTACCGTGCACGAGGGTGGGACCGTGCACGAGGTGGCCTGAACTTCTAAGCTATGGCAGAATCCACGTGACAAACATCAAAATATTATAAACGTCAAAATATATCTTCCTTTTTGTTAACACCTCTATATATATCATAAATATGGCAGATCCTACAGTAATTAAGTGCAGCAAGTGCCATATTTATAAGCCCCGCCTTAACTTTGTTAAAGACGGCCCTTTAAAAAAGCTTTTAAAGCTATGCCAGTTATGTCAGTCAAAGGCGCGTCTTCCCTATATATTACTTCTACTTCTGCTTACCTTTCTAGGCCTCCAAATATGATTCAAATAAGCGGAGAGCTCTTATAGAGTTAGGTTCTACTACTAAGAACTATCCTATAAGGCGCCAGCGAACTGCTCCATCTAAAAATAATACCAAGAACGCCTTCCTGCCTCGCGGCCAGAACAGTCAAGATACCCCTAAAATAGCTCAACAGCGGAAGACAATTAGGGCATTACAACGGGAGCACCGTATTCTTAATCAGTGGGGTGAAGCTCACTCGCCTACTCCTCCGCTATATACCACAGATGAAGCTCCGTGCAGTAGGAGAGGCACTTTAAATAGCCTAAATACGTCCTTGCCGGAAATAGCTCCTATACCTACTCTACCGCCAATACCTACCCTACTGCCAATACCACCTCCCTTGCGGCAAGCTCCCTCACGGCAAGCTCCCTCACGGCAAGCTCCCTCACGGCAAGCTCCCTCACGGCAAGCTCCCTCACGGCAAGC